>Ga0307427_1000934_pt1 | contig 16111 bp, 17 predicted proteins | sample SalMarWE160190MG_FD_202162 | JGI IMG/M metagenome (GOLD analysis project Ga0307427, IMG submission 202162) | Salt marsh sediment microbial communities from the Plum Island Ecosystem LTER, Massachusetts, United States - WE1603-190 | ecosystem: Environmental > Aquatic > Marine > Intertidal zone >... | reverse complement strand
CGTAGCGCCGGGGTTTATCCCCGGCGCATCCTGGGCGGCGCCGCCGCCAACGGCCGCCGGGCATAAAGCCCGGCGCTACAACCGCCTGCGATCACCAGAAAGAATTGCCACACCCACCTGACGCGTCAGTATACGCGAACGAGTTCGACGCCGGGGTAATAGTACCGGAGGATCTCCTCAGCAGTCTTGCCGTGCGTCGCCAGGTACTGGGCGCCCCATTGGCACATGCCGACGCCGTGTCCGTATCCGCGGCCGCCGGTCAGGGCGATGCGGTCGCCGCGGTCTTCGATCGCAAACCACGTGCTGGGCACCTTGGAGGCCCCCACGAGCCTCCGCCAATAGGCAGCCCGGCTCAGGACGGCCTTGCCGGCCGTATCGACGATGCGGATCTGCTCGGCCCGGCCCCCGCGACCGGTCCGCGTGGCGACCTCGACGCGTCCGACCGGTCCCAGGGCCGCGAGGCTCGCCGAGCCGCTTCGCCGGAGGGCCTCGCTGATCTGCCGCTTCGTCAACACGACCGCCGGCCAGCGGTACTTGGAGGAGTTGCGGCAGAAGGTGCACTTGGTGCCCCCGACGAGCGGCGCCGCCGTCGAGCCGCCGAACACGCTGCCCGCCGGCACCGTGTCGCCCCCGCACGCCGAATGGTAGAGCGTTTTGAACAGGGCGTGCTTGCCATTGGTGGCCCGGCAGGTTGCGACGACGCCCCAGGTGGCCTCGACCGCGTCCCACGCCGTGTCGGTCTCGGTGTCGAGGCCGCCGTACGCTTGGCTGCGAGTCGAATCGTACACGTCGAAGTCGTAGCGTCGGCGTCCGTTGCGTTCCATCAGCGCGTAGGTCCGGCCGGCGATGCACTGGGCCTTGTACGCCTCGACGTGCCAGCCCTTGTAAAGTTCGATTGCGAGCACGCCCGCCAGGTAGGCCTCCATCGGCACCGTGTTGACGAGTCGGACGGCACCGTTGGTGGTGGGGGCGATCCTGAGCGTCCCGCGGTAACGGCGAAGCCGCGAACGGCCCCCGACCGTCTGCGAAACCCCGACGGGGTCGTCGCGGGAGCCGGTGAGTTCAACCGGCCCGTTGGCGGTGGCGATGCGTCCGAAGACGACGTTGCCGCCGGAAACGGTAACCGGCGTCCAGTCGAGACGTTTGCCGGAGGCGATGGTTCCGTCGCGGCCCGTCAGGCGCCACTTGCCCTTGACGGCCACGGCGACCGAGTGGGCGTCTGAGCCAAGTTTGACGCGGACCCGCGGCACCTCGGTTCCAATGCGAGCGGCGCGGCGCGGCCGTTCGCACGCGCAGCCGCTGAACGAGGCGCCGGCCACGCTCACCATCAGGACGGTTCGAGCCATCAGGGCGCGGGCGCCCGGGCCCGCGCACGCGGCAGGTTTCGTCACGCATCACCTCCGCGGCGGGCGTGCCCCGCATCGGCCCCTCCCCGGTAGAGGTGGAGGCGGGTGGGAGCAAACCGTTCCTGTTCGCTGAAGATGCAGCCGCAGTACTGCTGCCGGTACAGGCTCCGGCGTTTGGCCTCCCGGTGTCCGTGCTCGGCGAGCGGCCGCCAGTCCTCGTAGTGGAATGTGAGGCCCCATGCGGCGGCCTCGCGTTCGCCGGCGGCCCGGACGGCCTCGTGATCCTGATGGACCGACACCAGGAGCGTCGTGGTGATGGCGGCGCATCCCCGCTCTGCGGCTGCGCGCGCGGTCTCGGCCATCCGCAGCCGATAACACGCCAGGCACCGTTCGGGCCGGTCCCACGGCACGGCCCTGAGAAACGCCTTGGGATCGTAGGCCAGGTCGAGGTGTGCGTCGAGGTGTTCGTGGTCGGCCAGGACCTGGACGCTCTTGGCCCGTCGTCGGAACTCCAGCAGCGGTTGGATGTTGGGATTGTAGAAGAAGAGCGTGAAGGGGCCCGCGTGGCGAAGCGGTTCGAGAACAGCCGCCACGCACTCGCCGCAACACACATGGACTAGTAAGGAAGCGTGCAAAGTTCAGAGTCCAACGTCCAACGTTCGCCGTCACCGCCCGATGGAGGCGGGGCCTTCCGGAAGGGTCTCGGCCCCGCTCGACTTTGGACGTTGGCCCGTGTCGTTACTCGTTCAAGGCAAGGCCGTGGCGGCGAAGCACCTGCTTGACCTCGTTCAGCGACGTCTCGCCGAAGTTCTTGCAGGCGAGGAGCCGTTCTTCGGTCAGGTTCGCGAGGTCGCCGAGACTGGCGATGCCGAGGCGGTCGAGTGCCTTGCGGCTCCGTGCGCTGAGTTCGAGGTCGGCGATGGGCACGCTCTCGCCGGCGTCGTGAGCCGACGTCGCCAGGACCAGTGGCGCCGCCGGCATCGGTGTGCCGATCGTGTGCTCGGTTCCCTCGACGGCCATGCCGAGGTGGAGGTTCTTCGACGCGAGCATATCCTTGATTTCCTGGAGGCTGGTCTCGCCGAAGTTCTTGTACGACAGCAGTTCGTGCTCGGTGTGCCCGATGAGGTCGCCGAGGTTTTTGATGTTCATTTTGTGCAGGCAGTTGCGGCTGCGGACGCTGAGTTCGAAGTCGGTGACGGGGATTTCGAGGACCTGGCTCCGCTTGTCGCGCCGGCGTTGGCTCTCCTCGTCGTAGTACATGAATTGGGAGGCCCGGGCGTCGCGCAGGAACAGTTTGGCCCGCCCGTGGTTCGGGTTGGCTTTGAGGATGCGGCTGAAGCACTCAATGGCCTCATCGTAACGTCCGGCGTCTTCGTGGAGGACGCCGAGGTTCACCAGGGCCCCCACGTGGACGGGGGGCTGCTGGACGCACTGCTTGTAGTAGTCGACGGCCAGGTCCTCCTCGCCGCGCAGGTCGTAGAGGTAGGCCAGGCGGAAGAGGGTGCCGCGGTGGGCGGGTTCGAGTTGCAGGGCCCGCTCGTAGGCGTCGATGGCCTCTTCGTAGCGTCCCTGTGTTTCTCGGACGCACCCCAGGTGGTAGTGGTAGAAGGCGGTCTCGGTTTCGCCGCCGGCCGTTTGTTCGAGGAGCCTCTCGGCCTCATCGCTCCTTCCGTGCAAGCAGGCCCTTTCGATTTCGCTCATCGTCGTTTCATCCACAGCGTCGCCTCCGCAGAAACCGTCCCATGCAGGCAGCGGCCCGGCCCGCCGCCCCGGGAAACGACGTATTCTACCAAAACAGACGCACCTTGCAAGCCTTCTTACCGTCGGTGTAGACTAAGCGCCCGTGACGACACCACCCAAGGCCAACGCGTCTTGCGCGGTGGGTCTCCGTACCCACCGCGCTTGCGACCGCCATATCGCGGCGGGTACGGAGACCCGCCGCGCATTAACCGTAAGAAACTCACCTGACCCTGGTTAGTTCGACCACGCTACGTTCCGCGCGGCGGCCTTCCCAGGCCGCCGCGAAGGCAGTTTATGCCTGTTCCTGGTGGCCTGGGAAGGCCACCAGGCGGACAAGAAGGCGAAGTCGCGTTGTAGGATTAGCCGCCCGTGACGACACCACCCAAGGCCAACGCGGACAAGGGTCGCCGGAGGCGGCGCAGCCGCCGGTCGCTGCTCGGGGCGGTCGGCGGACTGGTGGCGGCAGGCGTGGGCGCGGCAGCGTACGCGCGGTGGGTGGAGCCGACGTGGATCGACATCGTGCAACGCGACCTGCCGGTGCCGGACCTCCCCCGGGCCTGGGAAGGCGTACGGGTCGGCCTGATTGCGGACCTTCACCACTCGGCCGGGGTGCCGCTCGCGTACCTGGCCGAAGGCGTCGGCCTGCTGGCGGCCCTGGAGCCGGACGTGGTGGCGGTGGCGGGGGACTTCGTCACGAACCGCAGTCGCCGGTACACCCAGGCGGTGGCGGGGCTGTTCCGTGAGATGAAGCCCCCGCTGGGGGTGTTCGCGTGCCTGGGAAACCACGACTACGGCGTGGTCCGCGCGGTCGCGGGCGCGAAGGCCTCGGCCGTGGTCGACGCCCTGCCCCGCGCGGGCGTGCGGGTTCTGCAGAACGAAGCCGTGCGCCTGGTGCGAGACGGGCAGGACCTCTGGATCGCCGGGACCGAAGACCTGTGGTCCGGCCGCCTCGATGCGGCGAAGACGATGCGGGCGGTACCCAAGGACGCCGCCAACATCGTGCTCTGCCACAACCCGGACGGCGCCGACGCCCTGGCTGCGGCGGGGGCGGGGGCCATCCTGGCCGGGCACACCCACGGCGGGCAGGTCCAGGTGCCGCTGCTCGGGCCGCCCATCCTTCCGGTCACCAGGAAGGACCGCTACGAGGGGCTGCACCGGGTCGGCCGGTCGTGGCTGTACGTCAACCGGGGACTGGGTTGGCTGGTGAAGGTGCGTTTCTGCTGCCGTCCGGAGATCACGGTTCTTTCGCTTTGCGGCGAGCCCGCCCCCGTTGCAGTATCCGCTTGACCCACACGACGGCGGCCATCACGAGGACGGGCACGCCCAGCAGAACGGCCAGGGCGGCAAGGATGATAATGACTTCCCACGGTCCGAGGGTGAAGAAGGCTGCCATCTCTTTCTACCGTCGTGCATCGTGGGAGGGAAACGCCGCCGTCACGCGGGAGGCGGGGCGTCGGGCGGCGGCGGGGCGACGGCAGGCGGCGGGGCGGCGGCAGGCGGAGAGGGCTTCTTGCGTGTCGCCAGAACCACGACCACCACGACAGCCGCAACAGCAAGCACCGCGAGGAACAGGACCGCAAGGATAATGAGGATTTCCAGCGGCCCCGGCACGAAAAAGGCGAGCGGCGCCATGGCACATCCTCCTCTACCCCCCGGCCCGGCGGCGAAGCGAACGAGCCACCCACCAAGCCGGAGGCGGCTCACGAGGTGGGCAGGGCGCTGCCCAGGACGGTGCGCTAGGTATCGTCGGCGGCCTTGTCGATCTCGTCGGCGGTCTTGGTGACCTCGTCCTGGACTTCCTTGAGTCCCTTTTTGAATTCGACAATGCCTTTGCCGAGGCTTTTACCGACTTCCGGCAGTCGCCGCCCGAACAGGATGAGGGCAATGATGGCGATGATGGCCAGTTCCCACGGTCCCGGCATCCAAAAGGCCAACTGTTCCACGGCGTATCCTCCTGACAGGTCAGAGTCTATTATACCACGTGGCGTGCGGCATCCAAGGAAATCATTCCTTCGCCGGCACCTCGGCCCGCCGCACGGCCTCGCGTTCGGCGCGAAGCCACCCGATCCAGGCGTCGAGTCCCTCGCCGGTCTTGCAGGAGAGTTGGAGCAGGGGAACGTCGAGTCCGAGGTCACGGACAAAGCGGCTGAAGTCGGCCGGCGAGAAGCCGGTGGCCTCGACGAGGTCAATCTTGTTGAGGACGACGCAATCGGCGCTGCGGAAGGCCACGGGGTATTTGACGGGTTTGTCCTCGCCCTCGGGCGTCGAGGCGACGACGACGCGGCGGTGCTCGCCCAGGTCGAAGGACGCCGGGCAGACGAGGTTGCCGACGTTCTCGATGAACAGGATGTCGAGTTCGTCGAGGTCGTAGGCCTCGATGGCCCGGGCGACCTGCCTGCCGTTGAGGTGACATCCGCCCCCAGTGTTGATCTGTCGGCACGGCATGCCGGCCTGGGCGATGCGGCGTGCGTCGCGGTCGGTGGCGAGGTCGCCGTCGACGGCGGCCATGCGGAGCCTGCCGGCAAGTCGGCGGGCGGTCTCTTCGAGCAGGGCCGTCTTGCCGGCGCCGGGCGAACTCATGAGGTTGACGGCGAGCAGGCCGGCCCGGTCGAACCGCTCGGCCAGGTCTCGGGCGAAGCGGTCGTTCTCGGTGACGATCCTCTTGTCGAGGCGAATGCGCTCCTTCATCGTCTACTCGACCTCCAGCGATTCCAGCCGCAACTCGGTCCCCCGGACCGGCTCGATGTCGGCGCTGCCGCAGGCGGGGCACCTCAGACGCATCTCGTCCATCGGATACTCGTGTCCGCAACCGCGACAGACGAGCAGGACGGGCTCATCGCGTACGTCGATGGCGGCCTGTGGCCATTGAGACTCGGCCACGAGCAGCCCGAGGGCGAACTCGAGCAACTCCGGCGCCGCACCGCTGAGGGCGCCGACGGCCACGTGGACGCCCATCAGGCGGCGGCCGGGGTGTTTCTCCATCTCGGCAGTCACCTGTCGCCAGACGGCATGGGCCAGCGAGACCTCGTGCACGGCAGGCTCCGCGCGGTTCGTGCTCGAACTTCCCGCGCGGCGGGTCACGCGACTCGTACGTGTTTAGCGTGCTTTCGAAGCGATGTCATTTCGACCGAGCCCTCGCCTTTGGCGAGGGCGAGCGGAGCGCTGCAGCCCAAGTGCCCGCAGGAAATCTCGTCGTCCGGACACGGATAACGGCGAGATTCCTCGACTCGCTTCGCTCGCTCGGAATGACACGCTATACACGTACGGGTCGGGAGACCCACCGCGCGAGATGCCAATGGCTCATCCCTCCCGCATGGGGCTCGCGGCGGCCTGGGAAGGCCGCCGCGCGGTTCGCGCAACAGGCTCCCTGGCCCTCGCAACGGTCATCGCGCGGCAGGGCCCTATTCAAAGATGAGCCGTGTGCCGGTGTTGGTGTTGATGGCGTAGAACGCATGTCCGGTGACGGTGCGGCCGGCGACTTCGACGATGGTCAACCCGTCCTGAACCACGGGGCCCTCGGACTGGGTGGTTCTGGGCTCGACGGGTGGGAATCCGGCGGGACAGAACTCGATGAAGAACATGTCGTGTTCGGGTTTGAGTTTCGCGCCGGACATAGCGTGGTCCGCGACCTTGTCGAGGACCTCCTGTTCGTACTGGCGCCACATCGTGATCTCATTGATGGTCGGGTTCAGGCGGTCGGCGGGGGCCGGCGGGGCGATACCGCCCACGTCGGGAAGTCCCTTGCAGACATACACGTGCGTGCCGAGCATGTGGGGGAGGGTTCCGGGGACATCGCGCCAGTCCCATTGGCTGTCGCGTGTATTGTAGTAGTACTCCTGGAGCACGAGTGTGGAGCCTTCGAGCATTTCGCTTCCGCCCGATTCAGGCCTGGACCTGAATTTGATGCGTGTGTCGCGTCCGGTGGCCGCCGCGTGGCTGCGCGCGCCGTTGATAAAGGCCTGGATTCTGGCGACGGCGGCGTCGGGCCCGGTCCGTTCGGCAAAGAGGCGGAAGATGCCGAAGGTGACGGTCATCAGGACGAGCATGATGCTGACGACGGCCAGCATTTCGACTAACGTGAAACCGTTCTTGCTTCTCATGCGGCTGCCCCGCTGCTGCGTAAGTGTTCGCCGATCGGGTCAGTACTTGCGGTCGCCCTGGATGTGCGTCACGCCGAGGTCATCCAAGTCGTAATTGGTGAGGTTGTCGGCCTTGCTCCTCGCGGGCCAGATGTCGCCCGACTGCCTGACGGGGTCGAAGAAATCCTTGGTGCGTCCCTCGGACATCAGGAGGGGCACCTTGGAGTCTCCCTGCGGCTGGAAGTAGTGGACGGGCCGTCCCCATGCGTCGACATAGACGCGGTACATGAAGGCCTTATACGGTACGAGTTTGACGTTCGGGCTTCCGGCGGGCATGTAAGGCCCGTTGCGTTCGCGCATGGTGAGGGAGGCGTAGAGCATGGCCTCCACCTCGTTCTCGAAGCGGCCCTGTATCGGAATGGGACAGTACTTCGGGAGGCTCCTGTCCCTGGAGTCGCTCCCGGCGACGGCGCCCAGGAGTTCGGCCAGGTCGGGGTCGCTCTCCTCCTGGTACCATGGGAACTTGCCCCAGTCCTCGTAATAGTGTACGAGGGCGCTGTCGAGGCTGGCGAGGATTCGTTCGGTGGTCTTTCTGGCGGCCAGGTCGCTCACGCCCTGGGCGGCGCCGACGATGAGGGCAACCAGAATGGCCAGGATGCCCATGACGGTGACCAGTTCGACCAGGGTGAAGCCCCGGGCGCCGTTGGGTGTGTCTGTGCCGTTCATGATTGCGGTTCCTTGTTCAAGAGCGTCGTCGCTAGAAATTAGTGATGTCGTCGTAGGCGACCCTGCCTGCGCTGATATCGCTTGCGGTCGCCGCCTTGATCAGGTCGGGGTTGCTCGGGTCGAAGTACACGTGGCCGTAGAGCCGGTCGGCGCCGGGGGAAATCAGGAGATAGTCCTCCCGCTGCCACCTGGGTATGCGGTCCAGTGCTTCGTAGACGGTGCTGAGTCTGAAGTGGGTCCTGTCCTTGAATCCGGCGCCGTCGCGCCAGTCGGTATCGCCTGTGGGGTTGTCGGCATAGTCGTAGTCTCCGTACAGGCCGCCAGCGCCGGAACTGGCCCCGGCGTCGAAACGGTAATAGAGGACGATCCCGCCCGCTCCGTAAGAGGGGAACCCGTCGTGGACGGCGGTCGGGTCGCCGGACTCCTGGGTGAAGTAGGGCCCGTAAGCCTTTCTGGCCTCGCCTCCGAATGGCAGGATCCAGTCGGAGGTTCCGGTGCCGGCTTCTGCGGCCTTGACGCCCCATCCGTTTCCGCCGGGTCCCATGAGGGCGTAGGCCATCAGTTCACCGCCGATGTTCACGTAACTGGGGGGTGGGGTGCCCCACTCGCCGCTGTTCCTGTCGCTGGGCGGATAGGCTCCCCAGTCGGCCTTGAACGCTTCGAGCGCCACGCTCAGCGACTGAATGATCACCTTGCTGGCGCCGTTGCGTGTAGCGCGGACGGCCTTGTCGACGGCGGGCAGCAACAGGGCGATGAGCAGGCCGATGATGCCCATGACGACCAGCAGTTCGACGAGCGTGAACCCGTTCGAGGCGCGGGTCCCGGTATCGTGCAAGCGTGGCATGGCGTGCACCTCCATCGTGCGGTCCTGGCCGGTCATTTTTCGAGCGTCCTCTTCCAGTTGCCGATATCGTCGCATCGGGAACCGGGGATGTTGAGGTCCGCGGGTATCCATTCGCCGGTATCCCTGTTCTGCATAATCGCCCCGTACCGGCCGTCCAGTCCGGGCGACACCAGGTAAAAGTCGTCGCGCAGATACTGCTTCGGGGCGTTGGTTCCGCTGCCGAGGGCCTGCATGACGCACTGCTCGAAGTACTCCTGGGAGGCGTAGTTATTCCTGGCCCCATCGGTGTTCATGCCGCAGTCCGCCCAGCGGAACCGCATGGCGCCGGTGGCGTCGATCCTGCCGGCGAAGTAGAGGATGACGCCGGCCGGTTGGTAGGCATCGAGGAATCCGGCCACCTGGCCCGTCTTGCCTCCCCGGGTCTCGTAGGCCATCGCGTCTTCGTCGGCCTGGAAGTACGGTCCGTAGGACCGGGTGGGGCTCGAACCGGCGAACGGCATGAGGCCACCGCCCGCCATGCCCCATCCGCTTCGGCCGGGTCCGAGGAGGTAATAGGCCAGGTTGGCGGGGCCGGTGTTCTGCCGGCCTGCGGCGGGGTCGCTGGCGATGTAGGGCTTGCTTGGCGGATAGACCTTGAAGTCGGTCCTGAAGGCCTCGATGCCCATCTCGAGTTCGGTGATGATGGAGCGTGTGACGTGCTGGCGGACGATGGCCATGGCCTTCGAGACGGTCGGCACGAGGAGCGTCATGAGTACGCCGATGATGCCGATGACGACCAGCAGTTCAATCAGCGTAAAGCCGCACGTGCGTCTTCGCCTGCCCATCACGGCCTCCTTGCGGGCGCCGCGGCGCCCTACTTCTGCCCCACGGACTCAATCAGTTTCACGAGCGGCAGGAACAGCGCGATGACAATGAACCCGATCGTGCCGCCCAGGAAGATAATCATGACCGGTTCCATGCCACTGACGAGGCTGCCGACCAGGTGGTCGACTTCCTCGTCATAGGTATCGGCCACCTTGACGAGCATCTTGTCGAGTTCGCCGGTTTCCTCGCCGACGTCCACCATGTTGACGACGATGGGGTCCACGACGCCGCTCGCTCGCAGGGGTCCGGCGATGCTCTCACCCTCGCGGATGGAATCGTGAACCTGGCCCAGGGCCTTGGAGATGACCGCGTTGCCGACCGTGGCGCGGGTAATGTTGAGCGCTTCGAGAATCGGCACGCCGGCGGCGATGAGCGTCCCGAGCGTCCGGGCGAACGTGGCGATGGCCTGCCGGTTCACGATGCTGCCGACGACGGGCAACTGCATCTTGATCCAGTCCATGGCATAGCGCCCGAAGGCGCTGGCCCGAATCGCCCTCATCACCAACCAGATGGAGAGGGGAACCAGCGGAAGCAGGTACCAGTACGTCCGGACGGCGTGCGAGGAAATAATCAGCATCTGCGTCGGTGGGGGAAGGCCGCCCTTGATGTCGAACTTCAGGAAGATCTCCTGGAACTTCGGCACGATGTACACCATGATGGCCACCAGAATAATCACCGCCACGCCGATGACCATCACGGGGTAGACCATGGCGCCGACAATGCGGCGCTTGAGGGCCATGGCCTTCTCCTTGAAGTCGGCCAGTTTCCGGAGGATCTGGTCGAGCACGCCGCCCGCTTCCCCGGCACGGACCGTATGGACGTAGAGGCTGTCGAAGGCCTTGGGGTGCTTCTCCATGGCCTCCGAGAGGGTGGAGCCGGCCTCCACGTCCTCGACGATGTCCTGGAGGGCGTTGCGCAGGACACCGGGCTTGGTCTGGCCTTCGAGGATGCGGAGGCTTCGCAGGATCGGCAGCCCGGCGTCCTGGAGGGTGGACATCTGGCGCGTGAACTGCGTGAGTTGCTTGTTGCCGACCTTGCCGAAGGAGAAGGTCTTGCCCTTCTTCTTCGGGCCGGCGGTAACGGTTTTGGCGCGTTTGCCCTTGGTGCGAACGTGGGTCGGGAAGTGCCCGAGGGCGCGGATCTTGGTGATGGCCTCTTCCTGGCTGCCGGCCTCGACCTCGGCCCGGACCTCCTGGCCACGCGCATCCATCGCCTCGTACTGGAACACCGCCATCAGCCGGCCTCCTTTCGCCCGGCGTCGGTCACCCTTCGGTGACGGTTGCCAGGATAATCTCCTCGATCGTGGTAATGCCGTCGTAGACCGCCATGAGTCCGCTGTCGCGCAGCGTTCTCATGCCGCGTTTTTTCGCCTCTTCGCGGATCACGTTCGTGGACGAGCCCTGCATGATGAGGTCGCGCAGGGGATCGTCGATGTGCATGATCTCGTAGATGCCGGTCCGGCCCTTGTATCCGGTGTTGTTGCAGTCCTCGCAGCCCTTGCCGTAGTAGAACGTGCGGCCGCGCACCTGTTCGGGCGTCAGGCCGAGTTCCGCGAGCATCTCCTCGGTGGGCACGAACTCGGCCCGGCAGTTCCTGCAGATTTTCCGGACAAGCCGCTGTGACACGATCGCCTCGAGGGTCGCCGTCACCAGGTACGGTTCGAGCCCGAGGTCCAGCAGCCGCGTGATGGCCGTCGGCGCATCGTTCGTATGGAGGGTCGAGAACACAAGGTGGCCGGTGAGCGAGGCGTGGATGGCGATCCGGGCGGTCTCGAGGTCGCGGATCTCGCCGACCAGGATCACGTCGGGGTCCTGCCGCAGAATGTGTCGCAGGCACCGCGCAAACGTCAGGCCGATGTCCGGATTCATCTGGACCTGAATCAGGCCGTCGATGTCGTACTCGACGGGGTCCTCGGTGGTAATGATCTTCGTCTCGACGCGGTTGATTGCCGACAGGGCCGCATACAGCGTCGTCGTCTTGCCACAACCCGTCGGCCCCGTCACGATGACGATGCCGTTGGCAAGCATGAGCAATTCGCCTATGACGTCCTGTTCATCTTCGCGGAGTCCCAGTTTGCTGATATCGAGTTCGACCTGGCTGCGGTCGAGGACGCGCATGACGACGCTCTCGCCGAACATGGTCGGCAGCACGCTGACTCGCAGATCCACCGGTTTGCCGCCGACGGTCAGTTCGATGCGGCCGTCCTGCGGCACGCGTCGTTCGGCGATGTCGAGGTTCGACATGACCTTGATACGGCTCGCCACGGCCAGCGCGATGTGCCGCGGCGGCGGGACCATCTCGTAGAGGACGCCGTCGATGCGATACCGCATCTTGAACTCGTCCTCGAACGGCTCGAAGTGGATGTCGGAGGCGCTGTCGCGGATCGCCTGAAGCAGAACCAGGTTCAGCAGTTTCTTGACCGGCTGGCTCTCGCTCATCGTCCGGATGTCTTCCAGGTCGATCGATTCCTCGTGATCGGCGATCCATTCGGCGGTCGACCCCAGTTCGTTGATGACCGCCTCCACGCTCTCGGCGTGCGCGTAGTACTTGTCCAGGGCGCGGATGACGGTGGCCGGGTCGGCCACGGCGGCCCGGATCTCGTGGCCCAGGAGCATGTGCAGTTCGTCGAGGGCCCTGAAATTGTTCGGGTCGGCCATCGCCACCGTCAGGATGCCGGAGTCGAACTCGATCGGGACCACGCTGTAACTGCGGGCCACCATCCCATCCATCTGCTCGACGACCTCGGGGGGCACCTCCAGTTCATCGAGGTGCACCCGGCGCATGCCGGCCTGGACGGCCAGCGCCGCCGAGACGTCGTCCTTCTCGCAGTACCCCAGGTCCACCAGGACGGCGCCGATGGCCCCGCCCTTCTGCTCCTTGAGTTTCAGCGCCTCGTCAAGGTGCTTCTGGGTAACCTTCTTCATCTCCAGAAGCACCTGGCCCAGGCGTTTCTGGGTGGTGACGGCCATGGTCTTCGGGCGTGACTTTCGCTTTTTGCGCTTCGCCGCCCGGGGCGCCCCCGGCGCCTCGACCGTCTCCGGCACGGCCGCCGTCTCGGGCGGGGCCGACTCAGGCGTTCCCGACGTCTCTTCCTGGCTCGGTACGCGGCTCACAGGCTGTCCTCTCCTTGCCTGACGGCGCCCGGGTCAGTGGGAGGCCGTCTTCTGAAACTTGTTGAGGTCCGACACGTCAATCGGCCCTCCGACGCTCTTGAGCGCCGCGCGGCCGTCGGCCGTCGCCATGAGTTTCTGTTCGATTTCCTCGCGGCGCTGAGCCCGTTCGAGCATTTCAGACACCGCGATCATCTTGCGTGAATAGAGGTCCCACAGCGAATCGTCCAGCAGTTGCATTCCCCACTTGCGGCCGGTCTGGATGAACGACTCCAGGCGGTACGGCTCGTTCTTTCGGATCAGGTTCTGGGCGGCAGGCGTAATCATCATAAACTCGTACGCCGCGATGCGGCCGGGCATGTCGACGCGCGGCACAAGCGTCTGCGAGATCACCGCCATCAGCGAACTCGCCAACTGGACGCGCACCATCTCCTTCTGCCCGACCGGGAAGGCGTCGACGATGCGGTTGACCGTACCGGCGGCGCCGGTGGTGTGGAGGGTCGAGAAGACGAGGTGGCCGGTTTCGGCGGCGCGGATGGCGGCCTCCATCGTATCGATGTCGCGCATCTCGCCCACCAGGATGACGTCCGGGTCCGCCCGCAGCGCCCGCCGCACCGCGTCGCTGAAACTGCTCACGTCGGTGCCGACTTCCCGCTGATTGATGATCGATTGCTTGTGCTCGTGATAATACTCAATCGGTTCCTCGACCGTGATGATGTGCCGGTCAAAGTTCTCGTTGATGTAGTTGACCATCGAGGCCAGGGTCGTCGTCTTGCCCGAACCCGTCGGCCCGGTCACCAGGAAGAGCCCTCGCGTGCGACTCAGCAGCGACTCGACCGTCACGGGCAGGCCGATCTCGCTCAACGACATCAGCCGCGACGGAATCAGCCGCAGCGACAGGCTCACGTTCCCGCGCGCCTTGAACACCGCCACCCGGAACCGCGCCTTGTCCTGAAAACTGAACCCGAAGTCGGCCGAGCCCACCTCGTCCAGCTCCCGCTGATGGCGGTCGGAGGTGATACTGCGCATCAGGCCGGCCGTGTCTTCGGGCGTCAGCACCTCGGTTTCCAGGGCGCGGAGGCGACCGTGCATGCGGACCACGGGCGGGCGGCCGACGTGCAGATGCAGGTCCGACCCGTTCTTGGCAATCACGAACTGCAGGAGTTTGTCAATCTGAACCATCGTCTGCCCTTCAGAGGCCGCGTTTTCGGCCTCGAACCGGCGTTTTCACCAACCGCCCCCGCCCCAACCCCTCATCACGCCCCCTGCCTGCGACGTAACTGCTTGCCACCGCCCACTTTATTGTAACAGCGCCGGCGGGGTCAGGCAACCCGCCGACCCGGCCAGACCCGCCTCAGAGCCCCGTCAGGGGTCGTTCTCTCCTAATCCTACAACGCGACTTCGCCTTGTTGTCCGCCTGGTGGCCTTCCCAGGCCACCAGGAACAGGCATAAACTGCGTTCGCGGCGGCCTGGGAAGGCCGCCGCGCGGTACGGGAAGGCCGCCGCGCGGAACGAGAGCCCCGTCAGGGGCCTTTTTCTTCTAAACGCTGGCCTCCTCACGCTGAGCACGTGACAGGACCTCGTCGAGCGTCGTCACCCCCCTCATCAGTTTGATGAGTCCGTCCTCAAGCAGTACCCGCATCCCGAGGGCCCGAGCCGCATGCCGAATCTCGTTCAGCGGCCTGTGTTTGAAGGCCAATTCACGCAGTTCCGCGTTCATGACCATGATCTCGAAGATGCCGAGGCGGCCGCGGTAGCCCAGATTGTGGCAGTGTTCGCAACCAACCGGCCGGAAGAACGTCGCCTGGTTCAGTTGATCGTCCGTCACGCCGAGACCCCGAAGGGTTGCCAGGTTGATCTCGGTGTCGGGTTCCTTGCACTCGGGGCACAGGACGCGGACCAGCCGCTGGGCCATCACCGCCTGAATGGAACTGGCCACGAGGAACGGCTTGACACCCATGTCGATCATCCGGGTCAGCGCACTGGGCGCATCGTTGGTATGAAGTGTACTGAATACCAAGTGTCCCGTCAGGGCGGCCTGAATCCCCATCTCCGCCGTCTCCAAATCGCGGATTTCACCTACCAGAATGATGTTCGGAGCCTGCCGAAGCATCGCCCTCAGAATACGCTGGAACGACAGATCGATCTGCTCGTTCACCTGGACCTGGTTGACCCCCGAAATATGGTACTCCACCGGGTCCTCGGCCGTAATGATCTTGCGGTCCGGCGTGTTCAACTGGTTCAACGCCGCGTACAGCGTCGTCGTCTTGCCCGACCCGGTGGGACCCGTCACCAGGAAGATGCCGTTCGGCCGGGTGATCAACTTCTCGAACAACTCGTGATCGTCCGGAAGGAACCCGAGCGCGTCGAGGCCCATCTTGATCGACTCGCGCCTCAGGATTCGCAGCACGACGCTCTCGCCGTGATAGGCCGGCAGCGTTGAGACGCGGAAATCGAGGTCCTCGCCGTCGAGCCTCATTCGGATGCGGCCGTCCTGCGGCAGGCGTTTCTCCTCGATCTGCATGCCCGACATCAGTTTGACGCGGGTCGTCATCGCCCCCTGCAGCCGCTTCGGCGGAGGCTCGCGTTCCACGCACACGCCGTCCACGCGGTACCGGACGCGAAGCCGGCTCCCGAGCGGCTCGATGTGGATGTCGCTCGCCCGCATCCGGACCGCCTCGGTAATGATCAGTTGGACCAGCCGGATGATCGGGGCCGAGTCGGCCTGGTCATCGGCGCCCTTCTCCCCGCGGTCCTCGAACTGAACGTCCGTTGACGTGAACTCCTGCAGCATCGAGTCCACCGATTCCGATTCCGACTGCTCCGTGTACCCCGAGATGACCGTCTGCACCCGCTCGCGCGCCGCCAGGACGCAATCCACTTCCATGTTCAGGCGGAAACGGATCGCGTCAACCGACTCCAGGTCCAGCGGGTCGGTGATCGCCACCTTCAGGCGGCCGTCGGTGTACTCGAGCGGGATGACCTGGTACTCCTGCATCATCGCCTCCGGCACCATCTCCAAGACCTGCGGGTTGATCGTGCCGATGTCCAGGTCGACATACTCCATGTCGAACTGCAGGGCGAGCGCCTTGGTGACGTCCGATTCCTTGCAGGACGCCGACGCCACGAGAATCTCGCCGAGCCGGCGGCCGCTCCTGGTCTGCTTCGCCAGACCGTCGCGCAACTGCTTCTCCGTAATCTTGCCCCACTCCTGCAAGATCTCACCCAGCCGTTTACGTGGTCCAAGCATGGTCAACTCACCTCGAAAAGAGAAACACCACACCCTCCGGCCGTCGCCGGCCGGCAAAGACGCCGCCGGCACCTGTCACTCGGGGTCATGATGCCCGCGACCGGCACACCGGCCCGGTCGCACGCAGACACTCCACTCCCACATTCCCCGC
>Ga0307427_1000933_pt1 | contig 16140 bp, 15 predicted proteins | sample SalMarWE160190MG_FD_202162 | JGI IMG/M metagenome (GOLD analysis project Ga0307427, IMG submission 202162) | Salt marsh sediment microbial communities from the Plum Island Ecosystem LTER, Massachusetts, United States - WE1603-190 | ecosystem: Environmental > Aquatic > Marine > Intertidal zone >... | reverse complement strand
GATCCTGATATCCCCCTTCGCTCATATAACTACAGTTATATAAGAGATAGGCTTAGTTTGGTTTATGGCCAAAAAGTATCACTATCTACCGTTATTTCAAGGGCTAAGGCTGCCGGATATTATTTAAAGAAGAAGGTGGCTGCATAATGAATTATTGGAGGATATGTGGTTTTCAATCCACAACATTTGACAGTATCTCGAACAATACTGGAGGAATTCTATCAGCCTTCTCTTCTAAAAAAGACCTATCATAGTCTGGAAGACCTACAAGATGATTTGAACCAGTACCTATATTTTTATAATTTTCAAAGAATACATCAGAGTTATAGAACTAGAGATTCTATAACCCGGTGGTCTTTTATATAAATGTGGTGACTTTTTATCCATTTCACCATAAAATAATATTTAATATTTTATAAGTCTGTAGATAATTTTATAAATTAAACTTTTATATTCAAATAAAAGCATCACCATAGTCTTTTGATAGGAGTTGTATTAACACAATTTATATTTAAATATTTTGCTACCAGTTCAATTTTATGTGCTATATTTCCTAAACCTAATGAAAAATGATGTGTAGGTCCCTCCATAGTCCATTTCTCTAAAAATGACCGAACATCCGGTTTAAATTTTCCTCTCGTATTGGTATTACCAGTTGCAGGAATCGGTCCAGCTAAAGATTCCCCTTCAGCCAAAACAAATTTAAATTTTCCATTGAAGTCTTGAGTTAAAGCAAAACATGTAATTGGGCCAACTTTTACTTTATACTCTACTGAAGGTCCGAAACCTCTCTTACCATGAAGGACCTTCAAGTTACGCAGGACTGGTTTTCCCTCGGCTATTTCTAGATGATGAGGGCCATCGTGGCCAACTAGTAAAAAGTCTTCTCTAAAATCTATAGGATGAAATTCTGTAAATGAACCACCTGCTCCTAATCTATCTGTAATTAACATTGCAACGCAATTTTTTAAATCTAACTCTCCAGCAATTGCTATGCCCTTGCTTGTTATAAGTGAATTTCCTATAATCATTCCTGCATGCATTCTTTCGAATTTATTTGCATTCAGCCCTCTATAATAATAAGCCAATCCTGTTAATCCTTTATCTACTATTAATTTCTCCATACCAACTGCTACCCTTGCAGGCCATTCTAAGTCTTCTGACAATACTTTTCTTGCAACTGTATGAGTATCTGATCCAGACTCTGGCATTCCGAATATATTTTTTATAGTTTCTATCTTATATTTTATTTCTATTTCTTTTGCATCATCTATAAAAGTTTCTAAATCCTCCATAGATATATGTTCAACATGCATCCCAAATCGACCATCAAACATTGTGGGATCTGAGTTCATATCTAACATACCTTCATATGCATGACCCATATATCCTATATGATCATGTTTTAATCTGTGACAAACTGTGGCTACTTCAACCCAAGTCTTTATTTTGTTCCATGCTCTTTCATCATCATATAACATTCCGACTACTACATCCAACGTTTTCATATCACTTCTAATAAGAGCGTTGTTTATTTCAGGCAAAGAAGTTGTATTATCATTCTCAAGTTGTCTATGAATAGTACCTTTTTCATAATCAAGACCTGGTGATGGCTGTAAACATAATAGTACAACAGGTACTTCTTTGATATGGTTTAAAACTGTAACAGCCCAAGCTGAAGGGGTATAAGTAGCAACTAGTATGAATATTAAATCAAGTTTCTTATCTGAAAAAAATATCCCAGCATCATAGGCACTTTTATAATCCTCACTCATTTTACCATGTGTTATAATATTCGCATTAGTTTCTTTTTTTAGCTTGGTAAAAAAATAATTAATATGCTTATAAATCTTTTCTTCCAATCCAGGAAATTGCGGCCAATAAACTTTATGCCCCATTGCAAATGCACCAATATTAGCTTTTCTGGCTCTGGCGTTATTAAGATAGTCTTCGATATCTTCTTGTTTTAACATATAGTACTCCTTAAATTTATTATATAGTTTCGATTCTAATATTCATTAATTCCGACAGTAAATTAAGCTTTTCATTATTATGTCCAGTACCAATTGCACTATGATGAGATGGCCCTGCCTTTACCCATTTTTCAATAAATATTTCTGGTGGTAGGCTAAACTTTACCCTAGTATTCATATTTCCATTAGGCAATAATAAACCCCCAACTGATTCTCCTTCAGTTACAATAAATTTTAACTTGTTATTATCTGATTGTGTAAGAGAAAATAAAGTAATGGGACCATTTTTGATACTAAATTCATTTCCTACTCCACTACCTTTTCTTCCATGATAATATTCTAACCATTTTAGAATAGGTTTATCTTGAGATATTGAAATGTCTCCTGGGCCACCATGATTAATATAATTAATTCCATTATCAAAATCTACTACATTTAATTCAGCTTGAGAAGCACCTCCCTTATAAAATCCCAATATTAACATAGCTAATGTGATAATAATATCTCCTTCAACAACACATGGAGCGCCATTTGATGTAAGCAATGTGGATCCTAAAGTCATTGAATAAGCGATTCTTTCTTCGATGCTTCCAGGATACCCATTATAATGAAAAGCCAAAGCACCAAGACGATATTTCATAATTAGTTTCTCCATTCCTAAGGCAACTTTTAAGCTCCAAATTAAATCATCTTTTTTTATCCTATTTTCAAATAAGAAATTATTTTCTACAACCTTATACTTTTTTTTAATTTCAGCTTCCGTTACTTCTTCAACAAATCGCCTTAGATTGCCTATTTCTAAAATTTCTAAATTAATTCCAAATTTATATATTAATTGTGCTTCATCTATATATAAGTCACACATACCTTTATAATAATGGCCGATTAAACCTATATTGGTTTTTCGTAATTTTTTTATTAAAGAAACTGCTTCAAGAATATTATGCATTTTTACCCATGGTTCTTCATCAAATAACTTACCTGCAATAGGAAAGAATTTTCTGTTCATCCTATTTAAAATGGTACCTATTTCAGGAGCATTAGAAAATGCATTTTTTGGTAGTGTATATTTTGAATTAGAATATTTATTAAAATTATCAACAGGTTGAAGGTGCAAAGTAATAATTGGAACATTTAATCTACGAATACAAGGTATTATATTGCCAGACATTCCATAAGATCCAGTATGAATTATAACTATATCAATGTCATTAGTAATTAAATATGTTTCAGTTTCTCTAGCCTTAGTAATATTATCAACTATACCAGCATTAAAGACTTTTCCATGTTCTAATAATTTTTTCTTGACTTCTAATGCATAATTTTTTATCTCATCTTTTATATCTGGCATTTGAGGCCAATAAGCCTCATTTGCAGTAGTAAACATTCCGATATTCAAGCCCATATAAAACCTCTTTTAATATTATTTTCCTTCACTAAAAATACTTCAAGTACTAATATTTCACCAGTAATTATATCTTATATGCTTTGCGGTTGGTCAATTAAAATGAACTATTTTATCTGACATATCATAGTTAATCTAAATTTTCTAATATAACTTTGAATTCAGAATTTTTTAATTTGAAATTAAAAGCCTTTTGAGCTTCTTTCAAGTTAAAGATTTTTATATCAAGATATTTTAAAATATTTATACTCTTTAAAAATTCAAATGCAATATTGAATTCTTCTTCTGTATTTTTAAAACTATTAAATATTGATATTTCTTTAAAAAGTAATTCTATAAAATCCATATAGATTTTTTCTTTTGGTCTTCCTACAACAATAATTTTTCCACCTTTTTTTAGAAGCTTAGTAGACAAAACGATTGTTTTCTGATCATACGGACAATTTATTAGAATGCTATCAAACTTTTCTTTTAGATCATCTGATATTTCAAGAATATCGCTATAGCTATAAATATTTTTTTCTACATTTTTTATTTCTTTTTTTACTACTCTTTTATCAATTTCAATTATGCTGATATCCTTAGAGTATCTCTCTTTCAAGTAAATATATGATAATGTACCAATTCCACCTAATCCAAATAATAATACTTTATTCCCTAATGTTGTTAATCTTAAAGAATGTATAGAGACAGCCATTGGCTCAGCTAAAGCAACCTTTAATAAATTTTTGTCATCTATATTGTCAATCATAATTAGATTTTTTATAGGGACTTCAATCTCATCTTGCATAGCCCCTTCTATGCCTTTAGCTCCTAGAACTTTTAACGAATCACATAAATACTCTTTTTGATTAAAACAATATAAACATTTTCCACAAGAGATATTTGGATTTACTAAAACAAAATCACCTTTTTTTATATTACAATTTTTTAAATTTATTTCTTTTACTTTCCCAACAAATTCATGACCTCTTACTTCAGGATATTTAGTTTCAGGATACTTACCCTTAAAAACTTCCATATCTGAGCCGCAAATTCCAATATATAAAGGTTTGATTATCGCATTTTTTGTATTTATAAGATTTTTATCTTTTGAGTGACTAATATTTATTTGTAAAGGCTTTGTAATTAAAATTTTATTCATTTTATTAACAAATATACTTATATAATTTTAAAAAAAATATATAGCCCAAATTATTATGTCAATAGGTTTTTTATCTTTATTAATAATGTTTCGTTATCATTATCTTCTCTCTATCCAACCACTTACTCTAATACTTTCTCGAGTTCCTCCTCTTACGCTTCTTCTGGAACTTCATTCATTTTAAAACCTCATACTATACTGTAAATGCATCCATAATAGATATTTATTTTAAAATTAATATCTTAAAATGAATATATATATAGCTTACCTAAAAATAATCTCCTTTTAATACCTTCTTTTTTCAATTATCTTTATGATTTTTCTTCAATATTTAGATATTAGTATTAATATACAAAACTTATTCTTTTACAGCCCCAGAAGTTAAGCCAGCAATAAGATATTTTTGTATAAACAAGAATAAAATCAACGGAGGCAAGGTAAATAATACCGCACCAGCCATTATCTGAGACCAACTTGTTGTATGTTCACCAATAAAAGTACTTAAACCCAAAGAAGCTACCAAATTTTTATCTGTATTTATTAAGGTATTCGCGGCAAAAAACTCATCCCAAGCTTCTATAAAAGCAAATATACCTGTAGCTACTATCCCCGGGGTAATTAAAGGAATATAAATCTTAAAAAATGCACCTATTCTAGTACAACCATCTACTATTGCAGCATCTTCTAGTTCGGATGGTACAGCCATAAAAAAACTTCTCAGTAGCCAAACACAAAGTGGCATACTAAAAGCAACATTAACTATTACTAGGCCAAATAATTTATCCACCAAATTAATTTTTTGAAATATTATATATATAGGAATCAACAATAAAGGAGCAGGTAACATTTGTGTAGCAAGTATTACAAAAGAAAAAATATTTTTTGCTCCAAATCTATATCTTGCTATAGCATAACCTGCAAAAAGTGAGAACAAAACTGAGATAATCATCGAAGTTAAAGCTACTATCAAACTATTCTTTAACCATAATAAAACTGGCTTATAAGTAGAATTAATTGTTGATTTATAACTATCAAAATGTGGTTCTTTTGGAAAAATTACAGGTGGGTATTGATTCAGAGTACCTTTCTGCAAAGATATATTAATCATCCAATAAAAAGGAAATATTACTGACACACATATTAATATTATTATTACGTAAACTAAAATTTTTCTATACATTTTCTTATCACTAAAATCATAATTTATTTAAAAATCATTATTGCTTAATAAATTTTAAATACTAAAACTTTATTTTAAAAATTTACGATCCTTTCCCTAAAGTTAATTTTAAATAAATAAGACTAATAATTAAAGAAAGAACCAACATAAAAACTCCAATAGTTGCAGCATAACTCATTTTGAAGAAACTAAAAGCATTCAGATATGATTGTATTACAAGAGTTTGAGTCGCCATTGCAGGACCACCTTTGGTCAACACATATATAGCTGTTACTCTTTTTAAGCCCCATATTGTAAGTAATAATATAACTATTGTATTTACTGGTTTTAATTGCGGTAATGTAATATGAAAAAATTTTCTAATATTATTTGCACCATCTACCGATGCTGCTTCATATAATTCTAAAGGAATAGCCTGTAGGCCTGCTAAATACATCACTGCTGCGATAGGAAACTCTTTCCATATCGTTATAATAACAACAGTAAAAATTGCTATTTTTGGATTAAGCATCCACTCTATATTTTCTGACACTATATGCAATACGTCCTTCAATATGAAATTAATAATTCCAAAGTTGTAATCTAGAATCCACCTCCACACTAATACAGCCACTACATATGGCACAGCCCATGGTAGTATAATTAATGTTCTAAAAATAGCTCTACCTTTAAATTTAAGATTTAGAAAAAGAGCTATAGATATACTTATCAATGTAGTTCCAATAACAAAAAGTGCAGCATAAATTAAGGTTACTCTGAAAGAATGCCAAAAAACAGAATCATTAAACATTTTTATATAGTTATCTATAAAAACAAAGTCCGCCTCTTTGCCAACACTTGGTATATCAATATTTAAAAAACTTAATCTTATCCCATCAAATATAGGATAAAATATAGTAAGTCCCAACCATATACTTACTGGCAAAATTAACAAATAAGGTAATATTTTTTTATTATTTAAAAGCTTGTGCATTTTTTTATATTAATACGTTTCAAAATAATTGATTAAATTATTTCAAAGAATTTAGACTTTAACAAATTTTTTAATAAATCTTATCTTAATTTCACTTCTTAAAATATTAAACTCTAAATAAAATAGAAGGAATTCAAACTTGTTTTAAATAACAAGTTTGAATTCCTTTTTTATTTTTTCAATTCCTATAAACCGTAATAAACATAATAAAGATTTTACTTGAAAAAGCCTAAAAATTTATTCAACAAATTTATCTACTAATGTTTCCTGTAATTCATTTAATCTAGTTTCAACATCTGCTCCACCTTCCAAAATATCAGCCAATGCTATTCCAATCTCATTATTATACTCATCTGCAACGGCTTCAAATCCTGGAGACATGTAACCAAATGCACCTGCATATTTTGAGGCTGCTTCATTATATACTTCCCACCAAGGAGCTTCTTCCAAAACTTCTTCAGTTACCATGTTGGCTTGCCCAGGTATTTGTGATGTCATTAATAAATATTTCTCTTGCCATTCTTTGGAATTAAAAAAATTAATAACTTCCCACGCAGCATCCTTATTTTCACACGATGAACTCATACCCATATAAGCGCCTCCAAGTATAGCTGTATGTGTAGGTGTAGGTGGTAAAGCTGCTTTAAAATTATACAATATGTCCGGAGCATTACCCAGAATTGACCCAAATAACCAAGCTCCCTGCATAGACATTGCTGCTTTTTCTTCATACATTAATTGATCGGTTCCCCCAGAATCAACACCCTTTGGAGTAAATTCTGCATCATATAATTTTTTATAAAACTTTACACCTTCAACTGTCTCAGGGGAATTAGCTGATGGGTAACCATCTTCCGAGAAAGATCCACCAAAGCCCCATACCCATTTCCTAATCTCGATATTCATATGAAAAATATTATTAATATCCGATATACATGCATAACCATATAACCCTGTTTTATCATATATAGTTTTAGCAGCATTATATAGTTCTTCTGGAGTTGTAGGAACATTTACGCCAGCTTCTTTTAATATTTTCTCATTATACACTAAAGCTTGCGGTGTATGAGTGTAATTAGTAGCATAATATGAACCGTCTACTACGCCTAAATCTATAGCTGATAATAGATTATCCTTCCATGGAGCTTGATTGATCCACTCATCTAGAACTTGAAGTATACCCTCATCAATTAATTGGTATAATTGTGTAGGTCTAATTGTAAAAACATCAGGCGCGTCGCCAGCTGAACTTCTAACCAATAGTTTTTGATTATATTCACCCGAAGCAACCCCTGTCATATTAAGTTCTATACCTGGGTGTGCATCATTAAAAGCAGCTAAAAATTCTTTAAAATACGGCAGATTAGGTTCTTCAGTCCACTGCCAATTAAAAAACTCTACACTTACTTTTTCATCTTCTTCCTCAACCCCTTCTTCCACTACTTCTTCTGCTTCTTCAACAGCTTCCTCAACTCCCTCTTCCGGTGCTTCTTCTGCTTTACAGCCATTTAATGAAAACGCAACTACCATAGACATACTTAACATCAATACTATCGACCCTATCAAAACCTTTTTCATTTTTAGATCCTTTCTCTTTTAGAACTGATTTTTTTAAAAACTTTTCTTAAAAATCACCTCCCGGCAAGCATCATCTTTTTTACATTTTTTTATAAAATTTTTTTTAAATTTATCCAGATATCATTTTTATAGAGAATTACATCAATTAAACCCCGGGAACAACTTCCATCTTGGAAAACTTTAATCTTAAAAACTGATAAAAAAATTTATTAATATCATTATCCTTGACTATATTTCTTATAAGCCTTACAAAAACCACTCTAAATTTTTACTTACATTAAAATAAATAAACGTTTTTCTAAAAACGTTTTATAGTCTATAACATTATTATTTATTTGTCAATATTATTTGAAAATTTGTCATCTACAATTTAAAAGTGAACCGTTTTTATTAAATTTATAATTTAAAAGTGAACACCTACTTTAGCTATAATTTAAGACTAAAAAAGAAAGGTTTTAAATTATGGCTCAGCTTCATAAAAAATTCTCTGATAATCAAATAAAGGAACTCATCGGCAGGTACTTAGAAGGTAAAATAAAAAGAAGCAATATTCAAAAGGTGTTAGGTATTGGTAAAACCAGATTTTTTGCTCTGGTAAAAACATACAGGCAAGATCCTCTGATGTTTTCAATTGAATACACCAGAAAAAATGCCACAAACAAAATACCTCTTGAGGTAGAAGAAAACATTATGACTGAACTTGCAGTAGAGAAAAAATTAATAACTGATCCTGATATCCCCCTTCGCTCATATAACTACAGTTATATAAGAGATAGGCTTAGTTTGGTTTATGGCCAAAAAGTATCACTATCTACCGTTATTTCAAGGGCTAAGGCTGCCGGATATTATTTAAAGAAGAAGGAAAAAGCCATTCATGACAGAGAGGTCTTGACCAATTACGTTGGAGAGATTGTGCAACATGATTCAAGCCACCACAAATTTAGCCCGTATGCTGATACCAAATGGTACCTTATTACCTCTCTTGACGACTTTAGCCGGTATATCCTTTATGCAAACCTTGTAGAAAGAGAAACTTCCTGGGCTCATATACAAGCTCTGGAAGCTGTAATTCTAAAATATGGTCTTGCCGCCACCTATTATGTAGACATCCACTCAATATTTCGCTTTGTACAGGGAAGGGATTCCTTAACACTACAGCCTAACAGACGAGGTTGACCCTCAATGGAAACAGGTACTGTCTGAGCTTAATGTAAACATAGCATATGCACTTTCTCCTCAGGCTAAGGGTAATGGAAAGCCAGCAATAATGTAAAGTTGAAGCCTCAAATGCTGTACTTTCGGCATGATCTTTATTGATTAACTTTACATTATCATCCAATCTAGTGACAGTAAATGTCAATAAAAAGATTGGAGGATAATGTAATGACCGCAAAACATTTAGAGATCAGTGAACTGATCAAGAAAGTGACAGAGGAGCTAAAAAAGCTGCGGTATACCGAAAAGCGGCTTAAAAAATTTGCTCCAACCTGGAACAAGCTAAAATGCTACATGGAATGTAGAAAAATATGAGATACTGTCAAATGTTGTGGATGAGAAACAAACATATCCTCCAATGATTCATTATGCAGCCACCTCCTCAACTAGCTCACCATCAACAAACTTCCTATTCTCAAGAACATGTACAATAAACTCCGAACCTTTGAGCCTTCTCCAAGTCCTGGACGCTTCCATAGCCAGTTTAAATACCATGGTTAGCGTTGCTGTCCTTGATCTGCATCCCCTAGTCTTATAGGTCCTTAGCTTTACCGTAGCAAAGGTGGATTCAATGGGATTTGTGGTACGGATATGGATCCAGTGTATTGCAGGGAAGCTGTAGAAGGTAAAGAGATCTTCCTTATCCTTTGCAAGGCATTCTACTGCTTTCGGGTACTTATCGGAAAATACTTTTACAAAGTGATCATATGCAGAAAGAGCGTCTTCCTTTGTGGCTGCCATGTACATCTCATGTATGACCGACTTTGCCTTTGGCTGTATGCTCCTGGGCATCTTATCTAAGATATTGGCAGTCTTATGCACCCAGCAGCGCTGTCTTTTTGTTGAGGGAAACACTTCAGATAGAGCTGACCAGAATCCCAGGGCTCCGTCTCCTACTGCAAGTTTGGGGGAAGTGGAAAGTCCTCTTCTTTTAAGATCAAGAAGGAGCTCCTTTCAGGCAAGCTTGCTCTCCCTGTAGCCGTCTGAAACTGCCAGAAGCTCTTTATTTCCATCTTTATCTGCAGCTATTATGACAAGTATACAGGACCGGTCATCTTCAAGCCGTACATTGAAATATACCCCGTCTACCCAGAAATACACATAGTTCTTGTCTGATAGATCACGGTTTCTCCACTCCTTATAGTCCTTCTCCCAGCTTGCCTTAAGCCTCACTATATTGGTGGCGGAGAGCCCTGCCGCTCCCTCTCCCAGTATTGCAGAGAGAGCGGTACCGAAGTCATTGGTCGATATTCCCTTAAGATATAGTGCTGGGATCAGGTTATCTATGCTGGGGATCCTGCGGAGGTACCTCGGAAGGATATTGCTGGTAAATCTCTCCATATTATTCTCATCCAGCGGCCGGTCATCTATCCTGGGCTGTTTTATGGTAAGTGGTCCTATTCCTGTCAGTATGTCCCTTTCCGGCATGTATCCGTTCTTGATATAATCCTCCTTCCGTCTCCATCTACCAGATTAGAGTGCTTGGCTATAAATTCATCCACTTCGTTTTCAAGTGCCAGTTTGAGCATCTTCCGGGCTCCTTCTATTATTACCTCTTCCAGCGCAGATTTTGCCTGAGCCTCGTCTTTAATAAATTTGATTTCTTGTGTACACTTTTCCATAGAGCATGTTCTCCTTATTATCTTTTTTGTCATTGATAATATTTTAACGGAGGACATGCTCCTTTTCTATATCAATCCACAACTTTTGATTATATCTCGTATCGTAAATAATATTTTCCATATAAATATTTTTTAAGATGAATCTTTTTGATTCAATCTTATCTTTCTAAATTACCCAAATTTATATATCAATTCCGGTGATTTCTCCATATCTCTTAATAGTTTTCTAATATTTAGAGCCATTACCGATAGTGCTACCATATCAAGCTTAAGCTTTACCCCGAACTCACAGGGTTTTGACAATTTACCTTTGGGTAGAGCCCTTGAATGGTCCTGATAGTAGCTATTCTACCGGTTATTTTCTCTCCGCCAAGTTTTGCCTCTACCTGGTCCAGTATCTTTTTATCTGTACTATTTAATCTTTTTTACCTTCTTAAAACACTTCCCGATACCAGACTGGATGTAGCTTCTACTGCAGAGATAGCCTTTCCTGTCTGTTCTTTTGCAATGGCTAGAAGTGCCGTACTTGTATCTTTTAGAAGTTTTTTAGTCTTTTTGGAGGCGCTGAAGTATACCTTAGCGATTGATCCGGCTTTTTTATAACTTTGGTTTTCACCATATCTTTTTTGTATCTTAGCCTCTGGGTTACTACAACTGCTTCTTCTATTACTCTTGATAGAAGGCCTATCTCTGTGGGATATATTATGTTTTTTTCCAGTGAAGTGGTATCTGCAAAAAGATACTTGCCATCTATTATCTTTTTATCTATAAGCTCTACCATAAAGGCATCCAGTATCGCCTTTATTTTTTTCGGGCCAAGCCTTTTTCTTATCTTTACAAGGGTGGAGTGGTCTATTATTTTCCTGCCTTCTTTATTTGCGGTTGCCACCTCATCATAGGAGAGGCTGCAGAAATGCATATATGTATTATTTAAATGAAGTTCTTCTATCAGAGCTCTGTCCGGCTTTTTGTACAGATGTATTAGAAGTATCAGTCCCAGGGGCAGATCTGTCTTTTTGGTGGCCCTTCCTCTTTTTGAAGGGAAGCATTCTTTATATATGCTGTTTATTTTTTCCAGTTCAGGACCTTTTTTAATTTGATTAGTTCATTGTCCTGGGGTAAAATATCATCAATTAAAGTATTAGTTATTTCTAACTGTGCTTTAAGGCCTGTAAACATATGGTCTCCTTTATTATTTAGTGGTTCTAAAGGAATTTTACCATATCTAACAGGCCTTTTTAATTTGTTTATGTCCATATTTTTCATATTCTGGTATATTTTTATTTGAATTATTCACCAGGAACTAATTAAATACATAAGATCCGCTACAAACAATAGGACTAAAAAGATATTATGACAAAGAGTAAAAATAAGATAAATAACTAAAGAATAAATCCAAAATTACGTATCGTTATATCCGTATTACAAGAACTATTTCAACAAAACCCATCCTTGAGGCTCTTCTGTCCGAATTATTAATCTATGGGGTAAAAAAGATTGTATAACCATAATCATCACTACCGGGCTCCATCGGCCAAATGCAGGTGAGGAACTGATAAAATTTGTGGGAAAAGATATTGCAGAAAATTATAAAATTATAAATCACGATGCAAGAGATACAAAGAACTGCATACAAATTGGGAAAACTAAAACCGGGGCTCCACAATCTTAAATAAAATTTCGCTGACTCTTTTTTTAAGTTAAAAGGCTTTAGAAGTTACCAGATCATCTTTTTGCTATACTCTGCCTCTCCACGAGCTCTGTTGAAAGTACTATGTTCTTGTATCTCACCCTCTTATGTTCTATTAAATCAAGCAATAGATTCATCGCTGTGGCACCCATTTGTTTTTTTGGTTGTTTTACAGTGGTTAAAAGCGGGTCAGTATAAAGGCTCATTAAAATATTGTCAAATCCCATTACAGATATATCTTCAGGAACCTTACTATTTAATTCCTTCAGAGTTCTTATGACACCTACAGCTATAAAATCGGATGCATTTAAAATTACAGTTGGAATATTTTTATTGTTAAGAATTTTTTTTACTGCTTCGCGGGAGCCCTCAAGTTCATTTAATCTCAGAGTCTCGCTTATCATAACAATATCCGGGTCATAAGCAAGGTTGTTGTCCTCTAGCCCCCTGCAATAACCCTGGAATCTCTTTTTAACTGTTGTCTGATTATCATAGGTATACGAAATATAGCCTATTCTCCTGTGCCCTATCCCATACAAAAAATTAACGGCTTTTCTCATGGCTTCAAAGTTATCTATTAAAACAGATGGGACCTTCTTATCTCCTAACTCCCTGTCTATAACCACGACAGGAACTCCATCATCGTTTAATGACTTTATATGCCCAAAGCTATTATAACCGGAAATAAAAAGAAAGCCGTCAACAAATTGCTGCTTTAAAATTTCTATGCTCCTCTTCTCCTCTAAAACATCGTAATAGCTGCATGTAAGGAGTACATTATATTTATGCTGCCTTGCAATTTCCTCTATACCTTTTATCACCTGGGCAAAAAACTGATTGGATATATCAGGAACAATAACAGCTACTGTGCGTGTACTTCTGGTCTTAAGACCCCTGGCTATTATATTTGGTGTATAATTTAAGTCACTGGCAATTCCAAGAATTTTTTCTTTTGTTTCTTTTTTTACATATCTTGAATTATTCAAAGCATTGGAAACCGTGGATATTGACACTCCGGCTTTTCTTGCCACATCTTTAATTGAAGTTACTTTACTCTTTTTTTTCAAGGTCCATCCCCTTCTTTATTAAACTTACGGTCTGCCAATCAAATAATTATGATACGAATAAGACAATTAAATTATTATTTTTACCGGCGCTCCAGCATAAATTCATCAATCAGTATTCAGGAATATTTTCCTGAATGAATTACTTATTATTATAATAACATAATTGACTGATTCTATTCTATAAAACGATTCTATATTTTATTTTCATCTAAGTCAAAACAATAAAGATGGATAATATTTCTAAGAACCCGGACTATTATTTATCCGGACTTTTTTTAAATAATTCGATAACCCTGTATTTTAGATTTATGAGCTTTAATTTAAATCTCCTGAAGGGATTGGCGCTATATCTGAAAAGGAAGTCTTTTGCTGCAAATTTTATAACCACATCCCTGCCATATTTTAAGCTCAAATATCTTTTATGCTCATTTATCCATATATAAAGGTCTGTTTCAGTTCTGTCCGGGAATTTTTCCAGCAATCCATAACTTTTAATTATTTCAATAGCGGGAAGGTATATATTATCATACCAGATAAGAGAGGCCTGCTTGAAGTTTATTATCTCCTCTTCTATTTTTTTATTTTCATTCAACTGAACCATCAGCTTATTTATCTGTCCCAGGAGAAAATCGTACTGGCCAGGCGCTGTTATTTTCACTCTAATATCACGGCGGCTTTCTTCCAGACCTGTTATATCAAAAAACTTTTTTCTTTCAGCCAGAATAAATATTTTATTCGGGTCCATATTTAGCTTAAGCGGTAAATCTGTTATAAATTCCGTCACTTCGGCATCAATATATTTAACCCCTGTTTCTTTTGATACACTTACTCTGTGATTTCCATCAAGAACGAAATACATCTCCCCCACCTTATAAAGCCTTACCGGGGGTAAAATAACATCACTGGCAATAAGGTTATGTATTCTTGCCCACCTCTGCTGGAGATGTACCTTTTTGGGAAGAAAATACCTATCAAAATCTCTGTACCTATCAAGACTCCCGACTATATTATCCACTTTTACTGTTCTGAACCCCAGATATCTCTGTTTATAAAGCCTGAATTCTTTTCTTATTTTTTCAAACGACAGCAGTTCGTTATTTTTACCTACAAGAAAATATTTAAGGTTGTTTAAAAGCGATTTAAACCTGGCGCTTTCAAATTGCTCATTTGAGATATTATAAGATGTATCTATTCTTACCATTTACCTGTTAATAATTAATAATCAAATTATAAACAATCCTTATAAGTATAAATAAAACTAAATTTCAATAATTCTATACCCGTAAGCATTTATAACTTTTGTGCCATTTCTGGTGGTCAGCCAGTTATTTTCTGTACCATAGGTGTGTATATGACCATGAATTAAATATTTCGGTCTGTATTTTCTTATGAACCTGTTAAAAGAATCAAAACCTCTATGGCATAAATCCTCTCTGTCATGGACCTTAAAAGGAGGGGCGTGGGTTACCAGAATATCAATATATCTTTTTTTAAATATTTTATTAATATATAGCCCCGGCTCCATCCATCTAATCTTACACCTCATCTGAGATTCGGTATACTGATACATCCCACCACTATATTTAATGGAACCTTCCAATCCCATCATTATCACTCCTCTATACTCAATTATACGCTGGTTTAAATTAATGCATCCTTCAGGAATACCGGACCTGACACCTTCCTCGGTCAGGATTTTACAACCATCATGATTTCCCATAACATAAAATAGAGGCTTATTAAGCGTGGATACTATAAATTCAAGGTAATACGGGGGTAAATCACCACAGGAGATAATAAAATCAATATCACTCAATCTTTCCGCAATAGAATTACTGTATATATGTTCAACTACCCTGTCACTTATTAACAATACTTTCATAGTCACCACCAGAATAATAAGTATTTTACCCGGGCTCTGCAACCGGTAATTAATAAAAATACTTTAAAAGACCAGCATTTTAACCGCCTTTATAATATCACTTTTTTGAGGTATTGAAGCTTCCTCCAGCAAAGAATTATAAGGAATAGGGGCATCCAGGCCGGCTACTACCATAACCGGAGCCTTTAGATATGAAAATGCCCTCTCGGTTACCCTTGCACTGATATCTGAAGCAACAGAGCCTCTCCTGCATGCTTCGCTTACTATTACAAGTTTTCCCGTTTTCTTAACAGAGCTCAGTATGGTATCAATGTCAAGAGGTACAAGAGTTCTGGGGTCAATAACTTCACAGCTTATACCCTCCCCGTCTAATTCTTTTGCAGCTTCAAGTGACTTTAAAACCATATTTGA
>Ga0307427_1000930_pt1 | contig 16195 bp, 11 predicted proteins | sample SalMarWE160190MG_FD_202162 | JGI IMG/M metagenome (GOLD analysis project Ga0307427, IMG submission 202162) | Salt marsh sediment microbial communities from the Plum Island Ecosystem LTER, Massachusetts, United States - WE1603-190 | ecosystem: Environmental > Aquatic > Marine > Intertidal zone >... | reverse complement strand
GGGATGACCCTTGATGTCTTGAAAGGTGATACGCGTGATCAGGGGATAGGTGCCGGGCTTTGCGGGTGAGGGGATGTTCCGGAAAAAAACCGTCACCGGTTCGCCTTCCCTCAGCAGATCGTTTTCCTGTCGGCTGCTGGAGTTCCCTGAAAACATGATCTGAACGTTCACGTTGCGGGCAGGCTCATCACCTTTATTGGCCGCCCTAACCGTAACCTCGGGTATGCCGTCTGCAACCGTAACCGATGTTTGTGTCTCGATCTGGATGATTCCGGCAATGGCAGGGGCGGCAGGCAAGAGCATGAGAGAGAAAAGATACCGTGGCAGAATCGAGTGTGCTATGCCTTTGAGCGCCATATTGTTGCAACCTGTCGTTTTAGTTTCCCTTTCGGGAATGATTGAAACCCCTCGCCTTCAGGCGAAGCAAGAGTTTGATTGTAGCGGAGCGACTTGTCATTCCGGCCAACGAGCCGGAATCCACGAAAAAGGGCTGTAGAGAGTCTCATGGATGCCGGATCAAGTCCGGCATGACATAACAGTTGATTTCAATCAACCAATTTTAGAACCCCTCGTCTTATAGATGAGAGTTGTTCGGTGATGGTTTCGGTTGGGTATTCACCCATCTCCCCTTGTTATCACCTTCCTGCCGAATTTCCCCCTGATCTCATCCATGGCCTTGTCGATTTTTCTCTCGCGCTCTTCGTCGGCGCCGACGGGAAAAAGGTGCATCTGGACATCTCCTTCGCTGTCAGAGAGATGCGAGACTTCCAAACCGATAAGTCGAACTTTCTTTGGCAGCGGCTGATCTTCCAGAAGCCGGCGCGCGGTGAGCAGAATCACCTGCGAAGTATCGGTTGCATGGGAGATGGTTTTTGCTTTTGTCACGGCAGTGAAATCGCTGAACTTGATCTTGAGGCTGATAGCCCTTCCTTTCCGCCCATGGTATCTTAGACGTTCGGCAACCTTTTCTGCAAAGCCCTTCAGTTTGTTCGATAAGAGGTTGAGATCGTTTGTATCGTATGACAGGGTTTCCTCTGCGCTGATCGATTTCATCTCCCTCGAGGGAACAACAGGGGAAGAATCATGGCCGTGGGAGAGCTCATGCAATCGAAGGCCGAACTTGCCAAATCTCTTTACGAGTTGATCCTCGCTGAATGATTTGATCTCCCCGGCTGTTTTGATCCCGTAGCGTTTGAGGGCTTCCACCGTTCTCTTTCCCACACCGGGGATCTTCTCAACGGGCAAGGTAGCCAGGAATGTATCCACCTCTTCGGCCTGGATGATCGTCAGACCATCAGGCTTATGCAGGTCGGAGGCAATCTTTGCCAGGAACTTATTGGGCGCGATGCCTGTTGAGCAGGTGAGGCTCGTGTCGCTATAGATGCGATCCTTTATCTGCCGCGCTATTTGCTCCGGGTTTCCCAGGAGAACCTCCATGCCCGTGATGTCAAGAAAGGCCTCATCAATGGAGACCGTTTCAACGAGGGGAGTAAAATCCTCAAGGATTTTCATGATCTTCTCGGATATCTCCTTGTACCGGACCATTCTTACAGGGAGGAAAATACCATTCGGGTACTTCTCCCTTGCTTTGAACATGGGCATAGCGGAATGTATGCCGAATTTCCTCGCCTCGTAGTTTGCGGTTGAGACCACGCCCCTGTTGGTGGTGCCTCCTACAATCACGGGTTTTCCCTTGAACTCGGGATGATCAAGCACCTCGATGGCGGCGAAAAAGGCATCCATATCGATGTGAAGGATGGTCCTGTCCACGGTGCTTTAGGCGAATTATTCTAAAAAATTCACTTCATATTTCACCGCAAAGTCGCAAAGATCGCTAAGATTGATATATTTTTTTCCTTTCCGCTGAGACCCGCCCGCCTCACCTGAAGGCGAAGCCGATGGCGGGCAGGGGGCGGAAAGCAAAAAGATCCATTGCCAATCCAATCGATAAAAGGGTTGCAGTGCTTTTCCCTTGCCGTCCGCTCAACGGCAAGGGAAAAACCCTCATACTCTCTGCGTCCTTTGCGTCTTTGCGGTGAACTAAGCTTTATCATAGTGAGAGAATTGCATGGTGAAGGTAGCCCTTCCCTGGGAGGAAGAACGGAGCGCGGTTGAATAGCCGAACATCATGGAGAGGGGTGCAATCGTTTCCAGTATCTTCACGGTACCCTTCGTTTCAATCTGCTCGATTCTACCACCCCGGGTGTTCAGATCATTGATGACATCGCCCACAAACTCCTCAGGAACCACGATCTCAAGCCTCATAATGGGCTCCAGAAGCACGGGGTCTGCCTTTTCACAGGCCTCTTTAAAGGTCATTGACGCCACGATTTTAAAGGAAAGGGGTGCGGATATCCCTTCCTTGACCTTAACGCCATGAAGGGTAGTTTTTATGTCAATGACCGGATAGCCCATGATGACTCCGCTCCCAGATGCCTCCTCGACCCCTTGTTTTATGGCAGTGAGAAATTCCTCGGTCAACAAGGTATTGGAACAGGCATTGACAAACAGGTTGCCCTTGCCCCGGTCCATGGGCGCGACCTCTATTTCAACGCCGGCATAGTGGACCTCCCCTGCCCATTCCCGGTCGAAGACTTTCTCGTAGAGGGTTTTTTTGCTGATCGTCTCCCTGTACACCACCTGGGGCTTGCCGGTATTCACCTCGATATAAAACTGCCTCTTGAGCCTTTGAACCAGCACCTCCAGGTGAAGCTCACCCATGCCGGAGATGATCGTCTGCCCGGTATCCTCGTCTATCATAAATTGAAAGGTGGGGTCTTCATCGGCCAGCTTTGCGAGGCTGTCCATGAGTTTCTCTTGATCCTTTAATTGCTTCAGCTCCACAGCCATTGATATGACCGGCTGATCGAACTTCATGGACTCTAAGAGTATGGGATGCGCCTCGTCGCAAAAGGTATCCCCGGTGGTGGCCCCTTTTAACCCCATTACTGCTACAATGTCGCCGCAGACGGCCTGATCGATCCTCTCTCTTTTATTTGCGTGCATCCTCAGGATCCTGGCTGCCCTCTCGGGGATGTTTTTGGTGCTGTTGAAGACCCTTGATCCCGCCTCCATTGCTCCAGAGTAAATCCTGAGATAGGTCATTTTTCTTCCCTGGTCCATGGCGATCTTAAAGGCCAAGGAGGAGAGCGGTTCTTTTACGCTTGGCGATCTCGATTCTTGAAGCTTTGTCTTGGGATTGATGCCTTGTACGGGAGGAACGTCAAGGGGTGAGGGCAGGAACTCGACTATGCCGTCCAGAAGGGGCTGTATGCCCTTGTTTCTCAGGGCCGCGCCACAAAAAACAGGAACAAGCCTGAGCTTTATGGTAGTCTCCCTGATCGCCCTTTTAATGGAGATGATGTCTATTTCCTGCTCAGATAGGTATTTCTCCATGACGATATCATCATGGTCGGCCAGCAGCTCGAGCATCGTGTTCCGGTGGTTGACGGCCGTCTCCAGATACCCTTCAGGGATAGTTGTCTCCTGGTAAGAGGCACCGAGATCGCTGTCGTTCCACACCACGGCCTTCATCTTTACGATATCGATTATCCCCTGAAAATCCTCCTCGAGCCCCCAGGGCAATTGAAGAATCAGGGGAATAGCGCCCAGTCTCTCCCTGATCATACGTACCGCACGGTCAAAATCAGCGCCGAGCCTGTCAAGCTTGTTGATAAAGGCAATCTTGGGGACGCCGAACCTGTCAGCCTGGTGCCACACCGTTTCCGATTGTGGTTCCACACCCCCGACAGCACAGAAAACCCCTATGGCTCCATCTAAAACCCTCAAGGACCGCTCCACCTCAATGGTAAAATCTACGTGACCGGGGGTATCCAGGATGTTTATGGTGTGATCGAGCCAGCGGCAGGTAGTGGCGGCAGAGGTAATAGTGATCCCCCTCTCCTGTTCTTCGGGCATCCAATCCATGATAGCCTCTCCATCATGAACCTCACCCATCTTGTGAGAACTGCCGGTATAGTAAAGGATCCTCTCGGTGATAGTGGTCTTGCCCGCATCGATATGGGCGATGATCCCTATATTGCGCGTTTTCTTGAGTTGCTGGATTGACATGGGGAAACAATCTAAGGTATCTTCCTCACAGTGTCAAGGGAGGTGATGGGGATTACGTGGCGGCCGGCCGAATCAACCAGGTCTTGAAGGAGATATTCGAGGTCCTCTACTCAGCGTTCGGGGCTCAGAACTGGTGGCCCGCGGAAACGGAACTCGAGATGATGGTTGGCGCTATTTTGACCCAGAACACCAACTGGAGCAACGTCGAGAAGGCCATCGAGAACCTGCGCAAGAGGGATCTGCTCTCCGTAGCCGGGCTAAGGGATCTACCTATTTCGCTGCTTGCTGAATATATCAGGCCCGCAGGGTATTACAATATTAAGGCCAAGCGCCTAAAAAACCTCATCGGCCTCATTGAGGCCGAACACGGCGGCGATATCAATGCATTTCTTTCCCTTGAAACCGATGCCCTTCGGGCCGAACTCCTGTCCGTCAGAGGAATAGGCAGGGAGACAGCCGATAGCATCGTCTTGTATGGCGCCGGAAGGCCCCTGTTCGTGATCGATGCCTATACCTATAGGATTTTAGTAAGGCATGGGATTATCCAAGAGGAAGCAGGATACGATGAAATCCAGTCCTTATTTATGGATAACCTGCCTCATGATGTCGAGCTCTTTAAGGAGTTTCATGCCTTGATCGTAAAGACGGGCAAGCTCTACTGCAGGAAAAAGCCCCTCTGTACAACGTGCCCGCTTACAACCTTTAGCAGGGCATAAGCGGCAGCGGATTGCCGGGGATCTCTATGCCGAGAAGGTTCACCATAGTTTTCACAGGGCTCTTGGCATTTGTCCTTTGCGCCTTTGCTGCGCTTTACTTCAGTTACTTTTTAGTAAGCCCAGCCGGCCGTGATAGAGCTGAGGAAGTCTTCATGGTGAAAAAGGGCAGCGGCCTCAGAACAATCGCTGCACAGCTTGAGGAACGGAGGCTTATCAAGGGAAAACATCTTTTCATGCTCTGGGCCTATCTGAAGGGAGGCGCTCGGGATATCAAAGCGGGCGAGTACAGCTTTAATCGGTCAATGGCCCCGGTGAAGATATTACAGATGCTTACCTCCGGAGCGGTGAAGACATACTCATTCACCATTCCCGAAGGGCTTACCGCAGAGCAGATTGCCGTTCTCCTGGAGAGGAGAAATCTCGTCAATAAGAGGGATTTCGTTGCTCTGGTCCACGATAAAGACCTTGTCTCCTCTTACGATGTGGACGTCGCAAGCCTGGAGGGATACCTCTACCCCGATACCTACGTGATAACCAGGGATATGGGGCCGCGGGACGTGATTGATCTCATGGTTGACCGCTTCTGGGAGGTTTTCAATTCCCTGGTAAGGGGACAACAACTCGCGATGCCGGTGAAGGATATCGTAACCCTGGCTTCCATTGTGGAAAAGGAAACGGGCCTGGCCGAGGAAAGGCCGGTCATCGCATCGGTGTTTTTAAATAGGCTCAGGATGAGGATGAGGCTCGAAAGCGATCCAACGGTGATCTACGGCATTGAGGATTTTAGCGGGGACCTTACAAGAAAGGATCTACGTGCTTCCAGTCTTTACAATACCTATCTGCACCATGGGCTTCCTCCCGGGCCGATCGCCAATCCCGGGAGGGAAGCTCTTAAGGCTGTCATAGATCCAGCAGAGACGGACTACCTCTACTTCGTCTCGAAAAATGACGGGAGCCACCACTTCTCCTCCACGCTAAAGGAGCATAACAGGGCCGTGTACCAGTACCAGAAGAGAAGGCAACGCCCCGTGGGAGGGAAGGAGGGTTAATACGGGAAGTCGGGACTACCGTTCAGGACTATAGGTAAGATAAAGAATCCATGCTCAGATGACGTGTCTTTGTTTGGAGCCCCCTGGAAAGGGACCAAATGTGTGCCCTAAGGACCTGATTTCGTTGGGGAGTAATGGAGTGGTGGAGTAATGGTCTCGAATTGAAAGAAGAGTTTGGAAAGGAAAGGAGGCTGCACCAACACGGCCTCCTATGGACCTTTTGTGGAGCAAAGCCGCTACGATGGTTTTTCAATACTCCACTCATCCAATGCTGATGGTCTCGTAAAAAGTCGACCTTAGTGTCATTGCGAGCGACCTGCCCGCCATGCGAGTCCGCAAGGCGAGGCGGGCGGGAGCGAAGCAATCTTCTTCAATGCAACTACTTGAATTTACGAGATTGCGGAGCCTGTTCCGAGCGGAGCGAGGAAACTCTTTTTCTCTGAGTTTTGTCCATGGACCTTGGCGTTTATGAACCCCGCCGCAGGCGGGGCTCCGAGTTTGCTTCGGCTATGCCTCGCAACCGCTCCGCTCCTCGCAATGACAGGTTAAAAGACTTTTTTAGAGTTTGTCAATACGCCATTACTCCGTGCGAAGGAAAGCATAATAAGGGCATAGCAAAAAAAGAAATCCCACTGTTCCTCGCAAAAATATTTTATAACTTTTTTGCATGGAGTTTTTCAGGAGAAACCATCAATCACAGAAGGAGGATTACCAATGAGAAAGGATTTCAGGAGGATCTTCACGGTTGTCTCACTAGCTGCTCTCACAGGAGCCTTTATGATCTTAGGATGTGTGGGATCGGCCAAAACTCTGGACATGAGCGTAAAAGGGCCCCAGATGATCGTCAACCCCCAGACAGTCCGTATGGGCATTGCGAGGATAATCGATACGGACATCGTCTTCAGCGGAGCAGGCTTTGAGCAGGGTGATAGCGTGTTCATTGAACTGCTTGAGGTGCCTATGAATGGGGAAAAGGACAACATTGCCGTTGCAGAGGGCAATGTTGGGAAGAATGGGACCTTTCATGCACCGGTTGACAAACTCACCAAGATCTCCGATTTCCTGAGGGCCTCGCTTGGCACCAACAAGAAAGGCGAGAACGCCCCGGTGATTACCAGGCCGCCTATACCCCCAGGTACCTACACGGTACGGGCGACGAGCATGCTTGCGGATATACAAGCAGAGTGCATGCTGGAGGTAAAAGAACCATCCCTGTTCGATCGGATCAAGGATTGGCTTGGCGTCAAGATGGGCAAGATTATCAAAAAATAGCCGCGCTGACATCGAGGAATTGTAACTTCTCAATAAGTTCAGGTAATTCCTTGCCACTGCCACTTCCTGTCATTGCGAGGAGCCCTTCGGCTATGCTCAGGATAAACTCCACGACGTGGCAATCTCGTTGCAATAATAGAGATTGCTTCGCTCCCGCCCGCCTCGCCTTGCGGACTCGCACCCGCCTGCCAGCGCCTGAAGCGCAGCTGATGGCGGGCAGGTGGCGGGCAGGTCGCTCGCAATGACAGAACCTTAACTTATTGAGAAGTTACTAGGAATTTGCATAATATATTGAAATCAAATAGCTATTAGTGGCGACCTATTTGTGCCATCCATATGGAAGAATGGAATATTGAGAGATAAAAGAGGGAAAAGATACCCGTTAGACCCATTCTTCCAACATTGCATTATTCCAGTTGTTGGTAAAACTACCTTGCAATTTTATAGCTTGACACAAAAAGAGGGGTCAATTATAGTTCCGAGCGATTTGTATACTGTATACATACAATCGACCTGATAGGAATATCCTGTGCATAACCACAGGAATGAGCGGGGGTCTTACCGGTTTTTCTTGCAGGCCATATGGCTATCGAAATCCCGACGGGGTGAACCTAGAAAAGGAGGCCAGAGAGATGGGCAAGCTACTGTTTGAATGGGATTATTCATCATATCCGGGGGCGCAGAAATACCCCCATCTTTTCAAGTCGATCCAGCTAGGCAATCTCACTATCCCAAACCGGATAAAGTACGCCGCCACCGAGGATAACTTGAACGGGAGAGACGGTTTCGTAACCGATTCGGGCGTTGCTTACCTCAAGGAGAGGGCCAAGGGTGTTGTAGGCGGTCTATGCACCATGCAGGGTGTCTACCTGGATGAGGCTCGGCGGGGACAGGGATATGTCGGCCAGGCTGCTGCCTGGGACGATAAATTCATCCCAGGTTTAACACGACTTGCCGATGCAATTCACGAACAGAAGGCCGTTGCCGGCTGCCAGTTAATGCACTGCGGCCGCGTTGGAGCCATTGAGGCGGACTACTGCCAGGGTCCCTCACCGGTCCCCCAGCGATTGAGGATCTTCCGGCCGGTTCAGGAAATGACCAAGGCGGACATCAAACAGTGCCTTAAGGAGCACGTGGAGGCCACCGAGCGATTGCTCAAGGCGGGCTTCGATTTTGTGGAGATCTCAGGAATTGTGGGGTACCTCCTTTCCAATTTCGTATCCAGCTATACCAATAGGCGCAGCGATGAGTATGGTGGCGATATACGGGGTAGGATGAGATTTGTGGTGGAATGCATCCAGGAGGTTAAGAAAGTATGCGGTGACGTCCCGCTGGGAATCAGGCTCTGTGCCGAGGAGCTCTTGGATGATGTGAGCGGAAACACACCCGAAGAATCCATGATCACTTATGAGATGGCCGAAGAGGCAGGAGTGGATGTCATGAGTGTTACCGCAGGATGGCAGGAGTCGATCTACCCTGTGATCAGCAGGGATATCCCCATGGGGAGCTGGCTCCATCTCGCTGAGCGGGCCAAACAACACCTCACGATACCCGTATCCATGGCTTATCGGCTTTTTACCCCCGATCTCCCAAACAAGGCCATTGAGGAGGGAAAGCTGGATATATGGGAGATGTGTCGCCCCATGATCGCCGATCCGCTGATGCCGAAGAAGGTCTTGGAGGGAAAAGAGGAGGAGATAAGGCCCTGTGTTGCCTGCAATGTCTGTCTCGCACGACTGTTCAGGGATGCTCCCATGACGTGCTACATCAACCCGGTCTGCGCCCATGAGTGGGATCCGAAATACGAAATCAAGCCGGCGGAGATGACCAAAAACGTCATGATCGTTGGTGCCGGTCCTGCGGGCCTGGAGTGCGCCTGGGTAGCCGCTGAGAGAGGTCACGAGGTGCATGTTTATGACAAAAGGCAGGAGCTGGGCGGCACCATTATCGAGGCCTCTAAGGCCCCTTACGGCGACGACGAACTATACGGGCAGATACGATTCGCAAAGACCATGTGTGAGAAGAATGGGGTGGAGTTCCACTTGGGCACCGAGGTAACCCCGGAGGTAATAGAGGAGGAGCTGCCCGATTCGGTGGTTCTGGCCACAGGGCCGAGGTACAGCAAGGGAACAGCCCCTGGTTTTGACCGGCAAAACGTTGTCTCTGTGTTGGAGGTGCTGAGGGGAACGGCACAGGTTGGCGATAACGTGGTGGTCTGGGGCAATATGAAGCCCGGGATCGGGGTAGCGCTATTTTTGGCAAAGCAGGGCAAACGGGTGACCGTTGTCGGCAGGGAAAAGAAGCTCGGAAAGGATGTGAATCCCTCCTTTTTATGGAGGTATGTGGGCTATCTCAGGCAAAACAAGGTAACTACGTACAATGATTGCGATATTGAGGAGATCACCGATGAGGGGGTGACGGTCGTTACCTATGATGGCCACAGGATTCCGGTGAAGGCCGACACGTTTGTTCTTACGGAACGGGAGGCAAATCCCGCCTTGAAGGACGTTGTCCAGGAAAACGGCATCGAGCTTTTTGTCATTGGCGACGCACTGGTTCCCCGAAATCTATCAAGCGCAGTTCATGACGGATACCGAATCGGTATCAGGATCTAAAAGGAGGTTGAGAGATGGCAGTTGATCCGGAAAAAGAGATTAGCGGCCTGTGGAGGGCATTGCAGGGTTCCCAGGAATCAACCAGGAGGACGTTCTATCAAATGCGCCAGGCACTTCTCGAAGTCGCCGGCCCTGACGCAGACCCGCTCGATATCAGCGTGAGGGCGTGGGGGATCATCGGTAAGGACATGGGCAAGGCCTATCTGCCGCGCATGAATTTGCTCAAGGGCATAGAGGGATTAATGATGAATGTGGCCAGGGCTTATCAGGGGTTGTGGACTACCAACGGGGCCGTGGTGGATATCGAGAAAGGTCAAAAGCCCAATGAGCTCTTTATCACCTGGAAACGATGCCCGTGGCCTACCTCGGCAAAGGAACACGGCGCCTCTATGAAGGAGGATCTCCAGGGATGCGACACGTACCTTCGGGAATTCCTCGAGGAGGTTAATGCCTTCCTCGGCACGAACCTGAAGATCGAGACGCTCAAGTCCATACCAAGCGGCGACGGCGTGTGTCTCAGGAGACTATACAACCCAGAGGACAAATAACAGGAGGAGGAACTATGGCTGCTCAGGTAGACCCCCAGAAATGCACAAAGTGTGGAGGAATATCGCAACCCTTCTGTGTAGAGGTGTGCCCTGATCAGGCAATCAGGGTTCAGGATGATAGGATTGTGGTCACCGAGTTCCTGTGCGAGGACTGCAATGAATGCGGATTCATATGCCCGGATCATGCGATTTCCATTCCCCTTGAGCTGGTAACCTTTTAAAGGAAGAAGATAGGTAAAAATTAACCACAGACACACACAGACTAACACAGACATTTTTTTAGCCGAGCGACATGCTCGGCTAAAAGATGTTATCGCTTTGTGAAAGGGCGGAATTGATATTCCCTGCAGAACATTCATAAGACCCAGTTATTAAATCCTAGTAAAAACCCTGAAATTGAAATCGGCATTTTAGTTAACATTGCGCATCCAAAGGCTCAAATAAGACGATGTATTTTGCGACAGCCCTTAAGGCTTACACCTTTTTCTCTGCCAATGTCGGCAGAGAAAAAAGTCTGTGTGTGTCTGTGGCTAATTCTGACAAGGGATCGTCTTAAAAATAACCACACAAAGGAGAGAAAGATGAAGGTAAACAAGATCGATCACATCTGTATCGCGGTAAAAAACCTTGATGAGGCCCGAAAGATCTGGGAGCCCATTTTCGGCAAGCCGGAGCCTGATGATCCCTATGTGGACGAGCCGGAGAAGATCAGGGTGGCTCGATACTGGCTGGGTGAGGTAGGCTTCGAGTTGATGGAATCCACCTCCCCGGACGGTGATGTGGCCAAGTTTATCGATCGGCACGGCGAGGGCGTCATGATCATAAGTTTCAATGTGGATAACACCAGGGAGGCCATGGAGGAGCTGAAGGCAAAGGACTATTCCTTTATCGGGGGCGCCCGGCCCTTCAGGGATTGTGAATTCGCCTTCATTCACCCGAAGTCCGTAAACGGCGTGCTTCTGGAGCTGATCGATTACAAGTGGGATGAGTGAAGAAGTAGGTTTCCGGTTAATCGCCTGGACCGGGTTGAAAGAACGATTTCCCGCGGCCTAATGCGCTTCATCAATCTGCTTCGTCTTCCTTTCCATCCATTCTTGGGCAAGGCGTATCTCTAGATCGCACTGGAGGCACCGCTTTGCCTCTTGCTTTGCCTGCTCTTCATCGAAGCCGAGCTCAACCTCGAGAAAGCCCCCATGTCTTTGCTCAAGGGGCATGAAGGACATTTCCTCTCTTTTAAGATCCGCAAATCCCTCCTCCCGTTTTCCCGTATACGGCTGGGAGGGAGTTCCATTCATTCCCCATTCCGCATTCCCCATTCCGCATTCAGAAATATCGCCGTCCCCTCCCAAGTAGGTATCGATGGAGCATGCGGCCCTCCTTCCTGCTGCGACGGCATCGATAATGGTGCCGGGGGCCTTGGCCACATCGCCGCCGACAAACACGCCGCGCATCCCGGTTTCGAGGGTTTCAGTGTCATACACGATGCAGTCATTCTCAATACGTATTCCTCCTTTGAGATCGACGCATGAGAGATCAGGGGCTTGCCCTATGGCGAGGATCACCTGCTCGGGTTTCACCGTTTCCCGAAGGTTCGCAAAGGTCGGGTGGAAATTGCCCTGCTCATCGAACACCGAGGTACACCGCACCAGCTCGACACCGGTGATCGTTCCGGCTTCCTCCAGTATCCTTCCGGGTCCCCATGAGGGCATGATTATAACGCCCTCTTCAAGGGCCTGCTCGATTTCCCACTCGTTGGCCGGCATCTCCTCCCTGCATTCCAGGCAGGCAAGGGTCACCTTCTTGGCGCCGAGCCGTAAGGCGGTGAGCGCCACATCAATAGCCACATTGCCACCCCCGACCACGAGCACGTGATCCCTGAGGGTAGTCCCCTTGCCTTCGTTCACCTCGCGCAGGAAATCGAGGCCCCATAGCACGCCGTCGAGGTCTCCCCCCTGGAGGTGTATCCTCTTGCTGAGCTGTGCGCCCACTGCGATGAACACGGCTTCGTAACCGTCGGCCTTGAGACTTTCCAGGTCGAAATCTCTTCCCATTCTCTGATTCACCTTGAGCTCGATGCCGAGATCGAGGATCTCCGTGATCTCCTTATCCACCACGTTCTTGGGCAGGCGGAAATCCGGGATACCGAATCGCATCATCCCCCCCGGCTCGGGCATCTCCTCAAACACGGTGATGCGGTGTCCTTTCCTCCTGAGGTAAAAGGCAGCGGTTAGACCGGCAGGACCGGCGCCGACAATTGCAGCCGTGCGGCCGGTATCGGGGGCGACCCTTGAAACGCCCTCCGCCGTCTCCGTAATGTTATCCGCTGCGTAGCGCTTGAGTGCGCATATGGCGATGGGCTCATTGACCCCGCCTCTCCTGCATGCATCCTCGCAGGGATGGGTGCAGACACGGCCCAGGATACCGGGAAAGGGCACCTTTTCTCGGATCAAGGCGTAGGCCTTATCGATCTTCCCCTCCGCGATACATCTCAGGTACGCCGGTATGTCGATTCCTGCGGGGCAGGCCTCAACACAGGGCGGAGCAGCAGGGATGAGTTCCTGTGGGCCGAGGGCACGCAAAGGACGTATGATGTCGAGGATGGCAATGCCGTTGGGGCACACCTCCTCGCACCTGCCGCAGGTGGTGCAGGACCACGGATAGGGAGAGGCTGCAATCTCCTCTACCAGATCGAGCTCCACGTGTCTCAGCACTCTTCTGATATTAAAGCCGTCCACGCCGGTGAGGGGACATGCAGAGCTGCAAAGCCCGCATTGCTCGCAGGCACGAAACATGCTCACGTCATCGACGATATTCGATGCTAATCCTGTTGTACTAACCATAGTTCTTTATTTAGTCGCAGAAAACCACGTCCTCTTGTTGTGGTCAGAGGCCCGGTTCTGTCTGTCATAGTTCTTTCTTTCGCACGGAGTGATGGCCCGCCCTGGTGCGATGTGTTGAAAATACACAAATGCCCAGGTTATATTCTATAGCAGCAACCTTTACGAGAACGGTCCCTTTCTATAGGTCTGGGCCAGGGAGTATTGGATGAATGGAGTATTGAAAACCATCATAGTAGATACCTTCCGCGCAAGGTCCAGGGGAAATGGTGTTGGTGCGGCCTTCCTGACTTTCAAAACCATTCCTTCCATTTGAGACCATTACTCCACCACTCCATTTCTCCCTGGCCCAGACCTGGTTATGGAGCATTGGGTTTAGCGCCAATGATACTATCGTTTTTGCCAAACAGTATCATGATACCATGTCGTCGCACCAGGGCAGGCCATTCCTCCAACAACCCTGGGATATGAGGGCACACGTTTGGCCCCTTTCAGGGGGCTCCAAACAAAGCCGCGTCCTCTGGGCGTAGATTCTTTACTTTTGATTTATCCTTCAATTCCCAGTTTCTTTACCATATCCCTCATGGTGATCGCGAACTTCGGGCCGTCTGCGGCCGAGCACCAGATATTCCAGAGCCTATCGGGATCATATCCCTTTCTCGCCAATCTCCTCTTTGCCTTCTTGATCCTTTCCTCGGCTGCGTAATTGCCCGTGATATAGTGGCAGGTCGGAAACTCACAGCCTGCTACAAGCACACCTGCCGCGCCCAGCTCAAAGGCTCTCTCTATAAACTCGATGGACACCCGAGCAGAACACATCACCCGTATGAGCCGTGCGTTGGGAGGGTACTGAAGCCTGCTCACGCCTGCCATGTCAACCCCTCCCAGGGCACACCAGTGGCACACGAACCCGACGATTTTTTCCTCAGCCCTCTCCTCCAGGGCCGCCTCCACCTGGGCGAGGATCTGCTCGTCCGAGTAATGGATGATGGTGACGGCCTTCTTGGGGCAATCTGCTGCGCAGAGACCGCAGCCCTTACACAGGGCCTTGATCACCTGCGGTTTCTCGTCAACCCACTGGATGGCTCCATAGGGGCAATTCTTTTGGCACAACCCGCACCCGTTGCAGAGATCGAGATCGATATCCGCTACGATCCCCTCCGCCTCAAGGAACCCCCGTTTCATGGGAATCGATACCCTCATGGCAGCTCCCGCACCCTCTTCCATGGCCTCCTTAAGGGTCTTTGGGGACCGCGCGCAGCCACACAGAGCGATACCGTCAGAGGGGAACTCCAATGGCCCGAGTTTTATATGGGCCTCCTGGAAGAATCCATCGGGATTCGAAGAGACCTTGAGATGGCCCTTGATCTCATCAACGGTGTCATTGCCCTTAAAACCGGTAGTGAGCACGATCAAGTCTGCTGGAATAGTAAGATCCTTGCCCAGGAGCAGGTCATGTACGTGCACCGATAGGTTGCCATTTTCCTCCCGTACCTCGGGGTACCGGTCGTCCGGGAACCGCATGAATCGGACGCCGGCCTTTTTCGCCGCCTCCAGGCTCGATCCTTCCTCCCTTACCATGCTGAGATCCCGGTAGAGGATATGGACGCGAACATCATCCTTGCAGGCCTTGAGGGCCAGGGCGTTCTTGACCGATATGTGACAGCCGATTGCACAACAACCGCGGAGTTCGTTTTTCGAGTTGACGCAGTTGATGATCACCACGTCATTATTTGCGATTTTTGATTTGCGATTTGCGCATTCCTCGTTCCACTTTTTTAGCATGCCCTCAAGTTGCAGCTGGGTGACCACCCGCGGGTCGTGGCCGTATCTAAATTGTCCAACCGGTTCGATCTCCTTCATCCCGGTGGCCACAATAATGGTTGAGACATCGAACTCCTTCCGTGCCCCATCTGCTGTTATCGAAACCGTATAGTTGCCGATGTAGCCCTTCACAGCATCAATTGTGGCGTTCGTATATACGGTGATGTTGGGGTGAGACGCAACACGGGCGACCGTGGAGTTCACGATATCATTGGCCTGGACCGTTTCATGATCGTAAGAGACGGCCGCTACCCCGTTGAGAATGCCGCCGAGCTTGAGTTCCTTCTCCACGAGCAGCGCGTGAAATCCCTGGTCAGCGATGTGCAGTGCGGCGCTCATCCCAGCCATGCCGCCACCGATGATCAGGCAGTCCGTGCTCACAGGGAGCCGTATCTCCTCGCCTTCCTCGAGAAGGGCGGCCTTGGCAACCCCCATCTTGACGAGATCCTTGGCCTTGTCAGTAGCCTTTTTAGGGTCTTCCCGATGAACCCAGGAGGACTGTTCCCGTATGCTCACAAACTCAAGCAAGTAGGGATTCAACCCAGCTTCCTTGACCGTCCTCCTGAAAAGGGGCTCATGGGTCCTCGGCGTACATGATGCGATGACGACCCTGTTGATCGTATGTTCCCTGATCAGCTCCTTCATGGTGGCGAGATAATCCACCGAGCAGGACCATTTTCCCTCATCGGCAAGGACCACGTGTGGTAATCCCCGGGCATACTCGACGACCTCGGGTACATTGACGATACCCGCGATGTTCGTACCACAATCACAAATAAAGGCGCCTATCCTGATTTCCTCGCTCATCCGGCTAACCTTTCATGTTTCTCGATACCGCTTTCATAGCTGCTGCGCTCGACTGGACGACCGATTCTGAGATATCGATCGGGCCGGTAGCGCCGCCGCACACGTATATTCCCTCAACATTGGTTTCAAGCGGCGCCGACAGCGGGTCCCTCTCCTTGAAGAAGCCCAGATCATCAAGCTCGATCTTAAGGACCTTTGCCAACCTCTTATTTCGCTCGCTAGGAATGAGACCGGTGGAAAGAACCAGGAGCTCCACTTGCTGCTGCTCGATTTCGCCCGTATCCAGGTTCTCATACCTCACGGTCAAATCCTTGGTCTCCGGATCCTCAAAGACATCATAAGGCCTGGCCTTGACATACCTGACGCCCATTTCCCTGGCCTTCTGGTAGAACGCCCAGAAACCCTTCCCGTATGCCTTGAGGTCGTTGTAGAAAACCGTGAGCTCAGCGGTTGCAT
>Ga0307427_1000929_pt1 | contig 16196 bp, 19 predicted proteins | sample SalMarWE160190MG_FD_202162 | JGI IMG/M metagenome (GOLD analysis project Ga0307427, IMG submission 202162) | Salt marsh sediment microbial communities from the Plum Island Ecosystem LTER, Massachusetts, United States - WE1603-190 | ecosystem: Environmental > Aquatic > Marine > Intertidal zone >... | reverse complement strand
TGCTTTATCGAGCAAGTTTTCTTAACGCCACATTCGCGGCCACTAAAATGGAATCCCAGAAAGGAGCAAATGGCGGTGAATAGCTTAAATCCAGTCTCGTTATATCATCGACCGTCATGCCATTCTGAAGTGCAGTAGCGAAAACGTCTATTCGTTTAGCCACACCCATCTTGCCTATCATCTGCGCACCAAGTAATTTCCCGGTTGGTTTTTCTACCACTAGCTTAACGGTTATATCCTCAGGCGGAGGGTTAGGATAAGTATGACCATGTGAAGGGTGAGCTACCTTAGAAGTCATGAAATCATAACCTTCCTTAGCTGCTTCAGCGGAACTTAATCCAGTGCGGGCAACAGTCAGGTCAAATATCTTGGATACCGCAGTGCCCACAACGCCTTCAAAAACATCATTTCCACCAGAAGCATTTTCTCCAGCGACTCTCCCCTGCTTATTAGCGGTAGTACCACGGGGAATATAAACTTCCTTTCCAGTAACAAAATGGTTCTGTCCTACACAATCACCAGCAGCAAAGACCTCGGGATTGCTGGTCTGCATTCTTTCGTCAACAGCGATGGTGCCATTGGAATTAACCTTAAGCCCCGCCTCCTTAGCCTGGCTTGAGTTAGGGCTTGCCCCTGTGGCTAATAAAATGAAGTCAACTTCCAAGCTCCTATCAGCAAGTGCCACAGCTTTGACCCTGCCATCCACTCCTCCCTCAAATCCTTGAATGATAGCGTTCTTGATAAGCTCAACACCCTTATCTTTAAGCTCAGCTTCAACCTTCGCAGCCATATCGTCGTCGAACATCTTCAGAATACTACCTGGCCTTTTAATCATCGTTACCTCAAGACCCTGTGCTTTGAAAGCTTCAGCCATCTCCAATCCGATAAGCCCGGCACCAATTATGGCTACCTTTCGAGGACCTTCCTGCTTTATGAAAGTTTTTAGCGCTACTCCGTCTTCGGCAGTCCTGATAACGAATATATTCTTGAGCTCTATGCCGGGAAAGCTGGGACGCGAAGGAGAAGCTCCGGTACATATTACCAGCTTATCATAAGGCAGCTTCATTTCTTGACTACGGTCAAGGTCTCGAGCAAAAACTAACTTATCTTCAAGGTCTATCCTGGTAGCTTCATGTCTTAGCAGGACACCAATCCCCCTGTTTTCACGGAAGAAATCAGCACTATAAACCACCAATCCTCGAACATCTTTGACCAGGTCCGACACAAAATAAGGCAAACCGCAAGACCCATAGGAAACAAACTTCCCCCTCTCCACGACGGTAACTTCCCAGTCAGGCTTATTTCTCCTGATACGACTGGCAGCGCTCATCCCCGCAGCTACCCCACCTATAACTAGAGCTCTCTTCTTATCTCGACTCACCTGTTGCTCCTGCCTTTCGATTCCACCTATCCAGTGAGCTATACCTAGCTTTCTGGGCTACCTGGTTACACTGCTCAATTACCAAATTCTGCCTTCGAACTGACCTTACTTTCAATCACAGCGTGTGAAGAAAATTAGTAATAAAAGTCTTGAGAATGTCTGAATCATAACGCTCAATATCGCCTTCATCGCAGAGCTGTGCCAACCGAGGGTCAATTGGGATTTGCGCCAGAAGAGGTTTTCCTGATGCCTTCGTCATCTCCTCTGCCTTGCTCTGGCCAAAAACCTCCAGCTTCTTACCACTATCAGGCAAAATCAGATAGCTCATGTTCTCCACTCCACCTAAAATAGGGACATTCATTTTTTGAGCCATCTTAATTGCCTTTCTCACCACCATTGCCGCCAATTCCTGAGGGCTGAATACCATCACTACACCAGATACTGGTAAAGTCTGCATTACCGTCAACGGAGCATCGCCAGTGCCCGGAGGCAAGTCAACGATAAGATAATCAAGCTTGCCCCATAATACATCCTCCCAGAATTGCGTAATAGCTTTAGACATCAAGGGACCCCGCCAGATAACGGCATCATCCTCTTGAGGCAACATAAGATTCATGGACATAACCTCAATTCCTGAGCGAGACAAAACGGGCATTATTCCGGTTTCACTGCCAGAAGGGCGAACACCACCCAAACCAAACATCTTGGGAACGCTAGGACCGGTGACATCAGCATCAAGTATGCCTACCTCGTTCCCCTGACGGGCAAGTCCAATACTGAGAAGCGCCGCCACTAATGATTTGCCCACCCCACCTTTACCGCTCATCACTGCAACTATATAACGGATATCGTTTACATCTTTGGGTTTAGCGCCCGCAAAACTAACCACCACATCGTTTACCCCGGGAAGCTGCTTAATAACTTCACTGATTTTACCCATGATAAATTCCTGAGCATCGGGATCTAATGCCGCTGCAGCCAGAATGATGCTCACAACCTCGTCAGAAATGACAATCTTCCGAACTAGATTCATCCTGGGAATACTGCGCACCACCCCAGGAACGAATACACTTTCCAGAGCCTGTTCTACCTGTTCTTCAGTCACCATAGTACTCACCTATCCTTCATATAATCTCGTTCCCCGAAAAGCCTGGTTCCTATCCTCACTATGTTGGCACCCTCTTCTACGGCAACTTGATAGGAATTCGTCATCCCCATAGAAAGATACCTCATCTCCACGTTAGGTAAATTAAGCCTTCTTATTGTATCAAAAATCCCCCTCGTTTTGATGAAATAGGGTCTTGCATCCTCAGGATTGCCAAAACGAGGCCCCATAGTCATCAACCCCATCACGTTTATATTCTTGAAGCTTGAAACCTCCCTGATTAACTGCTCGGCATTTCTGGGAGACACGCCTGACTTCTGTTCTTCTTCACCGCTGTTGACCTCTATTAATATAGGCATTACCTTGCCGATTTGCTGGCATTTTTTGTCTATCTCCTTCGCTATCTCAACAGAATCAACCGTTTCTATCATGTCAAATATCTTGACCGCTTTTTTCACCTTATTTTTCTGGAGATGCCCGATGAAATGCCACTTCGCTTTATTTCCCACACTCTCATAAGCCTTCTCTGCCTCCTGGACATAGTTCTCCCCGACGATTCTTACTCTTGATTGAACCGCCTCAAGCACTTCCTCGGGAGTCCTCGCTTTCGCCGCAGCTACTAGCTCCACCCCTTCAGGTAAGTCACTTAATATCTTATTTATATTCCCTTTAATGCTCACGAAGTCAGCCTCTCAGATACCTTCTGCCATAGATTCTCTATCTCCCGCTTGACCCTCCCATCGGAGAACTTCACCACAGGCACCCCGGCAACCAGAGCCTCGGTAACCACATTATCAAACGGTATCAAGGATACAACCTCTACTTTCTGGTTGGCACAATAACTCTCAATCTGGCGTGAATTTTCCTCATTAATGTCATATTTGTTTATGCATGCCAGGGCGGGAATGCCAAAATGGCGACAAAGTTCAATGATGCGGTCTAAATCATGCATTCCCGACAGTGTTGGTTCGGTTACCAGCAAGGCTAAATTTGCCCCGGATAGTGAGGAAATGACGGGACAGCCAATCCCGGGAGGCCCATCAGCGATGATGTAGTTCAGATTTTCTTCTTCAGCGATATGTTTGGCATTCTGTCTTACCAACGCCACTAGCTTTCCTGAATTTTCCTGAGCAATGCCCAATCTGGCATGAACCAGAGGACCATAATGCGTTTCTGAGATAAACCAATGCCCTGACATATTCTCCCGCATAGTAATAGCATCAACAGGGCAAACCTGTGAGCAAAACCCACAACCCTCACACGAGACCTGGTCAACAACATAATCCTTTATCGCATCAAAGCGGCATATTTCCAGGCAAAGCCCACATTCAGTACATTTCTCTTTATCAATATATGCAGTTTGTCCACTCCAAAACTCGTGCTCTTGTTTAGTCTGCGGTTGGAGAAGAAGGTAAAGGTCAGCAGCGTCGACATCGCAGTCAGCCAGGACCTTACTCTGAGCTAAAGCTGCAAAGGAAGCCACCATACTCGTCTTCCCCGTCCCACCCTTACCACTTAATACCACAACTTCTTTCATCCAAAGTCCCTTCTAGCTAGATTGTTTCGCCGAGTTCCCTCGCTTTGTTCGGGACAAGCCTCGCAATGACAAAGGGGAGCCGGGCAATGTTGCTTTTTGTTTAATTTCCTCGAAAAGCTCAACGAAACGCCCACGCCATTCTGGAATGCCATTTACTAAAGGCACACCTCTCGAATAGAAACTGGCAATCCTGGTCTCCAGGGGAATAGTAAGTAAAATGGGAATGCCCTGGTTAATACAGTACTCCTCAACTTTGCTATCACCTATTCCAGCACGGTTTATCACCACTCCGGAAGGGATACCCAATTCCCTAACCACCTCCACCGCTAAAGAAAGGTCATTCAGGCCAAAAGGCGTCGGTTCCGTTACCAGAAGGCAAAAGTCACTATTCTTAATTGCTTCCACCACAGGACAAGAGGTTCCTGGCGGCACATCAATTATGACTTCACTCTCAGAATCAATATGCTTCTTCACTTCCCTGATTATTGGAGGAGCCATTGCTTGACCAATGGTGAGCCTTCCCTGGATTAGCTCTATGTTCCCTGAATTACCCTTCTCTACTATCCCTATTTCTTGCCCTTCTTCGGTAATGGCAGACTCAGGACACAAGTAAGAGCATGCTCCACAGCCATGACAAAGCTCGGAGAAAATAAGAACTTTCTTGCCGACTACAGCAATGGCATTATAGACACAAACTTCAGCACACCTGCCACAATAAGTGCATTTCGCTTCATCTACTTTAGGAATAGGGATAAGCACAGGATAGCTTTGAGTAATGCTGGAACGGATGAAAATATCGGCGTTTGGCTCCTCTACATCGCAATCCAGCAATTGTACTTTATTCTTTTCGCTCAAGGTAAGAGCCAAACTGGTAGCTATCAGTGTCTTCCCTGTGCCACCCTTGCCACTGGCAACAGAGACTATCATTCCCTAACCATCTTAGCGCCGCACTTCGGGCAGCTCAGGTCATAGCAAGCAGCACCAGCTTGATGAGGAACCTTTGTTCCACAACTCGGGCAAACACAATTGCCACTGGGACCTGCTCCAGGCTTATTTCCGCCCATCCTTCCCCTGCCAGCCCCACGTCCCATACCCATTCCTCTACCTGTTCCCGGTCCTTGACCAGAAGGACCTGTGCCATCTCCTCTAGGCATAAATACCTCCTTGACAGATTTATTCCATTGGCGGTAGTCCACAGACTCCAGAGCTACAGGTAGGGTAGCTTGATTCTGAGAGTTCACCTGTGCTAGAGCCAGGGCTAAAGAATGAGGAAAACAGCCTTTTGGAATTTGGGGCATCACATTTAGGGCAACTTAATTTAGCTCCATTCTCGCCAATCGCTTGACGAACCTCAAACTTCTCCCCACATTGAGTGCACTGATATTCATAGATAGGCATAATTCACCTCCTATTTTCCTTCCTCTATCTCTCCAATACGGCGTTGGGTTTCCCTTAATTGCTGCAAAAGCATGTCCACCTGACTCTTAAGCGCCTCTATTTCCTGCTCTCGGCTCTTAGTTTGGGGAGCTGGTCCTGCCACAGGCGGCATTCCTGAAGTCGTGCCCATGCCCATACCCATGCCTCTGCCCATACCCATACCACGTCCCATACCCATGCCTCTACCCATACCCATACCAGACCCCATTCCCATCCCACCACCCATACCGAAGTGAGCAGCTACACTGGGCTGATCACTGGCTTGAATCTTACCCGCCTTGTAGGACTCCACAGCGTCTCTTATTCTGCCTACGACACCGCTAATCACCCGAACACCCGCTGCCGAAAGCGTCTGGTAAGCATTAGGCCCAGTGTTCCCAGTGAGAACTACCTCCACCCCTTTGTTGGCAATCATCTGAGCGGTAGCAATGCCTGCCCCACCAGCGGCCATGGCATTGGAATTATCCACAGCCTCAAACTCCATCGTTTCAGGGTCAACAATGACAAAGTATTGGCACCGCCCAAACCGGGGCTCTACTTCGGCATCAAGACTGGGGGCTGTTGCTGATATAGCGATCTTCATTCTTCCCCCAAGTCCTTTATCCTGGCATCAATTTGCTCCAGTTGTCCTCTTATCGCCTCTGCCTGGCTCTTCAAGAAATCAAGTTCCTGCTCCCGAGTCATTTGCGGAGCATAAGGGGCTGCTCCCATAGGCGCTCCACCATAGCCCGCGTATGGCATGCCACCGGCATAAGGGTCTGTTCCCATCGGTGCTCCGCCGTATGGGATACCCCCAGCATAGGGGCTGCCTCCGTAAGGCACAGCTCCGGGGGAAGGATAACCCGGCGACACAGGCGCTCCTGCGGTCCCGCTAAGGAAATAGCCACATCTCGGCAGTCCTCCTCTACCTAACCCCACAAAGGGCCAGGGTGGCGAACTCCCTCTAAATCCAAAGCCCCAACCACCTCTTCCAAATCCACCTCCTCCAAATCCATTAGGCATTTTCCACCTCCTTTTTACTTACGAAGCTCTTCAAGCCTCTTATTAACAGCATCCAAGTTGTCCCGCAACGCTTTAGCTTGCTCCTCGAGCATAGCTATTTCCTGCTCCTTAGGCATAGGGCCCCATGGTGAATATCCGTAGCCATATCCTCCGTAGGGATTCCCATAAGGCATTCCATAGCCAGGCCATCTCGAAGCCCAAGGATTCCATCCAAACCAAGGCCACATTTTATCACCTCCTTAACAAAGTTGTAAATTTACCATCCAGGGTACCCATAATAGCCACCCCATCGCGCCCAGCCACGTCCAAAACCACGACCACGCCCGAAGCCTCTCCCGAAGCCCAAGCCAAATCCGGGCGACACTGGTGCTCCATAGCCCAAGCCAACCCCAGGCAACACTGGTGCTCCATAGCCCACACCAAACCACCTTCCAGGTACGGAATTGGCAAAACCTGGTCTGCCAGAACCGGCACAATAACCAGCCCCTCTACCAGTCATTGGTCCCAACCCCATCGGTCCAGTTCCATTTCCAAATGGCATGTTTTATCACCTCCTTTCTATTTTTTGTTACCTTCACCTTCCACCATGAAATCCCCTGCCTCGCCTCCTCCCCAAACCAAATGGTGGAAGAGGCACAGGCTGGATATTCACGCTGGAACAGACCGGACAGGATAATGGCAACCTGCTCGCCAGAACCCCAAAAGGGACATTCCATTCATGTCCATCGTTATTGCACCTGAAACGCTGTTGGGGCAACCCAAAGTTCCCCCCCCCAATTTGAATAGCCTTGCCATTGAGCAAAGCATCAGCCAGCTTTTTGCGCCCCGATTCCAGAACTCGATGAAATGTTGGTCTGGAGATGTGCATCCCTTCAGCACATTCCTCTTGCTCCAACCCCTCCAAATCCTTGAGGCGAATAGCTTCAATTTCCTCAAGTGAAAGGCGCACCTCCTCCAATAAATTCGTCGGAATCCCCATCGGTCTGAAAGAATTAGCACTGGGCAATTCAGCAACATAGCGCAACTTAACCGGTCTAGCCATCAAAAATTACCACCTTTTCACTAGGAATTATGGACATATGTCAATAATAACAGGTAAATTATTTAATGTCAACTCGCTTTATCATGACTAAAGATGCTAAAATAAACGAAGTGGAAATTAAGTGGCTGGGGCATTCCTGTTTTGTTCTTAAAGGGAAAGAGAAGACCGTTATCACCGACCCGTATTGCCCCGAATTAGGCTATTCCCTGGGTGAACGCGAAGCAGATATAGTAACGGTGAGCCATTTTCACCCCGGTCACAGCTATGTCGAAGGCATCGCCAACAGCCCTAAACAGGTCAAGGGTCCCGGGGAATATGAAATAGGTAGCATATTTATCACCGGGCTTGCCAGCTACCACGATAACGAAAAGGGCGAGACCAGGGGCAAAAATACCATCTATCTCATAGAGATGGAAGGTTTAAGTTTATGTCACCTTGGAGACCTGGGGCATGCATTAACATCATCATTGGCAGGGGAATTAGGAAACTGCGACATCCTGTTTTTGCCTGTTGGCGAGGTATCCACGATATCGATAGATGAAGCTGCCGAGATAGTAAAACAATTGACTCCCCGCATTGTTATCCCCATGCACTACAAGACAGATGTGTTAACTAGAAATCTGGAGCCAGTAGACAAGTTCCTGAGCAAGATGGGCATTCACGAGATGCAACCCAAACCAAAACTCCCCATCACCCAGACTACCCTACCCAGTGAGCTGCAAATTGTGGTTTTGGAGCTGAGCCAGGCTATGTGATACTAAACTACTTCTCTTTACGCTAAGATCTTCTCTGCTTCCTCCATATCCGATTCCATCACATAAGGGATCCCGGAGACATCTGCCGCTTCTCGCGTCAGAGCGACGAGGTCATTTCTATCTATAAAGCTAAGGGCAAATTTGCGCTCCCCAGCCATAAGCTGCCTTAAACCTGTAGCAAGTCTATCGTAATAGGTATAAACACCTATCGCCGCGGGCGGAATCCTTGCAAAGTCATCCCCATATTTTTCCTTAAGCTCGCCTGCTTCGATGAAAGTTTGAAAAAGAGCTTCTTGATATCCATCACCATCACCATGTTTTTTCTTAAGAAGATGCTCCTGCGTCTTCCCCACCATAGCTGCGGCAAGTGTAGAACGACCCATACATACCGCCTTTATATAAGGAGCTCCCAAAGCTAGAGCCTTGAAAATGTGGTCCTCAAGAGCGATGCCGCCGGCTATGGCGCAACTGGGGATAAATGCCCCCTTTTCATCAAGCCTCCTGAGAAATCTATAAAGAAGGCTTTCCAGGTAAACCGTAGGAATCCCCCATTCATTCATCATCCGCCAGGGACTCATCCCTGTCCCCCCACCAGCACCATCAACAGTGAGAAGGTCTATTCTGGCCTCTGAGGCAAATTTCACCGCACGAGCTAAATCTGCCGGCCGATAAGCACCTGTTTTCAAAGTAACAGACTTGGCACCTATCTTCCTTAACCTTTCTACTTCCTTCAAGAAAGCTTCTTCGTCCACCATTCCTAAGCGAGAGTGTCTCTCGAATTCCTTTATTCCTCCTGCTTTATACGCCTTCTGAACTGCAGGGGCTTCAGGGTCAGGGATAACAATATATCCTCTTCGTTTAAGCTCGAGTGCCCTTTCCAGAGTCGGCAGCTTAACCTCCCCACCTATATCCTTGGCTCCTTGCCCCCATTTTATCTCTATGCCTTCAACCCCGAGCTTCTCCACTGCGTATTCAGGGACACCAAGCCGAGTATCCTCCACATTCGCCTGAACCAACATTGCCCCATAGCCTTCATACCAGTCCTTATATACCTTCACTCGCCTTTCAAGCTCAGGTGATTTGATAACCTTCCCATCTTTAAACTCAACATTGGGGTCCATGCCACAAACATTCTCTCCACAGACGAGCACAGCACCGCATATAGCAATGGCAATGGCAGCGCCCTCCCAGTTCACCCGAGCTATTTCAGTTGAACCCAAAGCACCGGTGAAGAACGGCACCTTTAGCTTTATCTTCTTTTCAGCAGCTCCTATCTCGGTAGATATATCAACAGCGGGGAAGAGAGCCTTATCTGAATCTGCCTCAATACCGATTGCACCAACGCAACTTCCCTGAATATTGAAATGAGAAAAATCGACGGGATAATCCTTCTCTGACCCAGCAATAACTTGCCCAAAAGGCTGAGGATAGAGCATCTCCCTTCCTCTAACGGCAGACCTTCCCACCTCACAAAGCCCGGGACAGCCATCTTCACAGGTTACACATAGCCCGGAGGACGGTGAAGGCGTTACCCTGTGTTTCGTTTTGGTTGCTGCACTTGCATTTGGCTTACTTAAAGACATTATTTACCTCCTTTATATGTTTACTGCTATCCCCTGCTCCTTAAGATACCTTCTCGCTTCTCGTCATTCTGAGCCCTTCCTTTTCCGTCATTCTGAGCGCCAGCGAAGAATCTAGACCCTTCGCTAGCCTCTTCACTCTGCTCAGAGCTTCGGCTCAGGGTGACAACTAAACTCCCTTATATTCTTACTGCTATTCCCTTCTCCTTGAGGTATCTTTTTGCCTCAAATATAGATACTTCCCTGAAATGGAAGATTGACGCAGCTAACACTGCCGAGGCTTTGCCAATTTTCACTGCTTCATAAAGATGCTCCAATTTTCCTGCTCCTCCGGAGGCAGTGACCGGAATGCTGACGGCTTCAGCCACAGCTTTGGTCATCTCCAGGTCATAGCCCTCTCTGGTTCCATCGGCATCCTTGCTGGTAAGCAGAATCTCGCCAGCCCCCAACTCCTCCACACTCCTTGCCCAACTGACAAGCTCCATCCCGGTGGCTTCACTGCCACTTTTAACTACCACCTCTAATCGGGGAAGATCACTTCCAGGTGGATTCTTGCGCCCATCGATAGCCACCACAAGCCTTTCCTTCCCAAATTTCCTTGAAGCTTCTGTTATAAGTTCGGGATTTTTCACCGCAGCAGTGTTAATCGAAACCTTGTCCACACCGATGTCGAATAAAGCTTTCATATCCTCGATATTTTTAATCCCACCGCCAACGGCAAAGGGAATGGTAACCTTTTCGGCTACTTTCCTGACCCATTCTAATCTCGTTCCTCTATTCTCCACAGTGGCAAAGATATCCAGGAAAACAAGTTCATCGGCACCCTCATTACAGTAAGCCTCCGCCGCCTCAACAGGGTCTCGTGCGTCCCGCAGGTTGACAAATTTTATCCCCTTGACCACTCTCCCGTCTTTCACATCCAAGCAAGGTATAATTCTTATCTCATTCATTTCAAGCCTCCTTAAAGTTAACTAAATCCCGATACTCCATGACGGTGCTCATAGACATATTTTCAGCTTCTATACCCTGTTCTTCAGCAGCAGCCACAGGATTTAAACCTCCCATAAGGACCATCCCTACCCTGTTTAATGCTATGGGTATTTCACATACTGGCTGACTTGGCTCGCCCATCATTATCAACCCACCCAATCCGGCTTCTTTTAACCTTGCTACTATCTCATCCGCCATTGAGCGGCACGGAGCTGGTATCTCTCGATAATTTGCCAGAATTTTCCCGTCTCCATCGCTTATTATTTCACCCACAGATGTCATCCTGGCTTTAATGAATACCTCTGAAGGGTCCAATGTTGAGCCAGCATAATGTATGAAATCCACAAAACGGGTGGGTTTGTGATTTCGAATCTGGAGGATGCCACCGAAACGAGATTCCAGCGGGATACCCGCCTTAAGAAGAGAGCCATTAATGATAATACTGCAAACTGTGGCAAATCCTATCTTTCCCTGAGGGACCATCACTTCACCTAGCTTTTCTCCTTCACATGCCACTGCTACTAACTTACTCACACAAAGCCCAGCCTCAAACGCTTTCCTCATCACCCTGAGCGCCTTTTTAAAGCTTCCCTCTGGGAATAGCGAGATATTAACTGGAACCAGGCCGGAACATTTTTCCCAATCAAAGCTGGTGCGAAAAGCAAGTGTTTCAATATTTGAGATAGCAAAACCAATCTTATCTCGAGCCAGAGCATTCCTTATTTCTTTAACTCCCAGTTCGGTAAGCAACCGCCCATCTCTCCCTGCAGGCTTGGTTAATCCTCGTTCATCCATCAACTTAAGGTGATATCTTACTGCCCTTTCGGTAAGTTCGACGCCGTAGTTTTTCAACCGACGGGCGATAACTCTGGCACCCAGTGGCTCTCGCTGCGCTGCCAGCACCTTCAACATGGAAATAACTTTCCTCTCAACCTCCTGGCTTTCAAATCCCATTACAATACTCCCGACATTCCACTTAATTAAGGTAATAGGTAACTGCTTACCCAGTCTATATCATGTAAAAAATCCTGTCAACCCCCACAGACTCGTTCCTCAATAATGACCAAAAGATGGGAAGGATCCCGTAATTACCAGCCAGGTTGATATCCAGCTTCGTGTGCTTGCCTATCCAGGTCAAGGGTGACAATACGCTCCAGGGGGAACAGCACATTTTCTCCACTGCGGCGCAGGTCAATCGTCCTAATGTAAGTTCGGCATCGCTGGCAAGTATAAAGGCGGTATAATTCCTTCTCGTCGGTGAGATAAGCCAGAGAATCCTGCTCTCGGTTGCCGCAGAAAGGACACTCAAGGCGAAGAAAAAGCCATTCAGCATCACAGCGAGAGCATATCAGCCATCTAGCACCTGTTTCCTTGTCGAGGAAAGCAAAATCCGGCTTACCTCCACAGACAGGACATACCTTCTGACGCCAGGAATCCTGATTCACCACAGGCGATAGCTGTTCAGAATACCTGAGGAGTATAGGATGAAAAGCACTTTTAAGACAGAGGGAAAGCGCTTCCCAGCTAATGCCTATCTTCTGCGCGATGTCGTTCATCGAAGAATATTGATACCAGGCATTAGCCGCTTTTTTTATTAAGGATGGCTGTGGATTCTCCACCCGGAAATCGGGAAGTTGTTCGCTAACTATGCGGTTTGCTTCTGAGAACAATTCGTAGAATAATGACTCCTCGGGAAAGGCGTCTTCAAATTGGAGAACAAAATTAGCCTGTGCAAAGCGGTTAGCTATTTGACGAATATGGTCATCTAATACGGGTAAATATGAATTTCTTACTCTGAGCCCAAGCAATTTCCGGTGAAGGTCTATATAGGGGGTCTGCTTCCATTTCCCCAGATGCTCTACGGTTTCAGTATCGGCCTGTGTAGTCACCCTTTACTGCTGTTTGGAAATTTCCTCATACCACTTGCCGTAGTGACTCTTAGCATACTCCTCAGACACCTTGCCGGTTATCATAGAGCGGAGGGATTCACTCATTCTAGGGTGTAAAGCTCCCAAGACAGCATGCACTATGAGCATACTACCGCCAATAATGAAGGCGAGAGCATGGGTGAGAAGAGACCATTGGAAAACAGCAGGAGACACAGCACCCTTAGCAAAAGCCATAATAGCCCCGGTTATAAAGAAGATTGCGCCACAGACAATAGTGATAAGCTGCCATAGCTTTTGTCCCGGGTTTATATGTTCCTGAGGTGGCATCTTGTTCTCATCGCCACCGGTATAGTAATCAGTTGCCGCTTTAAGCCAGCCAATATCTTCCTTCTTCCAGGTAAAGGCTTCCTTTACAAACGCTAAGCTGACTTTGGGATATGTTATGAGGTAGAGCACCAGGACGACTCCGAAGGAATAAGCACTAAGTCGGTGGATGATGCGAGTCCAGCCTGCCAGGCCAGCTATTCCCCAACCAGGCACAAATAGTATCAAACCGGTTAATCCCATCAATATAACCAATACTGCCACCGTCCAGTGAAGTACCCTTGCTTGCAGGCTAAATCGCTTAACCCCGGGCCTTCCCGGGTCATCAAACAAAGCATCATGAATAAGGGTTGCAACAATATCCCCTATTGGCTCGAAGATAGAAGCCCAAAAACCCTTCTCTTTTTTAGCTTTCTGCACTTTCTTCCTTTTTTTTCTCAATCATTCTTGCTCTGGCAAGCATTGCTGCGCCGAGCATCCCACCACCAGCCAGCAAACCAAGACCAATACCTGTCCATTCACCAACATTCAAGGCGGTGAGAGCAGCAGGCATCTGTGGGTCTACAGGAAGGTCATAAACTTCAGGCTTCTCATCTAAAACATACAGCATATGCAAACCTTCCAGTTCATGCTCGCCATAAAAGTTGGCATCAGGATGCTTTTCCTTTAGAGATTTGACTCTTTGTTTTCCTTCTGCTACTAAGTCCTCCCACTCACCAAATTTTATTGCTCCAGTGGGACAAGCTTTAGCACAGGCAGGTTCTAAGCCATTGCTCACACGGTCGAAACAAAAGTCGCATTTGCCTCCCATCAACCCCGTGCCAAGCAGTTTATTGGATTCCTTGTCCCTCCTGGGAATATCAAAGGGACAGAATTCGATACAATAACCACAGCCAGTGCATTTATGCCTATCATAGGTGACAAATCCCAGAGTTGGATGACGCTGAAGCGCACCACTAGGGCAAACATTAACACATGGCGCGTCGGTGCAGTGCATACATTGTTCCTTCCTGAAAAGCCACCTTAATGTGCCATCGTTACCATATTCCTTAAATATGATCTTCGTCCAGGTATCAGCAGAAAGGTCGGGGGGATTCTCGTATGTCCCCCGGTTGGTAGTCTGCTCAGCAGGAAGGTCATGCCATTCCTTGCAAGCTACCTGACAGGCACGACAGCCAATGCACTTGGTGACATCATTAAGCATCGCTTTAGCCATTGCTTTTTACCTCACTTAGCCATTATATCACACAGGAATGCTTTGTATTCCGGTATGGTAGTATTGGCATCACCTATATTGGGGGTAAGCACATTGGCACTGTCACCCTTAGACAGCCCCATATAGCCCCAATGCCAGGGTATGCCAATCTGGTGTACCCTTTTCCCGTTGATTGAGAAGGGGGTGAAACGCCTGGTGACAACAGCCACTGCTTCTATTTTGCCTCGTGCCGATTCCACAATGACCTTCTTGCTATTCTCAATACCTTTTTCTTCTGCAAGCTCTTCGCTCACCTCGACAAACATCTCGGGCATGAGCTCCACCAGCCAGGGTAGATTCCGGGTCATCTGTCCCGCCAGCCAGTGCTCACTGACACGATAAGTAGTAGCCACAATGGGGTATTTACTAGCGTCGCCTTTGACCAGAGATTTCCAGATGGTAACTGCAGGGTCACTCTGGGTGTTAGACAGAAGGTTACCCACCGGGCTCTCCCAGGGTTCGTAATGCTCCGGGATAGGTCCATCCTTAAGCAGTGTTCCAGGAGCAAAGATATGTCCCCGCCCTTCAGGCGTCATAATGAAGGGGAGTTTAGTTCCTTCCTGAGACATAGGAGGCCAGCCACCATCGGGAACATCACCTTCCCATTCCCCACGCAATGGATGCCAGTTGATGACAGGCTTGTCAGGATTGAACGGATTACCATCTAAGTCGACTGAGGCTCGATTATAGAGAATACGGCGATTCACCGGCCAGCACCAGGACCAGTTGGGATATAGGCCGATATTAGCCTGCTCAGGCGTCTGTGTTGGGTCACGCCGTGCCGCCATGTTCCCATCTTCGGTATAACTAGCACAGTAAAGCCAATTACCTGATGAAGTCGTGCCATCACTTTTGAGCTTTGTGAAGCTGGGAAGAAGCTCACCTGCTTCAAGGTCATAGCCATTAATCTCTTTAGCCACTTTGTGCACATCTGGTGGGCCTCCATAATCCCATGCTAAATTCAAAATAGGGTCAGGATACTCACCACCTTCCGTGTCATAAAGTTCCTTCACTTTTTTGATAAGCTTGGTGACAATCCACAAGTCGCTCCTTGCCATAGCTGGACCATCACAACACTTATATCGCCACTGAGACCATCGCCCGCTGTTAGTAAGGCTGCCTTCCTTCTCCATCGAGGCTTGGGCAGGCAATAGGAAAACCTCAGTTCTTATCTGAGATGGGGCAGTCCCGGGTCTCTTCCAGTGAGCAGCCGTTTCTGTCTCCCATAAGTCCCATACGGCCAGCCAGTCAAGTTTATCCAGGCCAGCACGCTCCAAATTAGCATTGGGACCGGAAACGGCAGTATTGTGCCCTGGCGATATGAGTCCCTTTACCACACCATTTTCTATCGCTTCTGCCATGGCAATATGAGAATGGTCACCTTCAACCTTAGGTAAATATTCGTAGGCAAAGTCATTCGAAGCACTGGCGGCATCACCATACCAGGCCTTGAGCAGGCTGACAATGTACTTAGCATAATTCTGCCACCAGTTAGCACTCAAGGGGTCATTGCTTGTAGGAGTATAGTGCTTGAGATAAGCCTCAAGGTCCACATCCTCAGGGTGAGGCGTTTTGAGATAACCAGGAAGAATGTGGTACAAGATGGCATGGTCTGTCGAGCCCTGGACATTGCTCTGTCCCCTGGCAGCATTGATTCCTCCACCCGCTACGCCGATATTACCGAGCAGTAACTGCAATATTGAATAGGAACGAATCATCTGGGCAGCGTTGGTATGCTGGGTAGTGCCCATAGCATAGATGATAGTAGCGGATTTATCAGGCTTGCCCGTGGCAGTATAAGTCTCACACACCTTGAGGTAAACATCTTTAGGTGTTCCGGTAACGCTGCACACAGTATCAACATCATATCTAGCGAACTGTTTCTTCAAAAGCTGGAAA
>Ga0307427_1000928_pt1 | contig 16202 bp, 15 predicted proteins | sample SalMarWE160190MG_FD_202162 | JGI IMG/M metagenome (GOLD analysis project Ga0307427, IMG submission 202162) | Salt marsh sediment microbial communities from the Plum Island Ecosystem LTER, Massachusetts, United States - WE1603-190 | ecosystem: Environmental > Aquatic > Marine > Intertidal zone >... | reverse complement strand
CGCATTATGAACGAATTGTAGCTGTCGTTCCTAATGTCCCCCTCAAATTCTAGCCCAGCTTCATAAAGTACTTCGATGTCCAGCGGGAAGCTGCCGCCGTTATATCTCAGAATAAATGGCTGTGTCGGAGAAACAACGTCAGGCTTTATTGCGTTAATCAACTCATTCCGCTTCTCGTGCAGGATCAGCATGTTTTTTCGTCTTTGCGCGCGAGCAAAGAGCGTGAGATTGATCACGCGGGACAATATTTTCGTGCTCTGATATTCAACGCCAGGAGAAAGTGCGCGACCCTGCACATTATGTCTCAACGGTGGCATACCCGTTCCACCAACCCCCGTTGCATAAACTCCGATTCCGTCCTCGTCTATATCCAGGAACCTGCCGCCCGATCTCTCATAAGCGTTCCGCACTGATATGCTGGCATGATAGGTTCCTTCCCACTCGCATCCGTCCTGCTCACCATCACAGTATGTCGTGGAGTAAACCTTGTTTTCGATCTGCGCGCCGTCCACATAGAACGTGGTCTCCATCTGCTGTGATGTCTCGATATGTAGAGAAAGATTGTCGCAGTTTGCCGGGCCAGTTCTGCCGATCACGTCCTGAATACGAATCCACCGTGACGAGCTAATGGAAATATCATCTGACAGATACTCGTTCCCGTTGACCTCATCGCGCATTCTGACGCGTACTTGTCCTTCGCCTTTTACATACACACTCCCGGCGTATATCGTATCGATGGTATTAGGAAACGATCTTACCTGAACGCCCTCATGCGCAACCGCCCCATTGGTAGTTACTTGAACGCTTGAAAATCCGAAGCGTGCCTCGTCGTTCGTTCGTGCAATAGCAGCGCCCTGTGCAAGCCAGTCGTTCAGATTGACTTCCGCGCTCGGATTGCGGATTAAGTTTGTGGTCGCCTCTGGCACGAGTATTTGAAACTTAGCTGTCATCAGAATGAACCCATCGCTTGTAGCGCCCTGAAGTCGCTAATTATCGGTTCAGATTGCGCGCGTGTCGTCAGATTGAGATTGTAATTATACTGTTGGTTGTTGTTGGTCGATGGAGATGCCATTGCAGGAGCTGCGGCCAACATCGGCGCGGATTTCAATGCAGCAACCAGTGTATTCATCGCATTCAAAAATCTGTTGTTTAATATCATCCCGGACTGGCGCGGGATAAACGCCTCTAGCCCACTCTCGCCAACCAGAGAAGCACTTCCAGCCTGCAAAAATTGTCTACCGTGCTGACTTATAATCCCAAGTGCGCGCAGTCGTCCTTCTTCGCGTGACGAATAAATAGACTTGTATTCTGTCGTTATCGTAACATGTTTACTTTTGATCTGATTAAGAGCACTCGCAAGGCCTCCTGCTTTATTTGCAGCATTTTGAAGAGGTGTCTGTAATTCAGTTGCCCTTGTTGCAAACTCCGCAGACTGATCTCCAGCTTCGTCCAATCCTCCTGCAAGTACATCGATAGTATCAAGCAACTCAACCGCAGCCTGATCAATTAAACCCAATCCTTCAGGACCGGCCAATTGCCTCAGCGCACGGAGTTCCTCCTCAGTAAGCCCATCAATTGCAAGTCTTTGTTCGGCAAGATCAAAGATAATGCGAGCGGTTGTCATGTCCCATTGTTTTTGAACCTCGATAAGTTCCTTGCGCGTCTTTTCAAGGTCTTCGCGCTGGTCTGCCGTGATGTCTTTCATAGCCTCAAGTTCTGCAATCTTGTTGTTTAATTCTCCAACTCGTTCTGCGTAATCCTTGAATTGTTCTGTTATATCCAGGTCGATTGTTTTGTTCAGCAAGTCAAGATCAGATTGCATTTCCTCCTGTGTTCTGTTGAACTGTTCCATGTAGCCTGTTGCGGTTGCGATCTCAAGCCCTGCCCCACGGATAGAGCCTTTCCATGCCCGTGTTCGTTCCTCAAGCTGTTCTGCGTTTCTACTGGCAGTAAACACTTCGGCGCTCATAACATTGATACCAACAGCAGCAAGCACGGACTCCTCGCCGCCCTCTTTGAGTATTCGGTTGTATTTCCTCTGCCCGAGTTCAGCCTTGGCGACAAGCAAGCCTGACCGTATCATTTCCTTTCGGTATTCTTCGTATGATCCTGCAACTTCTCGCATATGCTTTTCGTGTTCAACATAAGCATCGTTTACTGCTTTCAATCCAGCCTTATAGATGTTGATTGTTTTGATAATCATATAAATGGCAGCACCAACAGCAAGAAGCGCGGCGAGATAAATCCCTAACACCATGTTGGCGCTGAACACCACCGTTCCGCTTCCTGCAACGGCGGTTGCAAGTGTTTGAAATGCGCCAACCGCAGCCGTTACCTTGCTACCGACAAGCGACAAAACCCCGACTATTCCAACAAAAGCAGTAACCATCCCAAGCGTAGACGAGATAACATCCTTTTTCGTCTGACTCAATGCCTCCCACTTTTTCAGCGAGTTTGTTACGAAATCGATCACCTTGGCATAAGTTGGAAGCCATGCCTCGCCAAGCATTCGCTTTGATTCCTCAAGGTGACGAGGGAGCGACGTTACAAGCTTCCCGGCAGTTTCCATTGCGGCAGCGTATGCGCCCTCAATGTTAACGCCAGCCCTCTTAACTTCGTTTGCTCTTGCCTGCGCTTTCTCTTGCTCTGTAAGTTGATCAACATTCTTTCCTAAAGATTCGGCAGTTGTCTCGTATGCCCTCTGGAAATTGACCTGCAAACCAAGTGTGCGCGCCATGACCACGCTACCAGTTGAGACAACATTAACCAGTCTCTCAAATGCCTCTGATGAGTTTATTCCAGCAATAACCGCCGCGTCCTGAGCCTCGCTTGCAAAGTCTGTTGCATAGGCAAGATCAATATTAGATTGAATCATCTTGGCAATGGCCTGACGTGAGCCTAGAAGCGTTATCCCCTGATCTTGGACGGCCTTTTCCAGAGCCCTTATTTCATCTTCCGTCTTTCCTACGTTCTTCCCCAACACCTTCGTAACAACGCCTAGCGTTTCGACACGCGCGGCCAATTTCACGGACGAATACAACATCGCACCAGACGCAGTAGCCGCCGCTGTAAACGCGATACCAGTAACCTTGAGCGCATTATTCAGAGTCTCAGTACGTTTTGCAGCAGTCATTCCGGCATCGCCAACACCTATGATGCCGCGCTTCATGTCCTTCATTCCTTTGTTGAACGAGGACAATCCTTCGATAACTGCCTGTACGCCTATTTTCTCAAGCGCCATTATTTACGCCTCGCCTGTCGATCCATCTTCATCTTTTGTGCATCGGCTTCGTGAATGCTAACAAATCGTTTAATCCGATACCATGCAACTGCATTTGCTTTGTAAACATGGTCAAGATCCTTCCATTCGATCTCGTTGTATCCTGCTTCACGCATAGCATCGTATTCTTCAAAAAACGGTACGCACCCTCGCATCTGGATTGTATAGCCAATATCCGTTTGTACCTGAATGTCAGTCCAGATCGCCGCCTTGTCGATCCTCTCCCCCGCCCTTAGAACTCCGAAATCGCTCGACGGCTTCAGCAGCGTCAATTTCAGCAACGCCCGTCAACCGTCCAACATTCTCCAGCACTAGATTCATTTCCTCGTCGTTTGGGATAGCGATTGCCTTAAGCCATGCAAGAAAACGCGCTCTTTTGTTTTCTGTGGAAAGACCAAGTATCTCCATTTCTTCTTTCCACTCCTCGCTATCTGCCTTTATCATATCCTTCGGTATTTCAAGAACTTCAACACCACGTAATAGAACGGTGTTATTCATGACTTGTCCAACGTCGGCAAGATGCCGCTCTAGTTCTTGCACATAACGCGGATCGTTCGGGTTTTCTTCCTCGCGTCCTTTCATCTTTACAATCGGAACCTTTGGGGGTTTGAATCGATCTGCAACCTGGAACAAGAAAAACTTGTTCACGGCTTTCAATTTCAATTGCACACCCGAGGAGAGCGTAAGAATATCTTCTGTCTTACGCTCTTTTTCCTCAACGTCATTAACAGCTTCAACAATTTCTTCTGAAAGGTCTTTATTCTCCCGGCTCATGTTAGACTCCTTATGCAGCCTTTACGATAATCCCATCAACGCCGTTGGCGCCAAGTCCACCACCCCATACAATATTGGGGTCACACGTTGCCAACATATTGATGCGGTTATTGTCTGGGATGTCTCCTGGCCCGTCTGGTAGAACTTTCCATTCTGTTCCGCCGTCCGTTGTTCTAAGAATCAGAGAGTGCGTTGCTCCATCCGTAACCGTCATGAAGCCAACTGTGTCGTCGTAGAATAAGATTTCGATAACCTCATTGATGGCAATTGGAAGCTCATCAACGATGTTTTCCCATGTCTGTCCGGCATCTGTTGTTCTGTAATAGCCTCCGGCACTGGTTCCGATAAGCCATGTGTCAGCATCGTACATCCACACACAGTTCAATGCTTCACCAAGCGCAGGGCCAACGATGGGTTCCCATGTCTGTCCGCCGTTTGACGTTCGTACAACAGTATTGAGATCGCCAACAGCCACAACGTTCTTGATGTCATATGCGTGAACGTCCAGCAAGTCAAGCGTTGCTGCAACTCCAGGGTCTTGGATGGTCCAGCCGTGGCGAGGATTGGATGAGAAATAGACATATCCATTTGCACCACCAATCCACGTATGACGTGCATCAACACTCCATACAGAGATTGGACCATTCCCGCCAACCATGTCTAAACCGTCACTTTGCTCGACCCACACCTCAATTCCATCAAGAATATCGGCAGTGGGGGCAAGGTGAGCGCCGCCTGTCTCGGATATCACAAGCAGATCACTCCGTACACATGCGGCATCTGTTGGATCTTCATTCGAGAACAGCGTATCAATGTCGGTTGCGTCACAGGTTACACCACCATCTTCGCTGAATACAACGCTCGGCAGCGTTCCAGGGGTTGCGCCAGTGCCAAGCATGACAGCAAACACCTTCTGGCATCCATCGCTTGGCGTATCACAGTCGCCGCATTCCGGCGCATCGCACACAACAATTGCGACGATTTCTCGCACGACCTCTGTTGCACACTGTTCGCCAAACATGATGGGTAGAATTTGATAGATGTCGTCTGAACTGAACTCGGCAGTTTTGTTGGTTGGGTTTTGTTCGTCTGATGCCAGTGCGCCGAAGTTCTCACCGTTCCACGATGTCAAGCGCCCTTTACGATGAATGAAAGCTTGATCCCACTGCGTATAATCCTGAGGGTTGGTGCATCGCCCAAACAGGCCATGAACATCGACACGACAGCGTTTGCGCCCAGCCGCAAGCAGCGTGCTTTTTGCGGTGCGGTCAAAACGTCCCATGATGTTTGATGTTGGACGTTCCTTTGAACCTTGGAACGAGTCTTCCTCAACAAACTCATTATACTGATCTGGGCTTGGACATTCGATGCGCGTCATGTCACCGAAATTGTAGGTCGGGTCGCCAAGTCGATGACAACCAAGATATATCTTTGTTCTCCCTGGACCTACTCCATCAGGGAAGAACCACACACGGCTTTCGCCAGCTTTTGCCTTATCACTCATGAGATTCCTCCTATATTCAACAAAAAGAGCACCCTAACTCGGCCTGACCGAGTGGGTGCTTGATTAGATTATATATTGTTTTGCGTCGTCGTGCTATTCTATTGTGTCACGATCAAGGTTTCTATATGCCTCCATAACTCGTGCAACGTCAAGTTTCAATGTTGATTGAATAATACTATGTAACACGCCAGGTCGCCTTGAAACATCTTTCGCACTGAACAACTTGTATTCAAACAGCTTGTTATGAATTTCTGTTGCCATTGGTTCCGGCAATCCAAGAGAATCAACAACATCTGGCGGACCAAGCGGAATTCCTTTCTCTGCATCACTGTCCGGGGCATTGTCCGGTAGCCTTACGGAATATTTTCTTCCACGATCATCAATGTAATCTACAACTCTCATCTGCTCACAATCCAATCTGTGTTTGGTGCGGATATCTTTCTCCACGCCTTCACTGCCCCCCTCGTAGTACCAAGAGGGTTGTCAAGATCACTCGCTGAAATTTGGAAGCTGTCTGTTGCTCTTCCAACTCTGGCAAAGTCATCGCGTAACCAATCTACATATCTTTCAATGTTGTTGCAATCGCAAATCTCACGATCCAAAAGTCCAGCGGAAAACTCTGCTATGATACGCTCCCAAAACGGATCAAGCTGAACACGTGGACAATCAATGCTTGGATTATCAGAGCGATATCCAGCATAGTACCAGATTCTCATCTGGTCTGGATCACGACATACAGAATAATTGGCACGGATATAACGATTATTGTCGGCATCCCAAGTCGCTGGTGTGTAAGCAAGAATTCCTAATCTTTCATCTCTTACATGAAAGCATCCATCCTGCGTTCGGAACGAGCACGACACACATCCAGCACCACCACACGCAGAGCATCCAATCGGGTCTTGATCGTATTCCCACATCAATTCTGCTATAGCTTGGGGATCATTCCACACTCGATAAACATCAACCGTGCCTTCATAGGATGCTTCGAGAGCCGAATCAATATCATCTGCATTTAGTATCGCCAACGCCTTCGCTGCGACGATCTGCCATCTCTTGAACGTGATAGTTGCCGTATTTCCCGCAACGGAAACCTTTATTGGCCTGACTTCCCATTCGTCAAGCCCACCAATGTCAACAAGATCGTTAGACACAGGATAATACACATGAATCTCACATGCACTGTCAACGTCTGCATTTGTGATGTCAACGGTGAAACGCACCGTTTCTTTGTATCCATCGCCATCAAGGTCAAACACCGCTACAGCGGCATCCGTTACAGCAACATCGGCATCAATCAAATCTTTTTGTCTCTGGCCTCCACTTATCACATATCCCCATCGTGATGTGATGCTCTTTAATTGTCCTCTCAAGTTCTGGCTACCAGAAGCATACAACTCTGGTCTTGCTGGTCGTTCAGTACGAACTCTTTCATCAGCAATCCATATTGGAAGCAATGGATATCCAACCGTGGCCATCAATCTATCTTCGGCTTCTTTTATAGCAACGGCCACATCTTCACGACCAACCCTATCGGTTTTCTGCCATGCGTGCTGATACCATACCTCGCCGCAGTTTCCGACATCAACAAGTGTTGATGTGAGCTGATTGAACGACAGGGGATTGATGCCGAATATTTCAGCCCATCGATCTAACGATAAAAGAGTTGGAACGGATGCCCTAGCCACGAACGATCCTTTCTATGACAATTGCCGCCGCGCTTACGGCGAACGGCATACAAATAAGCAGCGTTTCTCCCGGCCAGAGCTGATACATGATCACAACGATTATAGCAAACCATACCGATAAACACCAAACGCAATGAATAAGTTCTGTAAGAAAGAAATTCTTTGTCGGTATCTGCACTTCATCACCGTCGGGATACCTCGTTGTATGTTCGATACCGATGAATTCCCTTAGTTTACGAAATATTTCAAAAGGTCCATCTTCATATGAAAAGAGTGCGCTCAGTCTCCAGACAGCAAGACACATCACCGTAAAACTAAGCATCAAGTTTTTCCTTCAAAAATTTCAATGCACCTTTTCTCGGTTTCTCTTTGTTCTGTTCCTGTTCCAACCAATTATAGATGGTTTTCTTGTCCTGTGCATTAATAACTGATTTCAATTCCTTAATCGTTCCCGGCATTTCTGGAGCGGAAGGCTCCATCGAAGGAAGGTCCATCGGCCGCTGTGCTTCAATAACCTCAGATTGAATGAAGTTTGCCGGAACAGCAGGCTCAATCTCTGTTGGTTTGGCAATACGCACGAATTCTGGACCATCTTTTAGGAGACTTTTCAGGAATTCCTCTGCGTCTCTTGAATCGACGTACCTCGGTTGATTGTGCCTAAAAATGTAATATGCGTTCGTAACTGGACCGCGTCGATGAACTTTCCCTGTTCGTGGTCCTTGATATTCAAGCAGGACTGCCCCCTCTTCCAGTTCTTCGACACTTACCTTCACAGGAGATTTCTTGATAGAAACTCTGCGTTTTCCAGGGCAACCACCACAAGGCATCGTTTTCTTCCTTTCTGCGTAATCTTTCCATTTTTCGTAGAAGGCAGCTTTTAATTCTTCTCGTCGTTCATAGTTATCTTCTCGCACTCCACCAGCATAGAAGCGATACACAAAACCAGGTCTCTCTAATCTATAACTACATACTCCTATTGATTGTAACGCAATTAAATAATCCCAATCTTCCCAGCCCGGCATGTTTTCATCAAAGCCGCCTATTTTTTCATGCGCACTTCTTGGAACAAGACACATCATTGCGTGCTGCATTGTCTTTATTATAGCCCCACATTCAAATTCTGGGCTTTTATAGAGTTCAAGGGGTTTCTGTTCATCCTTGCTACTCAGTCCCCGAAGCCAGTCTGTGTATACCAACCCGCCATCAGTTCCAAGATAAATCTCCATCATTTCTTCGAGAACGCCAGATATAAGTATGTCATCTGCGTCCAGCCATAGAATTGCATGGCCTCTGGCGTGTTTCGCGCCAAGATTACGGGCCGCCGCTGGCTTTAAAACCTTTCCCGCGTCAATAACCTTCGCATACGGCGCGCCAGCCACAGGAGATTCAAATCCATCAGGCCATTTCTTTCCTGTCGCGTTTACGACGATAGCTTCCCAATTCTGGAAAGTCTGCGCCACAACAGAGTCTAGTGCATCAATAACGTATTTATCATGCTTTGGGCCAACGGGAATAACGACACTCACAAATGGATTTGTGTGGTCTGGAACAGGCCAGAACTTCTTCGACGGTGGTCCATGCGCGCCAAAAGGAACAAGATCAGGACGCGGATGATTCGCAACACCTACCATACCATTGAAAATCTTCATTCCCTGTTTCCCGGTTTCAGCCCCCAATCTCCAGGGATACCATGCTGTCCAATCTCCATCTCCGTCTTCGTGTTGAGTCTTGCTATTCGTGCGCCATCTATAAACTAGAGTTGAAGCCTGTGTTACTTTTGCCGCTCTGAATCCAAAGCTTGTGGCGTGTATCCAGAACGCTGCATCCTCGGCACGCCAGTTGCGGACCCTGTAACCTCCCGATCTTTCCATCACTTCTCGGCGCATCATTGACGAATAAGGAAGCTGGTTCAAATGAGCCATCTGGCCGTACCACGAGAATCCCTGAAACGGCCATCCATTGCTTCGCTGCCTGTTGTTCCCGTCTTCTCTCACCGTATCGAGATGACCATATGCAATATGAATGCTTCCATCAATGTCCAATGCACCAGACAGCGTTCTCAGCGCATGTTCGGCAAGCATATCGTCTGCGTCGAGAAATTTAATGTATTTCCCTTTGCTGTGAGTAAATCCAAAATTCCGAGCACCAGGGAGCTTCAAATTTTCTGGAGTTTTGACATATCGAAATCTATCGTCTATGTTCTCCCACTGCTTCGCAACATTAGAAGTATCATCCTTGCTGTCATCATCTACTACGATGCACTCCCAATCTTCAAAGTCCTGCTCGGCAACGCTTTTGAGACAGTCGCTCAAATATTTAGCGAGATTGTGGCATGTGACGATAACGCTTACTTTGCATTCTGGCTTGTTCCACCAATCCCACGTACGATGATATAGCTCGGCATACTGCTTGATTCTCTTTTGCCAGCCCCAATTAGCAAGCACGTCCTCTCTGGCATTCCCTCCGAGCATGTTACGGTTAGACAGCGACCATTTGATTCCTTCAGCAAGCGCTTCGTAATCTCCAGGTTTTGCAAGGAAACCAGTTTCTCCGTGCTTGATGATCTCCCGTTGTCCTCCCCAGTCCCATCCGACAACAGGGACTCCGCAGGCCATTGCTTCGAGAGTACCAATTCCAAAAGTTTCGCGAGCAGTGCATAGATATAATCCTGCATGCCTAACCCATTCTTTCATTTCATCAATCGGCATCGTCCCGATGATTTTTACGTTTTTCGTTGCCTTTCCAATAGTCGATGCAAAGCGAATATGACTTAAATGTGTGGCAAGCTCCTGCATATCGTTGGGATTGCTGACGGGATCAGTGCGTGCCTTGTTCCATAGAATGTAATCCCTGTTTTCTCCCGGTATCCATTCTTCGGCATCAACACCGTGATAGATAACTTCAGGATAGACAAGCATTCCACGCGTAAGCGCATTGGCAACCCACTTGCTCGGCGCGCTGTGAGAAACGGCCTGCACCATCGCCTCTGCAACTTGCTTGTTTGCCTCATGCGCCCATGAGGGCCATTCATGGCAATCCCAATACAAACCGTGATTGTGGTTTACGATGGGCTTGTCATGTATGTTTACGCGTGCCGTTCCGTGAGTCGCAATGAGATCAGCACCAATTGTTCCGAATACAGGTTGAATGTCGAACTCAGGTAGGTATTTCCACTGCGCCTCGGACACGCGCCGAATCCCGCCATCGGCACGGTCAGTTCGCTTCCAAGTAGGATGGATGCAGACGTTTAGCATTGGCGGCCTTCAACCATTATTTCAAATTGGTTGCGCGTAATCGGATATTCATCAAAATCTTCTGGAACGAGGTCGTCTATTTTTTCTAACCGGATCACGACTCCTCCAACAAGACGCATATAGTCATAGACTATTTCAGCTTTAATCTTTCCAGATCGAAGTCCAGCTAATAACGCCCCCGTTATCGGGATGGTTTCTTGCCAAGGAGACCCCAAAGAATCTGATCCTATATGGATACATGGATAGAACCCATTTAAATCTGAATAACATATCCAGTGATTCATATCCCTTTTTGTCCAACCCCTAACTAAATTCACTCAAACACCTCCCGGCAGTTCTCATACATCCAATCCTCACACACGCGGTACTGTTTGGCCAACTCTATATTTTCCGCGATAGCGAACAATCTTGACTCGTAATCTCTCTTATCCAGTCGTCTCAATATCTTTCCCAAGTCCTTCATCCTGCTGAATGTAATTATGCCATGCTTGTTGAAGAAATCGCCAATCGCAGGACATCCCCAATAGATCGGAACAGTGCCAACACTCAAGCAATCAATCAGCTTCTCAGTGAAATAATAATTCTCTCTACAGCTTTCAATAACAACAGAATACCGATAAGATGCAAGTGCTTCAAACTTCGATTTCACCCGCGTATAAGCCGTTCCATAAATACCACCAAAATAGTCGTGATAGAATTCAATCGCCTTGTGACGCATCTTGTGGCCCAACGTCTGTGCTTTGTGTGACGCGATGATCGACACGCCTTCGGTTTTCTCGCGTATTCCCCACAGATCAAAATCAATCCACGAACCGCCATACGGATAGAACAGCGCCCGTTCGTGTGCGTCCAACAGAATCCTGTTATACGTCAAAACATAGTTTAACTTCTGCTTGTTCAGCATGTTATTTGCAATGACGTAATTCTCTGGACGCAACCCGCTCGGTTCCAGAAGCCAACCAATATACCTTCTGCGGCTTCTAAACTGTTCTCGATCGCGCATGCTTCCGTCTGTGAAGAATGTTGGATCGGTTAATGATCCTTCACGCGTCCACTTGAAATGTGACGGGCCAATACCAAAATTGTCGCCAGAGATAGACGCTGATTCCGAGTCGCAGAACGCGTTGTCGAATATCCTTATTTCTTCCATGCCTGTACTGTCTTTTTTAGTCCATCATATAGATGTGTTTTAGGCTCCCATTTCAGTATTCTCTTTGCAAGGAGATTCGGAAGCTTTACGGTATGAAGCTCACCTGGCTTCTCGTCGCCATGAATAAACGGTGTATCGAACTTCGCAATAGATTTGAGCATACTCAAAGCATCATTAACGCTTATAGCTTCGCCATTTGCGATATTGAATATCCAGCTGTATTCACAGTCAATCGCCCTCACAAACGCGTCAACAACATCTCCAACGTAAATGAAATCTCTACTCTGTGTTCCATCCCCATTTATTCTGAACTCAGTTCCTTGATAGATATGAGACAAAACACGCGGGAAAAGCTGGTTCTCTCCCAACGGTTTCTGTTTTGGACCATACACATTTCCAAGCCTAAGAACCGCATACGATAACCCAGAAATAGCGATGTACCGTTCTGCGGCTGCCTTACTAATCCCATAAGGACACACGGGGCAAACGTCATCGTTTTCAAGATACGAACCAATGTTCTTTTCCCTGTATACCGCCGATGTGCTTGCGAACACGAATCTTTGGACGCCGTATTTCAGACTTGCCTTAATGAGATTGAGTGTTCCGATGATATTTATGTTTGCATCGTGTTTTGGATCTTCGATGCTTGTCTGCAAGCTCGGTTGTGCAGCAAGATGAATAACGGTATCGATGTTCCACTTCTCCATAAGAATATCAATGAGCGTGTAATCCGTGATCGTATCTTCAATCACATTGGCAATATCAACGGGATCGAATACGCCAAAATCATCTCGGTCGAGATTGTTGAGATTTCCAGTGCTGAGATCATCTATCACGACCACAGAATTGTTCAATGCGAGCTTGCGCGCAATATGACTGCCTATGAAGCCGCATCCGCCTGTAACCAATATGTTGCTTGTCATGGAATATAATCCTTTTCATCGCCCAATAGTCCTTGATTTAGACTATCAAGCAAACACCTCACAACTGCTTCGCCAAGCGTAATTCCCTGACCGTGTGCGTGCGGATGCCATTTTGGTTCTCCCGTCCATCTTTCTTCTGGATACCAAGCATACCAATTCATCCACTGACCGTCTGGAGTTAACGAGCCTTCATATTTGATAATCAATCCGTAATGTTCTACTATTCCTTTGGCCTGGTGTACGGAATATAATGGCGATGGCATCCAACCACACCCCCATATTCTGCTATTTACCCAATCTCTTTGTAACCGCTGTGCTCGTTCCCAGGCTGGAGATGGACGAAGATACCATTTACAAAATCGCTTGAGTAGTTTTTTCATTAATAGCTCTGCCTTTCCCCGATATGCGAAAATATACCCCAGCCTCCGATGTCTACGGGCCAGTAGATATCAGGGCCGCTCGTGTTCCTGAACTTGTGATCGTAATCAATTTCTGTGTCGCCCGGAAGGATGGTCTCGTTGTACTGGCCATAGGTATCATAAAATCTACGATGCTTCAAGTGAGGATTTCCAGAATACGCGTACTGCATGTTTCTCCACATCTGCAAATAGTGAATTCCGTTGTGACCTCGCGATGTCATGTTCAGATTGATCGCGAGATGTCCCAATCTGACCATTCCAATATCTTCACGCTCTACAAGTAGCCTCACATAGGGAGTGATGTCAAGTTCCCTTCCGAGCTGCCAGTCATCCTCTAACCAAAGGACAATATCAGAGAACTTCAGTGCCTCTTGCCACGCCTTATTCCAGCTTTTACCGGGCCATCGTTTACCAGGAACGAAGTCCTCAGAATGATGTCCAATAAACTTTACGCCACCCAGCGCACTCATCACAGCGTCGAAGTGTTCAACTCTGCTCCCGTCGTCGCCAACGTACCACGCCAGTTCGCCATCGTATTTTAGCTTTTCCTTCACGGAAACAGCAGTGCGAACGGCGTATTCAGTTCTCGCGTAGGTCACGAGCACGATAGCAACAGGGATCAAAATATCAATGCTCCCAATATGAATCCAATAGCAAATATTATCAGAAACACAACGCCGAGATAACATGCTGATGTCCACGGCCCCCTAATCGAATCTGTCCCATACATCAGCTTGTAATCATCGATCTCCGCGCCAGTAGGTTGATATTCCGAGTTGTCCATCAGTCCTCCAGTCCGAGCATCTTCCATACTTCTTCTTTTGTAAGTTGCATCGCATCGTAGCTTGAATAATTAAATTCTTTTGTAGTCAAACGAACACCTTTTGTGTCTCGAAGAATGTATGCGGAACGATGAGAAAATGCAACATAGTGCGATTCCTCATGTGTAAGCAATTCCTCGTGCATCTTTTCACCAGGACGCAAACCAATGGTGGTATATTCAAGATTTTTCCCTTTGCCAGTTACATATTGTGCGAGTCTAAGGATGCTAAGAGAATAGAGTCGAGGTATATAAATCATATTGGGATAATTCATGCTTTCCGCAATGACTTCAACGGCTTGTTTAGGTGTCAACCAGAACCTCGTCATCTCTGGGTCCGTGATTGTTATTTTCCCACCATCACAAATCTGTTTATGCCACACCTGCACAACCGAGCCCGTGCTGTCGATCACATTCCCATAGCGTGGAATGTAGACATTCAACCCCGCTTTGACATACGAAAACGCCAATCTCTCCATCATCATCTTTGTGCATCCGTAAGCGTTGACCGGATGGCACGCTTTATCGGTTGAAATCAGAACGACATCTTTAATACCATGCCTAAGTGCGGCATCAAGAACATTCCTGCTTCCCTGTACGTTGATCTCATAGCAGGCATCAGGGTCTTTCTCGGCTTGCGGGATGTGTTTCATTGCCGCGGCATGGATAACCATATCGTGACCAGCCATTGCCCGATAAACCGCAACATCGTCGCGCACATCGCCAATGACGCAGTGAACGTCAGGAAATTCAGCCCTAAGTTTCATCTGCTTCATTGGATCTCGGCTGAAAATAGTATAATCATTGGTATAGTACTGTAGTAATGCCTTACCAAGCGTTCCTGAGCCACCAGTTAGGAATGTTTTCATTCTGCCCTCGAATACAAAACGTATGTGCCACGATCATCAAGCCTGAACGGAACTTGGCGCATTTTCACGGACTCACGGATTGCCTCGTGATGTTCTGGTTTTGCGTAGAACAGGATAAACCCGCCTCCACCAGCTCCCAAGACTTTTCCGCCTAATGCGCCGGCGCGAATTCCCTTTCCCATTGCATCAGAGATGATACGGTTGCTTATCCCATCAGCCAGTTTCTTTTTGCGCTCCCATCCCTCAAGTAGCGCAAAACCAAGTGCATCAAGATTCCCTTCATCCAGCTCACATTTCAACCTGCGAGCAATGTTCGCCATTGCCCGCAAATTGTCACGAGTTTTCTTGTCATTCCTCGTGTTCTCAGACTGCTTTGCAAGGATGTCGTCTGAACTGCGCGTCAGTCCTGTATAAAACAGCATCAGCCTGTTTTCAAGTTCTATCTTGTTAGCGTCTGTCAAATGTACGTGATGAATTACAACATCTTCGTTCGGCATGAACTCAATCAGGTGAATCCCACCAATCGCGCACGCATATTGATCCTGTTTACCAATCGGTTTCCCAAGATTGTCAATCTCGATCCTGCACGCCATCTTCGCAAGTATCTTCTGTGGGGGAGGACCACTGACATATGCGCCAAGGGCATTCAGCACACCAATCGTATACGCACTGCTCGAACCAAGCCCGGACCCTCTCGCTGGAATATCTGAAATGCTAGTGATCTCAACGCCTGCATGAACGCCGGACATCAACAATGCCTGTCTGACAAGCTCGTGCTGCAACTCATCTGCGCACATTACATTTTCTGTGACGCTGTAGGCAACTCTAATTCTGTTCTGGTCCCAATGTTTACTTACCGTGATGTGAATGTATTTGTTGATTGTGGTTGACAGAACAGCCCCAGGCTCGTCCTTGTAGAACGCCCGAATATCAGATCCACCACCGGCAAACGAAACGCGCAGAGGCGTGCGTGTAATAATCATTTTGCCTCCATTGCTACTAATCGATTTCGTGCTTCTCCAAGACCATGACTGTACCACTCTCTGTCGTGCGCATCTTTTATGAGTTTGTCCTTGTTTGCTCGTGCCCTGGCCTCGTTTTTCAGGCTCGTTTTGTCCTGTTCAATCTTCCCGCTCTTGTAGTGAATATGTTCTGTTATTGCCTCAATGCAGAAATGATAGCGGTTTAATTCCTTTGCTCTGTTGCACACCATTGTATCTAGGTATAAATGCTCGAAGTCATCAGGAAATTTACTGTCCTCAAATATCACACCCATGAATTTCTTCGTTGTGATGGCATGACCGCAGGTCTGATCATAGACGAGAAGATCATTCATACATACCATACCCAATCCATTAGGAAACCTAGAACGAAAACATGCAAGTCCAGCCTTCAACCATCCCCGCTGTGGTTTGATGTCGTCCGCGGTCCACAGGATTGTTTCATGAACAGCGATATACATCGCAATATTCAAACATCGCCAGTAGCCAACAGTATCCGTGTAGAACACTGTGTATCTGT
>Ga0307427_1000927_pt1 | contig 16215 bp, 6 predicted proteins | sample SalMarWE160190MG_FD_202162 | JGI IMG/M metagenome (GOLD analysis project Ga0307427, IMG submission 202162) | Salt marsh sediment microbial communities from the Plum Island Ecosystem LTER, Massachusetts, United States - WE1603-190 | ecosystem: Environmental > Aquatic > Marine > Intertidal zone >... | reverse complement strand
GACATCGAAGACGCGAGACAGGACCGGCCGACGGAAATTGGCCTCGATCAGAAGCACCCGCTCGCCGGTCCGGGCCATGGTAATCGCCAGGTTCGCCGCCACCGTGGATTTACCGTCACCCGGGTTGGGGCTCGTGACCAGGAGGCTGCGGATAGGCCGATCCGAAGCGAACAGCAGGTGCGTCCGCAACTGACGGAACGACTCCGCCAGCAGTGAGTGTGGCGCCGTATGGCTGACCAGGGCGAGGTTCGTCTCGAGCGACAGCTGCTCGTCCTCCGTCAGGTCAGGGACGTGCGCGAGCATCGGCACGCCGACCTGCCTGACAACCTGGGTCGGCGTCCGCAGGCGGGTGTCCACCAGTTCGATGAGCAGGCTCAAGCCGAGACCGAGAAAGAGGCTGAACACAGCTGCCGCCAGCGAGTACAGGACGACGCGCGGCTCGGCGGGCTCCAATGGGATCTCAGGTCGGCCGACGATGCGGACGTTCGGCCGCGCGAGCGCCGAACTGATCCGCATCCGCTCCAGCCCGTCCACAACGATGTTGAGCAGGGCCTGGACGCGGCCGTACTCTTCCTCCCTGGCGCGGTATTCGGCGCTCAGTTTGGCGGCGCTGAGGGCGGCCTGGCGGGCCTCGCCCACGCGGGTCTGGAGTTCGGCCTCGGCGCCGCGGGCGGTGTCGTATCTGTTCTTGAGGACGGCGGCCTGCTGTTGGATGAGTTGGCCGAGGACCTCGGACTGCTTGGCTTCGAGGTCATTGGTGTTGGCCTGCGCCGAGACCTTGAGCCTGCGGAGGCTCTCATGCTGTGGACCGAACCGCTGCTCCAGCCCCCCCAACTCCTGGTTGAAGCGGGCTGATGTCGCCGCCAGGGCAACGATCATCGGGTCACGCCGCATGGCGTCCATGACCTCCGGAAACGCCATGAGAACGGCGGACAGGTCTTTGGTTTCCTCCGACTGTCTTCGGAGTTCCTGGAACTGGGTCCAGTCGGCGCGGGCGGCGGCGAGTTCGACCTGTGAGACCGTCAGTTGGCGAACAAGGGCGTTCAGAGCGGCAACGTGCTCGCCTCCCCGCTCGTCTGACACGATGACGGCGGACTCCTCGCGATAGGCGGCCAGTTTGCGGCCGAGTTCGTCGCGCTGGCTGCGCAGGTCATCGCTTTCGGCTCGCAACTCCTGCTGGCGATCGGCGTCGGCCTGCTTGCGGTCGTCCCGGAGTTGCTCGACGTACCGGTTCAGCACCGCGCGGAGAATGTCGCGGCCCTGCGTTGCATCGGTGCTCGTGAGGGTCACCACAATGTTCTGCGTGTTGATGACGTGGATAACGTACAGGTCCTGGCCAAGTTCATAGGCAGCCTTCGGGGTCGGACCAGGATACAGCGTCTGGCCCTCAAGGGTTTCGAGTGCCGAGGAGAGCACCCGCGGACTGAGGATGGCCCTGACCTGCGACTCCACGTACGCCTGAAATAGTTGGACGGGAATCTGTTCCTGGTAGCCCCGTACCAGGTCGATGGCCTGTCCCTGGCCGGGCTCGATTTCGATGACGCCCTCGGCGGTATAGAAGGGCGCCCAGGACCACCATGCCACGATGGCGGCGGTCCCCCCAAGGCCGAAGACCACAAAACAGGCGATGATCAGCCACAGACGTTTACGAACCACGCGCCAGACGTCAGCGGGGGTCAACGCCATTGCGGAACCAAGTTGGGCCACGGTCGGTTGTTGCGACATTTGGGTCATCCTTTTTGCCTCTGGGACTATTATAGCAGTTCAAAGCGTTCGCGTCCAACCTCTCTCGGCTCGCGAGCGCGCGTCACGGCGCCGAAGCCAACTGCTTGAGACGCTGTTCGGCATCGGTCTTGTCTTTACCTTTCAGACCCACTTCGAGGGCCTTCTGATACTCGGCACGGGCCTCGTCGGGTCGCTGGCGGACCTCGTAGACGCGCCCCAGGTGATAGCGTGCCTGGGGGTTGTCGCCGTACTTGATGCTGGCCATGAGGTTCTCCATCGCCGCGTCGTACCGCTGTTCCAGGAACGCGATCCAGCCGGCCGTGTCGAGCACCTGGGGATGGTTAGGCATCAGGCGCATGCACCGCTGAATCATATCCCTGGCCCGAATGAAGTCCTTGTGTTCGGTTGCCAGAATCCACGCCATGTTATTGGCGTTGGCCACATCCGTGGGATCGAGCGACCAGAGCATCATGCCCCACTTCAGGGCCTCCGCCGTTTGACCCAGGTTGTAGAGCGCGAGGCTGTAAACACGAATCGACGTCATGTAGGGTCGAAGTTTACTAAGTTTGTCGGGCATGCGGCTGTACTGGGCCTGAAACTCCTCGGCAAGAGGCTTGAGGATCTTGACCGCAGTCTGCGAGCCGTGCTCGCCGATATCGAGGGCGGCCAGGCCGGCGCGGATGGGGATGCTCTTGGGGACCTTCGAGAGACCCGTCAAGAGAATCTGGCGGGCCTCGTCCATCTGCTTGGCCCGGACCAGGAGGTCCGCAAGGTACACATATCCCCGTTCCCAATCCTGTCGCCGCAGCAGGCCCGTGCGCAGCGTCTCGAACGCCTTGTCGAGTTCGTTTGTCCTCTCGTAGAGCGCCACGAGGGCCATGCGTGGCCAAACCTCGTTCGGCCAGGTGTTCATGACGTGATGGACACGGTCGAGGGCCTCCTTCTTGCGGCCCAACGACACGAGGCACCGTACCTCGCCGGTCAGCGCATCGGCGTTCTCAGGCTGGATGGAGCGGGCCTTCTCGTAAACGGCGAGGGCGTCCTTGTATTTTTCGCTGCGCGTCAGGGCATCGCCCAAAACCGCCAGCAACATCGTATCCCGGTCGAGCCGCTCCTTCGAGAATTGCCTGAGCAGTTCGGCGGCGCGGTCGGGCTCTTTGATAGCCATGTACTTGGCTGCCAGTTGCATGCGTCCCGGAATGCTTGTCGGCCGGAAATCCAGGAGCCGCCTCAAGTCCAGGATGGCCTCGGTCAACTGGACGCGGCGGGTGTTAATGTCGGCCCGAAGGAGCATGGCCTTCTCGAAGGAACTGTCCGAAGGGTCAACGTCGGCCAGGATGTCAAGGGCCCGCATCGGATCGGGACCGGCGTAGAGTTCAGCCAGTCGGACCTTGGCCTCGCCGTAGTCGGGCTTCAGGGCTATGGCCTGCTCCATGAGCCGCTTTGCCTCGTCCTCCTTATCGAGGCGTGCGGCAATGCGTCCGGCGACAACCAAGGCGGCAACGTCCTTGGGGTTGGCCTTCAGCACGGCATCGATCACGGCCTTGGCCTCGTTGAGTTTGCCTTGGAGCATATAGACGTCCGCCAGGCGCTTCCTCGGGATGTTGTTATCCTTGGCCCGCTTGGCGGCTTCCTGGTAGACCCCTGCCGCCTTCGCCCAGTGGCCAAACCGGCTGTACTGGTCGCCCAGAAAAACGAGGGGGTACGGATCGTCGGGCGCCAGTTCGGCGGCCTTCCGGTAATACGTCTCGGCTTCGGCCGGCCCGGCCACTTTGGCGGTGAACTCGGCACGGGCCATCTGGGCGGCGCTCTCATCCTTATGCTGATTGACGTAGGCGTCGATGATTTTCTCGCCCTGCTGCGGGCGCTTGGTGTCGGCGTAGAAGCCCGCAAAAACCCGGGCAAGCAGGGCGTTGTCGGGGGCGAGTTCGTAGGCCCGTTTGAACGCATCCTCCGCCTTCATGGGCTCGTGCTGCTGAATGTAAAGCGTCGCCAGAGCGATCAGGTTCCTGACGCTCTTGGGCACGATCTGGGCGATCTCTTCGCGGGTCTTGAGGGCACCGCTCCATTCACCCAGGCCGGCCTGCGCCGCAGCCTTCATCTCCAGCGCCGGAACGAGCCGCGGACTGAACCGGAGTGCCTCATCGGCCTCCGTCTTGGCCCCGGAGTAATTGCCGCGCCCGTGGTAGATGCGCCCGAGAAGCAGCCGCGCGGGAACCAGGTTCGGACGGGCGTCCAACGCCTTGCCGAGAGCCACCATCGCCTCGTCGTATTTCCTCTGCCTGGTCAGCACCTGGCCCATCAGAAAATGGCCGCGCGACAGCGTCTTGTGTTTTGCGAGGACGGCCTGGAGTAGTTTGATCGCCTCGTCGAGTTTACCCTGGCCGAGCAGGACCAGCGGATCGGCGAACAGAAGTTCGGGCGCATCGATCTCGACCTGCTTCAACTGACCGATGAGGCCGGACGCCTCATCATACTCACCCGCCCCCAGATGGGCCAGGAACAACTGCTGCCAGGCCTGTCGCCACTCGCGGGAATTGGTCTCGGCCTTCGCGAGGACCTTCGCGAAGCCGTCCTTCGCCTCACCGCTACGGTCCGTCAACTGGTAGAGGCGAGCCAGGGCAAGCAGGTCGCCCACCGTGGCGGTATCGTCCGCAACCCGCTGGAGGAGTTCCTCCTCGATCTCGGCCGGGGTGCCCGTCACAATGCCAAACTCCTCCTGGGGCAACCTCTTCTTCATCTCGTTGATGAGGTTGTCCTCTTTCTTCTGCTGCTTCGTGTTGCGTAAGAAGCGCAGGAACCGCTGGTACACGCGGGGCAGGCTCTTGGCCGTGGCGACGGCCCGGCGGTACATGGCTTCGGCCTCGGCGTTTCGGTCCTGTTTCTCGTAGATTTCGGCCATCATAAGGCACGGATCGGGGTCGTCTTTGGCCCGTTCGGCCGCCTTCCGGGCCTCCGCGAGGGCGTCCGTCGGACGCTTCCGGAGCAACAGCGTCTGAGCCAGAAGCAGTCGCATCTCGGTGTCGTTCGGATTCGCTTCCAGGACAACCCTGGCGCTTCGGCCGGCGTTGTCGAAACTGCGGAGCCTCAACTGAGCCCGGGCCAGATCGCGCCAGGCGGGCGTCAGTCGGGGATAATCGCGGACGAGGCTGTCGAGTTCCTTCTGGGCGGCGCCCAGTTCGTCGGCCGCCAGTAAAGCCCGGCCGAGCAGCAGCCGGCTCTGCGGTCCGGGTTGCTTGTCGCGCGCCTGCTCCAGGTACGTGATGGCCTGGCGGAGGTGCCGCCTGAGCACCGCGCGTTTGCCTTTAAGGTACTCGATCGCCCCGGGCTCGGTGGTCCCCTTTTCGAGTTGCGTGATGAGTTTATCGGCCTTCTCCGGGTCATTCATCTCCAGGTAAAGGTCGGCCTGCTGAGCGATCAGGGCCGTGGAGTCGGGCAGTTCCTTGAGGCCCTGTTCGAGCACGCTGACGGCGTTCTCGCGATCTTTCTCCAGGCGGTGAATGCTGGCGAGGCGGAGGTAACCTGTCACGTCCTTGGGGTCGGCGGCGATGGCGCCGGCAAAGTGCTGTTTGGCAGCGTCGGTGTCGTTCTCCTTTATGGCCACCTCGCCGAGGGCGATGTACAGGTGTGCGCTTTCCCCGGCCTTTTCGACGGCCAGTTTCAGGACCTTCGCAGCCTCATCACTCTGGTTGAGGCTAATGAGTCGGCCGGCCTTCAGGATGTACGCGTCGGCGTTGGTCGGGTTATTGGCGACGGCAAGGTTGATCACCTCTTGCACCTTGTCATCCTGCTCAAGCCTGGTGTAAACCTGAGCCAGGAGGCGATACAGTGCCAGCAGGTCGGGCGCCTTCTCGAGCCCTTCGCGGCACGAGGCGGCTGCGGCCTCGTAGTATGGGATCTTCTTGGCCTGGATGGGTTCAGACGCTGCCAGCGCCAACTCCACAACGCCGCCCCACAGATACGCCTTGCCGAACGACGGATCCAGTTCCTCGAGACGTTTGATCTCGGCCTTGGCCTCTTTCCAGTAGCGGACGGCCAGGTACAGTTCGGCCAGGCGGCGTTGGGCCTCCACGTGGTCGGGCTTCAGGCTGACCGCCGTCTTGAACGCCTTGATGGCCTGGCCGACGGAAGGGGGGGTCTGCTTCATGGCCACCTGGCCCAGGAAGAACATGATCTCGGGGTCTTGGTTGCCGCCGGCCTTGGCCGAGTTGCGGATGGCGATCCAAGCCTGGACGTACTCCTCCTGGTCGAAGAACTCCTTGGCCTCTTCGTGGAGTTGCTTCGGGTCACCGGCCGAGAGGGCTCCACTGAATACCAGGTACAGGATAACCGCCACCGGCACGCCGATGAAGATCAACACCATCAGCAGCAATCGCGTGTTCAGTCTCCGCGCCATCTACGATCAACCTCCTTCGGTCCCGCCAAGATCCGGGTAGTGGTCACGCTCCAGGAGCGGGATGACCGCGTTCAAGAATTTCAGGCCGATCTGGTACGCCCGGCCCCCCTTTGCCATGGGATCCTCGCCCTCGGACGGCGGAAAATAGACGGCCACCTGGGTCTGCGACAAAAAACTGCCGCGACGACCGACGGCGCCGGACGTGGCCATGAACCGCCCCCGTAGCCGGTTCCATTCGTATTGACCGCCAACGTTGAAGTACTGGAACATCAGGGCGCCCCGCCTGGGCATACGCTCGCCGGGCTCGAAGTAAATGACGTTCGCCTTGATTTCTTTCCCCGGCTTCGTTGGATGCAGGATCGCATCCTGCCTCCTTGTAACCAGGCGGAATCCGGCCTGCGTCATGCACACCCACGGCACATGAGGGATATTCGACATTGCGTTGGCGTTATAGGTAATAAAAACCAGGGCCTCCGTCCCGTCGGGCGATTTGAGACTCAGGCTCAGATAATCATCGGCCCCCAGGGCCTGCTCGATGGCCTCCGGAAGTTCCTGATGCTCGCCCGTCCAGCCGGGCATCCTCGCCAGCAGGCTGTCCTTGAGGTAAATGAGCGGCTTGGCAATCGGCACCGGCTTCGGCAGCGGCGGCTCCCACAGCGCGAAAAACACGGCCGACACGCCCAGACACGCACAGCACAAGCCGTACTGCTGCCGCGATGCCAGCGGCAGCGCCACGACCAGATACGCCCCCAGCGCCACCAACGACACCACCAGCCGCGCCACCGGCATCGCTTCGCGAGTCACCGCCAAGGGGGCCGTGCTCAGCACCAAATAGGTAATCGGCGCGATCGCTGCCGCCACGATCCACGGCGACGCCGGGCGCCCCGTCGCTGCCAGGACGAGCAGGACCGCCCCGGTCGCCGCAGCGACCACGCCCAGCCAGGCGAGAGCCGCCGCCGACCCGCCGTCCAGCGCCTCAATCAGCGCCAGGATCAGGGCCAGGGCCAACGCGGCGGCGCCGGCCAGCGCCCAACCGCGTCCGGATGTCACCTGCCTTGCATCCATCGCGCATCCGCTTAGAGACTGTTTCATATCCCTTGGGTGGCGGCCGTCTTCTCGTCAACGAAGAACATGTCGATGAGCCACAGTTCGGCCCACATGATCACGAAAGCCAGCCCCAGCATGGCAAAGCCGAAACTCAGATGAAGGTAACTCTCCGGATTCAGGACCGTCTGCCGGAAGTTCTCGACCTGGTCCGCCGCCGTAACGCCCTTGAACATGCGGAGCACGGCACCCGGCAGCCACGTCGACCCGCCCGTCAGCACCGCCTTGCGCTCGAAGAACAGGTGGTCGCTCGACATGGCCATCAGCGTCACGCGGACCATGTTGCAGAACACCGCGATCGGGACACTCGAGGCCATGATGACGATCCGCTCCCACAGAGGCCGGCGATAGATGAACGCCATCATCACGCCCAGCGCCACGAACGCAAAGAGCAAATGCAGGCCGCTGCATGCCTCGGCCACCGCAATCTCGCCGCTCGGCAAGTGAAGCACGTTCACGTTCCGACACACCCAGTCGCCTATGCCCGCATGCGTCCGAAGCCACAGGTGGAGATCTTCGGGCGCCACCCGCTCGTAGCCAATCAGCGTCAGGAACCACTCGGCGGCCGCAGCGGCGCGAGTCTGAAGCGGCAGCGCCACCCCCTCGTAGTACTTCGTGTTCCAGGGGATCATCAGCCCCAGATAAAGCACCGGTACCCACAACGCCTTGAACATCTCCCAGCCCAGGATCAGCAGCACGACCCCGCCCACGACGAGCAGAAAAGTCGCCTCGCCCGGATACCCGTACTTCATCACCTGCGACCAGATGCGAAAGACGAACCCGGCCAGGATGGGCACGACGCCCCAGATGCACGGCTCGATCCGGCGCGGGAGCCGTTCCTTCAGACGGTAATGGGCAATCAGGACCGCGATGAAGGGAATGAGATAACCGTGGCCCCAAGCACTGCTGTTTCGCCAAGTCAGTTCCCACCGCTGCCCCGGGAACCAGTACGGATACGCCCACAGCACGAGGGCCGCAACCGGCAGAATCAGAAAGACAACGCGCGGCGTCAGGATGCGGTTCCAGTCCCAATCGGGACCGACGGATTCCGCACCGCCCGGCGCCGCCACCTCGCCGCCCGCCGTACCTGCCGCAGCCAATCGGCTTCCTTTCCGGGACGACCTTGACCTGAGACGATCGCGCAAGCCAAGCCGGCGGGACCGGTCGTGGCACACCGACTAGAATACTTCATCAAAGATCGGGCGCACCTGGTCACTCCAGGGATAGAAGTCAGCGAAGTTCATGTCATACACAGCCCCGAGGCCATAGGTAGCCCGGAAGGCATTTCGCAAGACCGCGTTGTAGAGCGCGCCCTGGTCCGTACCCACCCGAATCTGATCCTCGGGCTGGATGTAGAAATCAGGCGCCTCGCCCCGCGAGATCTTTCCAAGGTCCACGTAGATGATCTCTTCTTCGGTTTCCGTGATGCGTCGGACCAACTCCGTCCGCCACGGGACGGCCACGGCCGTCAGTCCGCCGGAAGCCGCCACCGCTTGCAGGAGGGTGATCTTGCGGCCGGTCAGGCTGTAGACGCCGGGCCTGGCCACCTCGCCCGCCATGTAGAAGTCGCCCACCGGCGGGGACGGAATCGTAATGATGTCGCCGTCGCGCAGCACGACATTCTGCGTCGGGTCGCCGGCCTGAAGGGCCCGCACGTCGAACCGGATAATGCGTTTCAGTTGACCGCTGCCCTGCACGACGCCCAGCCGCCGCAACTTCCGCTCCAGCGCCAGCCGCGCATCGTCAACGATCTCCTCATCGGGCTTCTCCGGACCCTCGGCGACCCGGACGGGCTCGACGGGTTTGCCGGCAGGCTTCGCCGGTTCGGTGGGCTTGGCTGCGCCGGCGGGTTTCTTGGTTTTGACCTGGACCCACTTGCCGTCGGACCAGACCCAGCGTCCGATTTCTTCTTCGTCGCCGCTCGCCGGATTCGGGGCCGGGGATTCGGCCTTGGTGGCCGCGACAGACGTCTCGCGCGCTTCGATTCTCTTCACCTCGGGCATCTCGCCTTCGGCCATCTTCTCGAGAAGTCGGCCGACCTCCTCGCTGGTGGACTCCTCCGGCGCCTTGGGCGGCGGCGCCGAAGCCGGATCGCTCGCGGCGGGAGTCGGGGCTACCGAGGCAGGCGAAGTCTTCTCGCCGGGTTTCTTGGGCTCACCGGCAGGCGAGGTCTTCTCATCGGGTTTCTTGGGCTCACCGGCAGCCGGCGCCTTCTCGTCGGGTTTCTTGGGCTCACCGGCAGCCGGCGCCTTCTCAACCGCCTGCGTCTTCTCGGCGGCCGGCGCCTTTTCGTCGGCGGGTTTCGCACCGGCTTCGGGAATTGCCTTCTCCGCCGCTTCCTCGGGGCCGGCCTTTCCCTCGCCCTCGGTCGGCGCCACGCCGCCCTCGAGCATCAACAGGTCGGCCTCTTCCGGCGAGTACTCGCGGACGACATACCCGTAGTCCTCGACCAACTGGAGAACCCCACCGGCCATCGCCACCAGTTCCAGCAGCGTCATATCCTGCTTGCTCATGGGGTAGAGGCCGGCCCGGAGCACACCGTTGAGAAGCGAGACGCTCAGGTTCCGGTACTCCGACACGAAAACCGTGATCTGCGGGTCCACCAGGTAATCCGGCTCGAGAATGTCGGCCAGTTTTTCTTCCAGGCCGCGCGTCGTCAGGCCCGCCGTCTTCACCGTCCCAAGGTACGGGAATGTAATCCGGCCGCTCTGGCTGATCCGCTGCCGCGTCACGTACGGCTGACCGGGGGCCATCAGTTCGAAGACCGTGATGTCAACCAGGTCGCCGGAACCAAGAATGTAGTCATCTTCGGGAGAACCCAGGTCATCGGGCGTCGGGCCGGGGAACTGCTCCTCGGGCTCAACCTCCTTCTGAATCCAATAGTTCTCCGACTTGACGATCTGATTCCGGATCCGCTTGGGGTCGTTGACGACCCACATATTCGTCTGATAGCCGGTGTAGCGGCCCAATTCATTCTGGCCGCAGCCGGACAGAAGCAGTCCGGCAACAGCAACGGCAACCAGGACCCGAAATCCCGCGCGTCGGCCGGTACCCAAATCTCGGCTCCTTTACCCTGAGATCGTTCTGACGAATCTCGTCATCATGGAGACCCGCCAACTCATTCCCGGAAACCCCGCGGGTTCCATCCCGCTGAACTTGGCGAAGCGTCCATACCTACACGACCGCCTCCAGGCCGCATCGCCTGTCCGCCCTTGCACACGACAAGCATTCTATGCCGCATGACTTTGGGTGTCAAGAAAACGACCTGCCCTTTTGCCATCCCAGTCCGCACAAAAACAGGCCAAACGATGTGCCTTCGGAGACCGGCGCCCCCTGCCGGCACGGCACGTCCGCTTGCCGTTAAATCGGCGTTGCGGCCTCCCGCCCTTGACTTATTTCACGTCCCAGAGCCGCCCCGGAAGGCTCGCGCTGGCAGGAGCGAGAAAGTGTTTCCGGGCAGCCGTAGCGCCGGGGTTTATCCCCGGCGCGGAACCGCCGTCGGCCTGGCGGGCGGCCGCCGGGCATAAAGCCCGGCGCTACGGACTTGGGTGTCCCGGCGCGCCGGGATCAGCCGCCGAATTCGGATTGACTTCATCGCTCCAGCGTAGCAGCGTTCAGCACCGCAGGACCACGTCCCCGGCCAGGCCGAAATCCACCACGTTGTAGGCCTGCCTGACCCGTCGATGGCCGGCCTTTCGACTCAACCAGCCGGGACTCGTGGCGAACGATTGCGGGGTCACCCAGTACAACTCCCCGTCTTGATGGTGGTGCGGCCCGAGCAGGTTCCGCAGACTGGTCGTCAGCGTGATGGCCAGACGGTTCCGGCCCCGCACGAACATCCCGTCCACCGGAACTGTCGCGGGAAACCTCCACACCGCACCGGCTTCCTGCCCGTTGACAAGGACCGACGCCGTGATCGCGTTGACGGGTGGCAACTCCAGGACCGCCCCGGAGGCCGGTTCCTTCTTCAGGATCACCTCTCGCTCCAGCGTCAGCCGGCCCGCGTAGAACGGGTAGCCGGCCCGGAGCAGGTCCGTCCCCGTCACGCGTTTCCGCTCGTCGACCAGTCTCGGCCGCCCGCGCATCCACCTCGACCCGCGCTCGGCCCGGCGGCTGCCGTCCGGAAACGCCACGCCAAAATCCCCCACGAAGTAAACGGCTTCGAGTTCGACGTCGGGTGCGGCCGTCCGGGCCTCCCACCCGCCGGCACGGCCCAGCAGCAAGGCACGCCGACGCTCCTGGACATGCCACGCCCGCTTCACTTCGATGACGTTGCGCCCGCAACACACGTACGGCGTGACGTCGATCCGACGAAACGCGCCATCCCAGTACGGACCCGTGTCGGACAGAGGCGCTCGCATGCCGTTGTACCACATCTCGCACGCGTCGGGCTGTTCCATCACCAGGCCAAACCGGCCGCCCCTCGGATCCGACAGCGCGCAATCAAACTCGAACCGCAGCACCACGACCTCGTGCGCGCCGCGCTGCATCAACTCCTGCTGGATGTCCAGGACGTTCATCGGCTCGGAGTACTCGCCTTCGTCCGTTCGCCAGGAGGCCGTGTCGAGCACGAGGGCGTTCGGGTCCTCGCGTCTAACCTTCCACCGCCCCTTCAGGACGTTCCGGCCTCTCGGCGGCGCGGGCGGGGCCGGCGGCGCGGCCGGCGCGGCCTTCTTCGGCCGCACCAACAACAACAGGCTCTCGCGCGGGCCGAACGTGTGCAAGACCGTTATCCCCTTGCTGCGAGATCGACATCCGATCTTCCAATACCGCCCGGTCGCCGGATCCAGAACCATCGGCGTCCCCGACACGGGCAGCCGCAGCCGCGCGCAGACCTTCTTACGCTCGTCCGTATTCAGAAAGAAGAAGACGTGATCGCCTTCGACGGTCCGCCACTGGACGAGCACTTTGGCCGCGTCCTTGCCGGCGGCCGTCACGACCTCCAGCCGCGGGCCCAAGGCCCGACGGAGGGCGGCGCGTCCGCGGACGGTCGAGACATCGGCTCGCTTGCACCCCTTCGCCAGGTGGACCACCTTCTTCGACGGCTCGCCGTCCACCAGGGCCGGCACGCGTCCGGCGAAGACGATCCGTCCGCCCCCACGCTTGAAACGCCGGAGCAGCGCGACCGTACTGGTGCGCAGGTTCGTCGCGTCCGGCACGATGACCGTCCGGTATCGGCACGGGCCGACCGCCACGCGTCCTTTCGCGACGCGGGCCTCGCGTTCCAGAACCAGTTCGTCGCCGAAATGGAAGTCCACGTGCATCCCCAGGACGGCGTCCACCAGATGCCGCAGCCGCTCGTCCATGATCTCGACCCAGTCGTGATCGAGAGGGCAATAATCGGCCCACGCGCTGGCGATAGGATGGATCATCAGAACGTCCACCTGTGGCGTCCCCGCCGTCAGCACCGAAAGCAGCGAGGCAACGTAATCATTCCAGAGGTAGTAGTGCGGCCACCAGGGCTGATGATAATGGAGGCTGGGCGGGAAATCCCGTTTGCGCGCCCCGCGCAGCGACAGCGCCGCGAGATGCGTGCAAATCAGGTTAACACCGAGAACGAACTGCCACTCGGCGATAAAACGCAGATCGTCGAGACTGACGTTCCACCCACTGCCGCCGAACGTCTCACTGAGGACGCGAGGCCGACCCAACTGCGCTGCCACGCTCGCCGCCTGTTTCACGAGAACCGCGCTGCCCAGCCGACGGCGCAGATGGTCGATCCCCGGAATATGCATGTACTCGTAGTGCGGCATGGCGGCGCCGACGTACTGAATCTGCCCGAGCAGCGTGTCCTCGCCCATCATGTGGCCGGTCAGTTTCAGGTTGTGCCGGTCGCACCACTGGTACACCGGCATCGTCCACGCCAGCAGGAACAGCCGCGTCACCGTCTCGTAGAAGTCGAAGCGGGTTTTGCGGTACCGACCCACGGGGAAGAACAGTTCCGGCAGCCGGTCCAACAGGTCGTAGCGACACGCGCGGCGGAAGAACCTGAGCAGGCACGGCGACCACGGAACGCGATGCCCTGTCCCGTCGTACTGCGGCTCGTCGGTGAAGATTCCCGGAATCGCCCGGCCAAACTCGCCGCCCACCGTCGTGCGGTACCGTTCGTGGGTCTGCTTGAGGAACTCCTCGGTGGCCTCGCGATTGAAGACGTCCACGTACTCGCCAGGTCGGTGAGAGAAATGGATCAACGCCTCATCCAGCGCCGGCGCTTTCCCGCACGCCAACCGCGGTTCCTCCAGACGGCGAAACGAGAGGTATTGGCCCTCGGTGTCGATCTTCGCGACAAACACGGCCACCGTGTTCTCGGTCGGCTCCCAGGCGGGCGACTTAATCTCCTCGAACACGAGATACTTCTGCCGAAAATCCTCGCGCCCCGCATAGACCCGCCCGGAGCACGAGCCGCTCGGCCAGCAGTCTTCGTCATACAGCCACGGCGTAACCGCCGTGTGGCGGCCTTCGTCGAGCGCGACACGGACGGCCTCCGTCCACTCGGGTCCCAGATACGCCGTGGCGAGTCCACGACGGGCGTGCATGAAGTGGCCACCCAGCCCCCCGCGGGCCATCTCGCGAATCTGCCGACGAAGATCCTCCGGGTCAAGCCTATCGTTCCACGACCAGAACGTCGTTGGCCGAAGCGAGCGGTTCTTGTGCCCGGCTTCGCGGAATCGCCGCAGCAGGTCCATCACGGGGCACCCTTCATCCCAAGATCAAGCGCCGCCCGGCGGAACACGTCGCCGCGCTGCTCGTAGTTGTCGAACATGTCCCAACTGGCATAGCCGGGCGCCAGGAGCACGACGTCGCCCTCCTCGGCCAGCGCCGCGGCCCGGGCGACGGCCTCCTCCACGCTGTCCGCCCGTTCGACGATGGGCCCGCCGGCGCCGATGTCCCGCTGGAGCGCATCGGCCGTCGCGCCGATCAGGACAACCGCCTTCGCGCGGCGGCGGATCGTCTCGACCATCACCCGGGGGTCGGAGTGCTTGTCGTAACCGCCCGCGATCAGGACGACCGGCTCCGTGAAAGCGTCCATCGCGAGGGCCGCCGCCGCCGGCGTTGTCGCCTTGCTGTCATCGACGAACAGGACGCCCTCGCGCATCCCGACGGGCTGGAGACGATGCGGCAGCGGCTCGAACGCGGCCACGGCGTCGGCGATCTGGGCCGGCGTCACGCCGAGGACGCGCGCAGCGGCGGCCGCCGCCACGACGTTCCACAGGTTGTGGCCGCCACGGAGTTTCATCCTCCCGGCCACGTCCACGCGCTCCTCGTGTGTGCCGAGCCGAAAGACCGCTTCCGGGCCATCGGCAAAGACGCCTTCCGTCAGCGTCTCGCAGTTCGAATAAAACACAACGCGGCCCCGTACGGGCCACGTGCGGACCTCGTAATCGTCGGCGTTCAGGACGGCGACGCCGGCCGCCGTCTGGAACCGCAGGATGTTTTTCTTGGCGGCGATGTACGCCGCCAGCGTCTCGTGGCGGTCGAGGTGGTTGGCGGCGATGTTCGTGACAACCGCCGTTTGCGGACTCCACGCGATGCGGCCGACGTCCTGGAGTTGGAAACTCGACAGTTCAAGCACCACCGTTTCGTCGGCGCGGATGTCGTCGAGTTCGTCGAGCAGGCTCTTCCCGATGTTGCCGCCCACGCGCGTCGGGCCCGCGCGGGAGAGCATCTCGCCCAGAAGCGCCGTCGTCGTGCTCTTGCCGCTCGTGCCGGTCACGCCCACGATCGGCGCGGGGCACCGCTCGACGAAGAGGTTCATCTCGGAGGTGATGTCCGCGCCGGCATCCTCGGCGACCCTCAGATAGGGAGAGGTTTTGGGCACCGCCGGGCTGACGGCCACGATCTCGGCGGCCGTGAAATCGGCCCGGTCGTGTTCGCCCAGATGGAACGCGATCGGCAGGCCCTCGAGCGCCTGGATGCTTGGCGCGAGCGCGTCGGCCCCTTTCAGGTCCGTTACCGTGACGCGCGCGCCGTGTCGCGCAAAATAGCGGGCGGCGCCCACACCGCCGCCGAACAGGCCGAGCCCCATGACCGTCACGGCCCGCCCCCGACACCCGTTCGGTGACGTCCGGGCCGGCCCCGCCTTCGGAGTCCTCTCAGGTGCCGCCATACGGTGAATCCGAAAGGGGTTCGTGCGAACTGCGTGTCCGCCCTATGCTCCGCGCGGCGGGCAGGACTGCCCGCTGCGCCCACCGGACCCATCCACGGGCTAAGCGGTCTTACGTAAGTCTTTTTCTGTAGCGAGAACGGCACCCGCTCGCTTACGCTCGCGGCTAGTCACACTCGCGCCCGACCAGCCACGCGAGAAAACTAGCCGCGCACGCGGCGGGTTACACTCGCGCCCGGCCAGCCACGTGAGAAAACTAGCCGCGCACGTAAGTAAGCGGCGCAACCTCTTGGGACTACCCACCGCGCGATCGGACGCATCGGCCGCCGGGCATAAAGCCCGGCGCTACGGACTTGGGTGCACGCCAAGTCAGCCGCCGCCCTGCGGCCCGGGTCAGACCGAGGCGGCGCGCAGCATCAGGGCCTCGGCCAGATTGGCCTTGGTGTCGAGGACGGCCGCTTCGATCGCATCTTCCCAGTTCACCTCGCCGAGGTGCTCGTACTCCGGCCGTTCCCACGCGTAGATGATGCTGCGCGACGCGCTGACAAGCCCGCCCCACCCATCCGCGTGAAACGCCAGGGCCGCGTCGGCGAACGTCCCGCCCTGCACACCGACGCCGGGCACCAGCAGAAGGCTGTTCGGCATCAGGTCGCGAAGCAGTTTCGTGTCTTCCGGGTACGTCGCGGGGACCACCGCGCCGACCAGGCTGTACCCCGAGTCGCCGACGCATCCGGCCTGGTTGGCCCAGTCGTTGACGCGCTCGGCGACACGTTCGAAGACGCGTCGTCCCTCTTCGTCTTTGAAATCCTGGAAGTCGGTGGCCGACGGGTTCGTCGTCCGGACGACCACGATCACGCCCTGCCCGCCCTGTTTCGCCACGGTGATA
>Ga0307427_1000925_pt1 | contig 16235 bp, 11 predicted proteins | sample SalMarWE160190MG_FD_202162 | JGI IMG/M metagenome (GOLD analysis project Ga0307427, IMG submission 202162) | Salt marsh sediment microbial communities from the Plum Island Ecosystem LTER, Massachusetts, United States - WE1603-190 | ecosystem: Environmental > Aquatic > Marine > Intertidal zone >... | reverse complement strand
GCAGGGGATACGGGGGCTCCGCGTCGTACAGCGTGACAGCGCCGAGCAACGGGTTGGCAGCGACATGCTCAAGGGCCAGCGGAAGGCGCCTGCTTAGCTTGGCGGTCTTGCCTTTGTCGGCAAGGGAGCCTTCCAACAGCTCAAGTGACATCCAGACCTGTTCCTCCTCGACTATGGCAAAGCAAAGCAGACCGAAGTTCCTCTGGAATTGCAGCGCGCCCTCTTTCCTAAGAGCGGCGATCTCCTCCTGTACTTGCTTGCCGTGGAAGTGCTGCACGATCATAAGCACATCATGCTGCTTCAGGAGCCCATCAGAAGTGTCCCAGCCACGTAGATCATCATCGTACTTCTGCACGCCAACTATTGTGTCCCGGCGCTGCTCGGCCGAGGAAGAGAGGGCGAGTTTCGCTTCAGCCACGACGCCGTAGATCGGAGTGCGGCGGACGACCAGATCAGGCGTCACTTGATCGCTGGGCGAAACCCTGTTGGTGGGTGACGTATCCATGCGGCGGCCAACGAACGCGGTCCCGCCCGGGACGAGCTCTTTGTTGTTGTCATCCCAGAGGAGTTCGTGGGCCAATGCCTTTATCGCCTGCACAGTCTGGTCGTAGTTATTGCATTTGACTCTGAGGCGCTGGATGACTTCTGCCACTTCCACCGGTTAGATGAACTCCACGACGTCGCCTTCTTCAAACTCATCACAGATCTGATTGCACACCCTCTCGATAGACTGTGTAGTAGCCTTCCGCTTCGGAACAACGAGAATTGCCGACGGCTTGGCAACCCATATATCGTAGCTCGACCCGTCCGTATAGTCTAGCAAGCACGCATGCAGATACGGGTTAGGGTGGAACACCGACAGAGAGGCCTCAGGCAAGCCGTCGAGAACTTTCACAAGCCGCTGGTTCTGCCTTTTGTCCGCAAACACATTCTCTGTGTAGACAATCCTCACCGGCCTCGGCTGGCCAGTCGGGCTGTGTGCTTTCCCTCGATTTTGGAAGAAGCCGCTACTCCGCGCGACTGCCTCCCCTATTGTGGGCAGGATGGTTTCGCGGAAGAAGCCCATCCCGTCTTCGCAAGAGAAGCACGCATCACGCCATATCCGTCCAACACCAACTGCTCGACCGCGCACTTCGAGCTTGACTGAGGAAAGCCACCGGCGCTCCTCAGCGAGCTTGCCAAATACTAGCGCAAAGTCCTCATCTGTCCACTTACGGTTAGTGCTTACGCGTTTCACGCTTCGAGGGTCATCTATAAGGCTCCTGGACACACACTCCCTGACCCGGATGGCCAAATCAGGCCAGCGCTTGGCAAGGCCATTAAGGCTGTCGTGCACCTCCTTGGTTCTGAGGAAAGTCCTGCATAGATGTGGACGCAGGTAGAGATGGCAGGCCGAAGCGAGGTAGTGCAAGGTGTCGTGGCCTTGGCAAGTCACAAAAGTCGCACAGCCAGGACGCGGTCCTTGGCAAAGAAAGGCCCGAGCGAATTCAGGCTCACCGGGGAGAACGGCATCGGCCAAGCGCGGCAATTCGATCAGGAAGGGCTTGCGCGAGCCAACCTTGAAACCCCTCTTCAGCGCTCTTCCCGCCTTAAGCCTAGCGAGCAGATCCTCTATATCCATGTCAACAGCGAACACAGCCCCGTAGATCCTGCCACCGCCGGAGACTACAGACTCGCAAGCACTCTCCAGTTCGTCGACGGACCGCAAGCGGCCGAAAAACTCATTCTCGATCTCCATCTGGAGTTTCACGGGCGCCCCCTCCCGAACTGGCCGCTGAAGGCTCTCGAAAGCCGGACCGTACGATAATCCAGCATGTAAGCCGCCTCTCTATTATACTGGCCGTAGCCCCAAACGCAAGCCAGCGGCTCAATCACCGTAGCCGTCGGGATGCGACTGGTGCCAGCGCCAGGCGGTCTCGATGATGGTCGCCAGGTCGGGGTATTCGGGTTTCCAGCCGAGTTCGCGTGTAATCTTCTCGCTCGAGGCGACCAGTTCGGGCGGGTCGCCCGGTCGCGGCGGCGCTTCGACGGCGGGAATCTCTCGGCCGGTCACGCGGCGGGCGGTCTCGATGACCTGGCGGACGGAATACCCGCTGCCGTTGCCGAGGTTGTAGGCCAGCCCTTTGCCGGGCTCAATCGCCTCCATCGCCAGGACGTGGGCCTGCGCCAGGTCGCAGACGTGGACGTAGTCGCGGATGCACGTTCCGTCGGGCGTCGGGTAGTGGGTGCCGTAGATCTCGACGCGCTGCCTCTGGCCGAGCGCCGCCTGAAGCACAACCGGCACGAGGTGCGTCTCCGGGTCGTGGTCCTCGCCGATGGCCGCATCGGGCGCCGCTCCGGCGGCGTTGAAATATCGCAGCGCGGCATATCCCAGACCGTAGGCGCCGGCGTAGTATCCGAGGGCGTGCTCGAAGTCGAGTTTCGTCTGCCCGTAGGCGTTGATGGGCTGCTGCGGATGGTCTTCCGGAATCGGAATCTCGCGCGGCACACCGTACGTGGCCGCTGTCGAAGAGAAAACGATCTTGCCGACACCATTCTTCCGCATGGCCGCCAGCAGCCGCAGACTCCCGACCACGTTGTTCTGGTAGTACTTCTCGGGGTTCTCCATGCTCTCGCCGACGTAGCAGTGTGCGGCAAAGTGCATGACGCAATCGAACCCGCCGTCCAGGGCCTCGGCCAGCCGCGCCTCGTCCATCAGGTCGCCTTCGAAGAGGCCGCCGGCCCCGGAACGGGTCCTGACTTCGGCCGGGACGGCCGCCCGGTGTCCCTCCGACAGGTTGTCGTACACCCGGACGCCGTGCCCCGCTTCGATGAGCAGGCGGACGACGTGGCTCCCGATGTAGCCGGCGCCGCCTGTGACGAAGACGTTCATGGTGTGTGTCTCCAATCCTGGGGTGCCACTGGCTGCTTGTCAGCCAGTGCGCTGGGGAACACACTGGCGGACGAGCCGCCAGTGGCACCCGTCAAATCACGCTTATCCGTGCGCTACGTGGCCTCGGCCGGCGATTCGTGCTTCCGGTAGTACTCGATGGTGCGCTCGAGTCCTTCGCGTCGCGCGACCGTCGGTTCCCAGTCGAGAATGCGGCGGGCGAGTGTGATGTCCGGCCGCCGGCGCACCGGATCGTCCTCGGGCAACGGGGCGAACTCCATGCCGCTCGCCGAACCCGTCAGGTCGATAATCTCGCGGGCAAGGTCCAGAATCCGGACCTCGTCGGTGCTGCCGAGGTTGACCGGTCGGTCGCAATCCGACTCCGCCAGGCGCACCAGTGCCTCGACCATGTCGGAAGCATAGCAGAAACTTCGCGTTTGCTCGCCCGTGCCGAAGACGGGCAGCGGCCGGGCGGCCAGTGCCCGCGTAATAAAGGTCGAGACAACGCGCCCGTCGTCCGGCCGCATCCGCGGGCCGTACGTGTTGAAGATGCGAGCGATGCGGACCGAAACGCCGCGCCGGCGAGCGTAGGCCACCGTCAGCGCCTCGGCGAACCGTTTGGCCTCGTTGTACGAGGAGCGCGGACCCACGGGGTTCACATGGCCGGCGTACGTCTCGACCTGCGGATGGACGTCCGGGTCGCCGTAGACCTCGCTCGTGGACGCCAGCAGGAAGACGGCGCCGCACTCGGCGGCCAGGTCGAGGACGCGGCGGGTGCCCTCGGCGCCGGCGCGGAGCGTCGCGACCGGCCGCTCGACGTGGCGAGCCACCGGAGAGGCCAGGTGAAACACCCGGTCGAAGGGCCCGCAGTCCGGCAGCGGCTCGACGACGTCGCGCTCCAGAAACGTGAACCGGCCGGAGTCGGCAAGGTGGTCGATGTTCTCACGGCGGCCGCTGGAAAGATCATCGAGACAGACCACGTGGTGACCGCCTGCCACCAGGCGCTCCGCCAAATGGGACCCCAAAAACCCGGCGCCGCCGGTCACAAGCACACGCATGGCAACCATCCATCCAGTCGGTGATTCCTCTCGCCTTCGACAGCACACGCCGCACAAGCGCGGCGGCCGATACGGGCACGAAGGCGGGATTATAAGGACGGGTCGGCGAGAGGGCCAACGAAAACGGTCAGGCGGCTGGGTGACGCGGCCAACGACAGGGAGGTTACGGCTCAGGTCCGGGCTCGAATTCCGGAACGACACTCTTGAGGACGCCCTGGACGTCGTCGAGCGCCGCGCCGTCGGCAACGGTTTTGAGTTGTTCGAGCGCGGCCTCAATTTTCTCTTTCGTGCAGCCGCGGTTCTGCCAGATGAAGATCTTCTCGTGGTGGGTCGGGAGGATATCTTCACTGCCGGTGCGAAGTTCCTCAAAGAGTTTCTCGCCGGGACGGATCCCGAGAAACTCGATCTTGATGTCAACGTCGGGCCGGAACCCCGACAGCGTGATCATGTCGCGCGCCAGGTCGACGATCTTGACAGGCGTACCCATGTCGAGGAGCATGATCTCACCGCCCTTGCCCATGGCGCCCGCCTGGATGACCAGTTGACTCGCCTCGGGAATCGTCATGAAGTAGCGCCGCATCTCGGGATGGGTGACGGTAATCGGCCCGCCGCGGGCGATCTGATCGCGGAAGATCGGCACCACGCTGCCGGCCGACCCGAGAACGTTGCCGAACCGAACGATGACGAACTTGGTGCTCCCGCCATCCTTGCCGTCCGAGAGACTCTGGCAGTACATCTCGGTGACGCGTTTGGTGCATCCCATGATGCTGGTGGGGTTGACGGCCTTGTCGGTGGAGATGAGGACGAAGGCCTCGGCGCCCGACTTCAGCGCCATGTCGGTCACGTTCTTCGAGCCGAAGACGTTGTTCTTGATGGCTTCGCCGGGATTCAGTTCCATCATCGGCACGTGCTTGTGCGCCGCCGCATGGAAGACCACGTCCGGCTCCTGCCGGCTGAAGACGTCCTGGATGCGTTGGCGGTCGCAGACGTCGGCGATGACGGGGACGACGTCGAGGTCGGGACGGGCGGTCCGCAGTTCACGGTCGATGTAGAACAGATTGTTCTCGGCCTGCTCGAGGAGAACCAGGCGTTTCGGGTGGAACGCGACCAACTGGCGGCAGATCTCCGATCCGATGGACCCGCCCGCGCCCGTCACGAGCACCACCTTAGCGGCCAGGAAATGGCCGATGTTCTCGGGATCGAGTTGGACGGGCTCGCGGCCGAGGACGTCGTTGATGTCCACCTCGCGGAGGCGGCCGATGTCGGCCCGTCCGTCCATCAGGTCCGCCACGCCCGGCACGATCCGGAACGTCAGCCGCTGCCCCTTGCAGACTTCGATGATGCGCCGCAGTTGTTCCCGGGTGGGCTGTGGCAACGCGATGATGACTTCCTCGGCATTCTGTCGCTTGGCGACTTCGGCCAGGTCGCCCACGCCGCCCAGCACCGGAACGCCGTGAATCCGGATGCCGCGCACCCGCGGATTGTCGTCGATGAAGCCGACCACGTGGTACTTCTCGACCGGCAGGCGATACAGTTCCCTCAGGATGCCCTCGCCCGCGTTGCCGGCGCCGATGATCAGGACCCGCGTCAGCCCGGCCGGGCTGACCGGGCGCGACCCTTCCCGGATGATGCGCACCAGAAACCGCACTCCCCCCACCAGCGCAATCGTGGCCGCCCAGTCGATGATCAGCACCGTGTCGGGCACCTCGACGGCTACGCCGATCGCCCCATAAGCGCGCAGCGCCTTGCACACGTACACGCCGCCCAGGATGATAGCCGTCGAGATGTGGCTGGCCTTAAACGTCTCGATCAGGTCCTGAACGCTGACGTACTGCCACCATCCGGCATACAGACGGAAATAGCCGAACACCATGACCTTCACGACGAGGACGAAGATCAGCAGTTCATAGAAGTTCTCCCAAACGGTCTCGGGGATACGCACGTCGGTGGGCAGGATGGGCTCGGTGTCGGCGATCGGCGCCCACGCGGGAGGGATGTGAAACTCGTACCGAAGACCGTACGCCACCCAGAACGAAAAGATGAACAACAGAACATGAACCGCCGCAATGTACGTGTGGCGCAACGCGGGGGCGTACTGCCCCGGCACTCGCGGCGTGTCGTTCTCGGTAGCCATACGCGCTCCCCCCCCGGTCATCGACACCGCCTACAGCCGCCGGCGGCGCCGGCCAAACGTCGACACACCATACGGTTACATCGGCGGCCGATGGGGTATCCCTTCAGCGTAATGAACAAAAGCACACTCTGGTTGAGGTAGGAGGGTACAGCCCCCGCCGCACACGCTCACCCCCCTCCCGAGCGCGCGCTCCGCCGGTGAAGGATAGTCAACTATAACACCGCTCGGTCACGCCGTCAAACAAAGACCGGCCTGCGCCCAGGCCGATCACGGGCACCGGTCGAGACGCAGGCCGAGCGTGAGGGCATAGCGGCGGGCAGCGGTCACCTCGTCGGCGGTCGGCGGGCGGGCGATCGCGGCAAACTCGCCGCACCCTGCCGCCCCCCTCACCCTTCCCGCCGGACGGTACTGGCCCATGACGTTGACGAAGGCGCCCGGCGAGACGGAGGCAAGGAACGTGAGTATCTCGCGGCTCTCCTGGGCGCCGCCCGGCATCACGAGGTGCCGAACCAGAAGGCCGCGCGTCGCCACGCCGCCTTCCATCACCAGGTCCCCGACCTGGCGCTGCATCTCGACCAGCGCCGACCGCGCACGGTCCGGGTAGTCCGGAGCGTGGCAATACCGGTCGGCGCTCTCGGACCGGCTGAACTTGAAGTCGGGCATGTAGATGTCAACCAGCCCGTCCAGCAGCCGCAGCACCTCGACCGACTCGTAGGCGCTCGAGTTCCACACGATGGGGACCGAGAGGCCGCGGGCGCGGGCGGCAACGATGGCCTCCGCGACGGCGGCCGTGAAGTGCGTCGGCGTGACGAAGTTGATGTTCTCGCACCCGCGGGCTTCGAGCGCCTGCATCAGGCGGGCCAGCGCCGCCGCGAGCATCTCCTCGCCGACGACGCGGTGGCTGATGTCGTAGTTCTGGCAGAAGACGCAACCGAGGTTGCATCCGGCCAGGAAGATGGCGCCGCTGCCGCCGCGGCCGACCAGGCACGACTCTTCGCCGAAATGCGGCCCCGCGCTGGCCACGACCGCGCGCGGCCCGGCACCGCAGAAGCCGCGCTCGCCGGCCGTGCGGCGGGCGCCGCAGGCGCGCGGGCAGAGAGTACACGACTCGAGCATCGCTCGCATCGCCGCCAGCCGTTCGGTGACGTCCGCCTCGCCGGTCATCGCTAGGACCTGAACTTGCCGTCGGCCTGGAGGACCCGGCCATCGACTTCCAAGCGCCGCCGAGAGGGTAGCACGGTCACCCGTACGGGTAGCCATGGGTCGGGTCGCGCCGAGGAGCACACGGTCACGCTCCGCGTGGCCGTTCCACCCGGCTCAACCCGTACGGAGGGCCGCCGCGCAGAAAACGGGCCGTGAAGTCGCTGCCGGTCACATGGGCGACCGCCGCCCGCCGGCCAGCAGGGCAAGCGTCTCGGCTCGCGTCGCCTGGTTCTCGCGGAACAGGCCGCGCACCACGCTCGTGACCGTCACCGTGCCCGGTTTCTGGGCCCCGCGGATCGTCATGCACAGGTGTTCCGCCTCAACCACCACCATCACACCGCGCGCATCGAGCGTCTTCATGATGTCGTCGGCAATGGCGGCGGTCATGCGTTCCTGGACCTGGAGACGGCGGGCCTCCATCTCAACGACGCGGACCAGTTTCGAGAGCCCCGTCACCTTGCCTTCGGCCGGCAGATAGGCGACGTGGGCCCTCCCGATAAAGGGCACCAGATGGTGCTCGCAGACGCTGACGAACGGAATGTCCCGCAGCAGGATGATCTCATCGTACTCCTCGACCGGAACGATCTTGATGATCTCCTCGGCCTTCTTGTCCATCCCCGCCACGAGTTCCTGCCACATGCGGGCCACGCGCCGGGGCGTCTCCACGAGACCCATCCGCGCCGGGTCCTCGCCGATGCCTTCCAAGAGCAGGTGCGTCGCCTCTTCGACTTTCTCGAGGTCAACCATTGCGTGTCCTCGTCCCTGGTTCCCGTCGTCTTCCGGCGTCCGCAAGGGGCACTAAGGATAGGCACTCGGCGGGCCGATGTAAAGCGTCTGGCATGCGGGAACGAACAGAAAGCGCAGCAGGCACGACCCGTTTCTGTTATCATACGGCGCAAGCGCCGCGGCTAACCGCAACAATCGCAACCCCGAAGGCTCCGAATGATGAGGCTGCCATGACCGCCGAACACGTTCCGGTCAGAATCTACCACGACGACAACGCCGCCTCGCTCGCCGTGGCGAGCGAGATCGCCGCTCTCGTCTCGGCCCATAGCGCCGAGGGCAAGCCCACCGTTCTGGGCCTTGCCACCGGCCACACACCGCTCGCCGTGTACCGGGAACTGGCCCGCCTGCACGCCAAGGAGGGGCTCGACTTCTCGGGCGTCGTTACCTTCAACCTCGACGAGTATTGGCCCATCGACCCGGAAGCGCTCCAGTCGTACCACGCGTGGATGCACGAGAACTTCTTCCGCTTCGTCAACATCCGGGCGGAGAACATCCATATCCCGTCCGGGACGGTCGCCGAAGCGGACACCGAAACCCAATGCGCCGAATACGAGGAGGCCATCCGGGAGGCCGGCGGCATCGACCTTCAGATCCTCGGCATCGGCCGCATCGGCCACATCGGCTTCAACGAGCCGGGCTCCGAGCGGACCAGCCTCACCCGCCGCGTCCGCCTCGACAAGGTCACCCGCAAGGACGCGGCGGCCGACTTCTTCGGCGAGGAGAACGTGCCGGAACTGGCCCTGACGATGGGCATCGCGACGATCCTCCAGACCCGGCGGATCCGACTCCTGGCGTTCGGCGAACACAAGGCCCCCATCGTCCGCCGCGCCGTCGAGGGCAACGTCTCAGCCTCTGTGGCCGCCTCGTTCCTCCAGGAGCACCAGGATGCCACGTTCCACCTTGACGAGGCCGCCGCCGCAGACCTGACCCGCATGGCCACACCGTGGCTCCTCGGTCCGTGCGAGTGGGACGAGGCGCTCCAGCGCCAAGCCGTCATCTGGCTCGCCGGCCGCATCCAGAAGCCCATCCTCAAACTCACCGACGAAGACTACGGCGAGAACGGCCTGGGCGACCTGGTGAGCGGGCGCGGCGGGGCGTACCACGTGAACATCACCGTCTTCCGGCACCTGATGAGCACGATCACCGGCTGGCCGGGCGGCAGGGAACCCGGCCGCCGGGTGCTCGTCCTCAGCCCGCACCCGGACGACGACGTCATCTCCATGGGCGGCACGCTCACGCGGTTTGCCGAACAGGGGCACGAGGTCCACGTCGCCTACATGACCAGCGGGTACCTGAGCGTCTTCGACCACGACGTCGAGCGGTACGCCGACTTCGTGACAGGGTTCAACCGCATCTTCGGCCTGACGCCCGAGCAGACGGCCGCCACCGAGCAGCACATCGACCAGTTCCTGCGGCACAAGAACGCCGGCGACGTCGACACGACGGAGGTCCGGTCGATCAAGACCCTCATCCGCCGCGGCGAGGCGCTCGATGCCGCACGCTTCTGCGGCGTGCCCGAAGACCGGACCCACTTCCTGGAACTGCCCTTCTACGACACGGGCACCGTGCAGAAACGCGACATCCGCCCAAGCGACGTGGATGCCGTGCGGCGGCTGCTCGAAGCGGTCCGCCCGGAACTCGTCTTCGCGGCGGGAGACCTCTCGGACCCGCACGGCACACACCGGCTGTGCCTGGAGGCGGCGCTCGGGGCCATTGAAGCGTACCAGGCGGCCGGCCATCCGGCGCCGGAGGTGTGGCTGTACCGCGGCGCGTGGCAGGAGTGGCCGCCACACGAGATTCAGAGGGCCGTCCCCCTCTCGCCCGGCGAGTTGCGGCACAAGCGGTTCGCCATTTTCCGGCACCAGAGTCAGAAAGACCGGGCGATGTTCCCCGGCCCGTACGACTCGCGGGAGTTCTGGCAGCGGGCCGAAGAGCGGAACATGACCACCGCCCGCCTCTACGATGCCCTCGGCCTGCCGGAGTACCACGCCATCGAGGCGTTCGCAAGGTGGCCGCTGGAGCGCTCGGCCCACGCGGCAGCGCAGTTGGAACGCGAATAACCCCCGAGCTGCAACTGTCAACGGCACCCGCTCGCTCGCGCTCGCGGCTCGGATTGGGTTATCGCCCGCGACCGTAATCCGAGCCGCGACCGCCAGGGAGCGGCCATTTCCTCACACCTTGCGCTCATCGGCGCCTACTCCCCTCTCGGCGACACCAGCCGGGCCTCGCCCGAAAGCATCTTCAGCCTGGCGCTCCCAAAAACAACCGTTGACATGTCTGCGCCAAGGCCGATACACGACGAGTTCGGCAGCCTGTAACACGCCCTAAGCGACGATTGCAGCCCTTCCCACCGAATATAGGGCTTGCCATTGAGGTAGATATCAATCTCGGCTGTCAGGCCTTTGAGCAGAACGCGAATGTCAAGTTGATACTCCTGTCCGTTAACGAGCGTGCCGGGTTTCACCCTGGCGGCGGCTCCCGGGGCATCCCTGAGCGCACTGCTCGAGCCGTGGAACTGGCCGAGCAGAAGCGCGACGGCCGAAGATCCAACCGGCAGGATGACCACCACCTCGCTGTTGCCGCCGGTGCGCACGAAACCGACGGACATTTCGTAACTGCCCTGCGGAGCGCAGGGAACCGCAGCCCAACCCATCCGGTGCGGCTCAATGACGAGGCGGCCGTTTTTCGATTTCCAGGACCCTTTGGTGACACCTTTCGCCGGATCAACCAACTTGAGCAGGTCGATCCACTTGCCGGGCTTGATCGCCGGCCCCGTGGGCGCCTGTGCGGCAGGCGTCGGCTTGGCGGTCGAAGGCGCCGTCGTGCCGCCCTCCGGCCGCAACAGCCGCGCCTCGCCCGAAAGCATCTTCAGCCGCACGCTGCGGAAAACAACGGTCGATTCATACGCGAAGAGGCCCAAAGACCCACGCTGGGGCAAAACCCATTCCTTGTACAAGGAGAGCGCCGCTTCCGGGCCTCGCCAGGCAACATACGGCCTTCCGTTCAGGCTCGCAGCCACCTGAGCGTGATTACGTCCCGCAAGCACCCTGATGGTGATGACGTATTCCCGGCCATTGTCAAGGTCGCCAGGCTTTACAGTCGTTTCGTTAGCGTATGCGCGTTTGTCGTTGATACGACCGAGTCCGCCATAGTACCATCCGTCCCCATGCCAACCACCCATCTGCACAGCAGCCCGAGCAGAGCCCACAGGCAAGACGATGCCGACAACATTATGCCCCGACGTACGCTCGAACTTGACCTCCAGTTCGTAGTCCCCTTCCGGAGCAATCGGGAGCGTGATGCGCCCCGAACGGATCGGAGTCACAATAGCAAGCGCCTTGGCCCGAAGCCTCCAGTCGCCCTTCACCTTATCCTTCTCCGGGTCGACCAGCGGGAGCAGGTCGGTCCACTTGCCGGGCTTGATCGTTCCTCCGGCGACGGCGGGCGTGGCCTTGGCGCCACCCTGCGGCCGCAGCAGCCGCGCTTCGCCCGAAAGCATCCGCAGGCGAGCGCTGCCGAATAGCGCCCTCGGCTTCGCCTCCGCCTTTGCCTCCGCCATATTCACACCCATCGCCGGGACATGCGGCCGCGGCAGTTCCCATCCGCTGGCCAGGGAGAGCGATTTCCAAGGCCCGGTCCAACTCAGGTAGGGCTTCCCGTCCAGCGTGACACTCACCTCACACAAGTCGCCGTTGACTACGACTCTGGCCTTGACGGTGTAGAGATGCGCGTCTTGAAGTGTGCCCGGGCGAACGGTTGTCTCATTCGAACTTGGCGATTTCCCGTTGATGGGACCAAGAGCGCTTGCCCCGCCACCCCCCATACTCAGGTAACAGCCCACACAGGAGGAGCCGACGGGCAGAATGAAGGTCACTTCATTGTAGGCCCCTGCCGCAGACGACTCATCGGGCGGAAGCCGGATGAATCGGCACTCCAACTCGTAACTCCCCGTGACCGAGACCGGCAACATGGCACGCGCGCAGTTACCAGGCGCCACGGCCAGGCCAGCGCTGCTCTTCTGCCATTGGCCCGCGACGGCATCCTTGGCCGGGTCTACGAACGGCAAGAGGTCCACCCACTTGCCGGGCTTAATGACGCCGTCTTTCGGGACGGCTGCCGTGCCGGATGCCGCTGCGCCGCCAAGTCTCGCGAGTTCCGCCTCGACCTTCTTCAGGGCCACTGTGGCGGCCGTCCGGTTCAGATCATCGACGGTGTGAAGTCCGAGGAACCGCTGGTAGTACGCCTGCGCCCGCGCGAACATGGCAGCCTTGGCGTTTTTCGCGGCCGCTTCGCCAAGGCCGCGGTACCACTCGCCCAGTTCCAGGCACGCCAGTTCCGGCGCCGCCGCCACGCCCTTGGCGGCCGCAGGGACGTACTTACGAAGCGAGGCGTCTTTGACGCCTTCGAGATGCTTGGCGGCGGCGGCCGGGTCGTCGAGGTCCACGAGCAGGAGCCGCACGAGTTTCTCGCGTGCGGCAACGTTCTCCGGATTCCTCTCGATGAGGGCCTTCATGTTCTCGATCTCGCGTGCGGTTTTCATGAGCCCGGCCATTTCCTTCAGCCGCGCGTCGATCCGGTCGCACCGCTCGCTCTTGACGGCCCGGCCGATGGCCTGCGCCCGTCGGCAGGCGACCGCCGCGCCGGACGGGTCCCCGGCATCGAGTTTCACGTCCACGAGACCCAAGAGCGCGTCGATAAGCGATTCGCCCGCCTCGGTCCTGGCCGCGCCCCGCGCCCGGTTGTACTGCCCCTCGCGAATCTCGACCACCCGTTCGGTGCACGCGCCGGCCTTCGCGGGAACCTGCAACAGCAGGAACTCCATCGCCTCGACGGCCGTCGCGGCCCCGTCCGCGTGCGAGCCCGCCAGGCCGGCCGCCTTCTCGCAGAGGACCGCCACGAGCGCCGGCTTGTTGGCGGCGTCCCGTCGTGCCGTGTCGAGGAGCCGCTTCGCCAGGTCGATGTCGTCCTTGGCGTCGCGCGTCTTGGCGACACGCTTCACGTCCGCGCCGTAGAGCGACTCGAAGACCTGGGCGGCCTTGACGGCCTCAGCGCTTTGCTCCGCTTCGGCGGCCGGCGCGGCAGCGGGCAAGGCCATGACGAATGCGAACAGAACACCCGGGAGAAGTGCCGTGCGAACCATTGTGCCCCCTTGTTCAAACCGAGAGATGCGCCGATTGCGAGCGGCCGATTATGCGCGCTCGCTGCGTATGTGTCAAAGCGCTTCCGCTCGCTCGCGCTCGCGGCTCGGAAGAACCCTTGCCGGGGCCGGCACTTTGACTATAGTCAGGCGGCAGCGCCTACCCACGAGACTCGGAGGGCGACACGTCATGTCTACCGTATGCCGAATCATCCAGCGTCTCATCCCGGCCGTCTGCCTGGCGGCGATCGCGGCAAGCGCATCGGTGACCGCGCACGGGGCGGATACGAACTCGCCGCAGAGCGCCGGGAAGAAAGGCAAGACCGGCGGGCGCTTCGTCGGCGTCTCGTCCATCTGCCATCCCAGGCCTGCCGGCGAGAAGGATATGGAGCGTTTCATCGACACGGCCGCACTCGACAAGCCTGACATCATCCTCCTGACCGAAGGCTTCATGCAGAACACCAAGCGCTCGGCCTCCGTGAAGGAGAAGAACGAGAAGGCCGAACCGCTGTCGGGCAACGGGCCAATCCTCCGGCTCCTCGCCCGCAAGGCACGCCAGCACCACACCTACATCATCGGCAGCACCTGGCGGAAGGACCCGAAAGGACGCGGACGCTACAACAGCGCCATCCTCATCGACCGCAAGGGCCGCGTCGCGTGGCATTACGACAAGGTGTACCCGACGATCGGCGAGATGGAGGGCGGCGTGCTGCCCGGCCGCACGGCCAAGGTCTTCGACACCGACTTCGGCCGCATCGGCGCCGTCATCTGCTTCGACCTGAACTTCTCGGAACTCCTCGATGCGTATAAGCGTCAGGGCGCGGAACTCTTATGTTTCCTGTCCGCCTTTCGCGGCGGGTTCCGCGTGCCGGCCATCGCATTCCGCAACCAGTGCTTCATCGCCAGCAGCGTGCCGGGCGAGAACGGCGTCATCGTCGATCCACTGGGCCGCACGCTGGCCGAATCCAGCCAGTACGGCCGCATCATCTTCGCGCGGATCAACCTCGACTGCCAGGTCGTCCACATCGACTACAACGTCCGCCGCATCCCCGACCTCAAGAAGACGTACGGGCCGCTCGTCAAGATTGAGACGTTCAGCCCGGAAGCGGTCTATCTCTTGACCTCGCTGCACCCCGCCAAAACGGTTCACGATATGATCAAGGAGTTCCAGATCGAGACGTACGACGAGTACCTCGACCGCGCCCGCGCCGCGCAGAAGAAACACCTGCCGGCGGATTAGCACGACAACGCCACTTCCCGCGCGGCGAGTCTCCCGACCCGCCGCGCGAGAAGTTGCGTTGGAGCACTAACCTGCGGACCGGCAGCCGTCACCAACCTTCAACTGCAAACGCGACACCCTCAGACTCGGCCGCCCATAGGCGTTGACACCTCGCGCCGCCCTGCCTAAGATGAGCCCTTCCGAGGGGAAGCCTCACGAATACGGGGATTTCGTGTGCCGGATCACGTGCAGCCGTTGAAGACCGACGCCAGCGCCGAAGCCCTTCGCCGGGCCGAGGCCCTGATGCCGGGCGGCGTGTCCAGCCCGGTCCGCGCGTTCAAGGCCGTGGAGGGCGGGCCGCTGTTTATCGCCTCCGGCAGCGGTTCGACCATCTGCGATGTGGACGGCAATACGTTCATCGATTACGTGATGAGTTGGGGGCCGCTCATCCTCGGCCACGCCCATCCGAAGGTCATCGAGGCGGTGGCCGAGGCCCTTCGCGAAGGCTCCTCGTTCGGCGCGCCGACGGTGCGCGAGATCGACCTGGCGGAGCGGATCACGGCGGTCATGCCGGCCGTGGAGCAGGTCCGGTTTGTCAACTCCGGCACCGAGGCGACGATGAGCGCCGTCCGCCTCGCCCGTGCCGCCACCGGACGGTGCGGCGTCATCAAGTTCGAGGGATGCTACCACGGCCACGTGGACGCTCTGCTGGTGGCGGCCGGCAGCGGCGCGACAACCTTTGGGTCACCCTCCAGCCCGGGCATCACGGGTGATACCACCCGGCACACGCACCTCGCGGGGTTCAACGACCTTGACGCCGTGCGCGACACCTGCGAGGCGTGGGCCGACGAGATCGCCGCCATCATCGTCGAGCCGGTGGCCGGCAACATGGGGTGTGTCCCGCCGCAGGAGGGGTTCCTGGAAGGGCTCCGCAACCTGGCCGACTCGCATGGCATCCTGCTCATCTTCGACGAGGTGATGACGGGCTTCCGCGTGGCCCGTGGCGGGGCGGCCGAGCGTTACGGCGTGCGGCCGGACCTCGTGACGTTGGGCAAGGTCATCGGCGGCGGTCTGCCGGTCGGCGCGTACGGCGGCCGGCGCGACCTGATGCAGCAGGTCAGTCCGGTCGGGCCCGTGTACCAGGCGGGCACGCTGTCGGGAAATCCGCTGGCGATGGCCGCCGGAATCGCTACGCTGGAGACAATAGCCGAGCCGGGCATGTACGAGACGCTCGAGCGGCGGTCGGCCCGTCTGGAGGCGGGCTTGGCGGAAGCAGCGGCCGAGGTAGGCGCCCGCGCGCGTGTCCAGCGGGTCGGGTCGATGCTGTCGCTCTTTTTCAACGAGGAGGCTGTGACGGATTACGCGTCGGCCCGCCGGTGCGATTGTGCCGCCTTCGGCCGGTTCCATCAGGGGATGCTCCGTCGCGGCATCTACCTGCCGCCGAGCCAGTTCGAGGCGTGGTTCGTGAGTCTCGCGCACGGCGATGAGGATATTGACCGGACGGTCGACGCCGCGCGGGACACGCTCCGCTCGCTCGAGTGACGTGTTCTGGCAGGATGAGAGTCGTTCAAGACGCCGATATCTGGTATGCGGGATCCGCCATCTCAGGTTTGAGATTTGAGGCCTCAGATTTGACATCTCAGATTTGAGATCTGACATCTCAGATTTGAGATCTGGGATTTGAGATCTGGGATTTGAGATTTGAGATCTGGGATTCGAGATTTGAGATTCGAGATTTGAGATCTGAGATCTGGAATTTGAGATCTGAGATTTGAGGTTTGAGATCTGGGATTTGAGGTTTGAGATCTGGGATTTGAGATTTGAGATTC
>Ga0307427_1000924_pt1 | contig 16235 bp, 11 predicted proteins | sample SalMarWE160190MG_FD_202162 | JGI IMG/M metagenome (GOLD analysis project Ga0307427, IMG submission 202162) | Salt marsh sediment microbial communities from the Plum Island Ecosystem LTER, Massachusetts, United States - WE1603-190 | ecosystem: Environmental > Aquatic > Marine > Intertidal zone >... | reverse complement strand
GCCCAGGGCTGGGCGGGCCTGTCATTTCGACCGAGGTCGCCTTGGCGACCGAGCGGAGAAATCTCGCCGTCCGAAACAGCCAGCGGCGAGACCCCTCGACTCGCTGCGCTCGCTCGGGGTGACAGAGACCATCGTCGGCCCGCCGGCATTTGACGCCGGGCGGCAGGCGTGGTACAACGTGCCCTGCCTCGCGGCACAGGCCGGCGCACCGCCGGTACTTCAGTAAAAAGGACACGCCGAACATGAACGTCCGCATGACTCGAAGAGAACTGATGCGGCTGCTGAGTGCCGCAGGCCTCGGCACGGCCTTTGCCGGCACCGTGGTTCCCGAAACGTCGGGTGAAGCGAAGGGCACGCCCGTGCCGGAACGCAAGCCGATTCAACCGACGACCCGTCCGCACCCGCCGGCCGTGGTTCGAGACGGCACGGTGGTTCAACCGGAGCGGACGCTGCCGGTTCTCCACGAGACGGACGTGCTGGTCGTCGGTGGTGGCGCGGCCGGTTTTGCCGCTGCCGTCGCCGCCGCACGCGCCGGCGCCAGGACCGCCCTCCTCGAACGGTACGGCTACTTCGGCGGTCTGTGGACGGGCGGCCTGGTGTTGTTGGTCATTGGGACGCACGCCCGCGACGGCGGCAAACTCAGGAAGGTCGTCCGAGGGATCGGCGACGAACTTCTCGAGCGCCTGACCACGATCGACGGCGGCATCATCAACCAGCGACCCGGACGATTCAACCCGACCGTGGACCCCGAAGCCACCAAGTACATGATGGACGAGATGGTACGCGAGGCCGGCGTCAAGGTCTTCCTGCACTGTTGGGGCGTGGACGCCGTCATGGACGGCCCAACCGTCCGCGGCGCCGTCTTCGAGAGCAAGGCCGGTCGGCAGGCCGTCCTGGCCGGCGCCCTCGTCGATGCCACCGGCGACGGCGACATCTTTGCGGCCGCCGGCGCCGAGCACGAGCAGCGGCTTCACGCGATCGGACTCGTGCATCGGCTCGGAAACGTGGACCGTGTGGACCGGGCGAAACTGAAAGGCGCCGGCAAGGCCGATGGCCGCAAGATGCTCGGCGCGCCAACGCCCCTGCCGAGCGTCACCTGGGTGAACCTGCGCGGGCCGAGCACGAACGGCCTCGACATCGAGGAACTCAGCCGTCTCGAACTCCAGCATCGCCGCAGCATCTGGAAACGCGTCCAGGCGCTTCGCCGGATGCCCGGCGCCGAGGACGTCTTTCTGCTCGACGTGGCCCCGCAACTGGGCGTACGGACCACGCGCCTGCTGGCCGGGACGCATCAACTTACCTACAAAGAGACACGCGAAGGCAAGCGTTTCGCCGACGTGGTGGCGGTTGGCGGGGCACAGGGCGCGCGGCACGGCGAGTGGCCGATTCCGTACGGCGTACTCGTGCCCAAGAAGGTCGACGGCCTGCTTGCCGCCGGACGCTGTGTGTGCGTGGACTCGAAACTGATAGAAGACATGCGGCTGATTGCGGCGTGCCTGACGACCGGCCACGCCGCCGGCGCCGCGGCCGCCCTCGCCGTCCGGAGCCGATGCCGACCGCGCGACGTCGACATCGCGAAACTCCAGACGTTGCTGACCGACCAAGGGGCGTACCTGGGCCTGTGAGCGCGGAGCGGCGCATGGGGACACAAACGCCGTCAGGTCGGTTGCGTCGGCGGCTTCGTCTTGCCGTCCGATGCGCCGCCGTGGTCGTGGCGGTCGTGCTGGTGTCGGCGATGCTGCCGTGGCCGGACTCGCCGGTCGTTGTGCCGGCCGCCAGTCCGTTCGTGGCGGTCTCGTCGGTGATTGCGGCACGGGCCGTGGGCGTGACCGGGCTCCTCGCGGCGCCCGTGCTGGCCGTCTCGCTCTTTCGTCGGCGATGGTTCTGCCGATGGGCGTGCCCGGTGGGTCTCGCGTCGGATGCGCTGGGGCGTCTGCGTCCGCGAGCGCGGCCTCGCTTGGGGAAGTGGCCGCCCATCGGGCAGTGGATCGTGCTCGTGACGCTGGGCGGCGCGTGTCTCGGCTATCCGATGTTGCTGTGGCTGGATCCGCTGGGGATGTTGAGCGCCTTTCTGGGTGTGTGGCACGGGCCGTTGAGTGTTGCCACGGTGCTGGCAGGGACCGGGCTGCCTGTTGTGCTGGTGATCAGCGTCCTCGTGCCGAAGGCGTGGTGCCTGCGCCTGTGTCCGCTGGGCGGGATGCAGGACCTGCTCGCGGCGCCGGTGCGGCTATGGCGCGCCGGGCGCCGGCCGGATGCGGTCGCGTCCTCTTCGGGCGTGTCCGAAACGTCTGCGGACGGTCGGGGTCGGGCGCTGGCGCGGCGGGTTTTTCTGGGAATCGGTGTCGGCGGCGTGTGGGCGACCGCCACGCAGGCAGCGCGCGGTGGATCGGTGCGGCCGCTGCGTCCGCCCGGCGCGCGGGATGAGGACCGCTTTGTCGGCCTCTGCGTCCGATGCGGCGCTTGCGCCCGCGCGTGCCCGGCCGGGATCATCCGGCCCGACCTCGGCGTCTCGGGCGCTGCCGGCCTCCTCACGCCCGTCGTCACGTTCGACCGCGACTACTGCCGCGAGGACTGCCACGCGTGCAGTTCGGTGTGCCCGAGCGGGGCGATTGTGCGGCTGTCGCTGGAGGAGAAGCGGCGCTACGTCATGGGCCGGGCGCGGGTGGATCTCGCGGCCTGTCTGCTGGCCAGCGGGCAGGAGTGCGCCGCCTGCATCACGGCCTGCCCGTACGAGGCCGTGACGCGAGCCACCTCCGACGACGGCTTCTTCTCGATACCGCGGGTGGACCTGGCCAAGTGCACCGGCTGCGGCGCGTGCGAGGCGGCATGCCCGACGTCGCCGCTGAGAGCCATCCGGGTCGAACCGGCGCCGCGGGTGTGACTCTTTTCACTCGCCGGGCGGCAGGGCAAAAAGGTACCAGGAACCTTTTCCCTGAAGGGCCCGGAGGGTGCTACGCAGAAAAGGTTCCTGGTACCTTTTTGCCTCGTAAAGGAACCTTGCTGCGCCCGCCGATTGCTGGCATGATGGTGGACGAACGACGTGGTCCTGCAGCGAAGGAGTTGTCCATGAAGCGGCGAGTCACCGCAACGGTGTGCCTTGGGGGTCTTGCCCTTATGCTGCTGGTCAGTGCTGTAACGGCCAGGGAGGCGGGGCAGTACAAGAGGAATCATCAGAACCAGATCAAGAACCTCGTCGCCGGCAAGGCCGATGCGGCCGTCAAGTTCTGCGAGGGGTTCCTGGAGAAGAAGCCGGACGACCTGGAGTCGCATTTCATCCTGGCGATGGCTTACGCGCAGCAGAAGGATATTGCCAAGGCGATGCAGCACGTCGAGAAGGCCGTGGCGGCCGGCTTGCCCTTCGCGCGGTTCCTCGCCGGACCGCGCCACCTGCTCGCGCCGCTCGTCGAGAGCGACGCCTTCAAGGCGTTTGCGAAGAAGCATCCGACGCCGCTCCTCCACGGTGCCATGGTCGGCAGCGTGACGGACTCCTCCGCCCGCTTCTGGGTCCGCACGGCCGAGGAGGCCGAGGTGGAGGTGTCCGTTCAGCCGGTTTATACGCGGGAAGTGGTGTTGCCCGTGGTCGCCAAAGGCCGGACCTTGGCCGCCGACGACTACACCGCCGTCCTGGAGGTTACGCACCTGGCGCCCGCAACGCCGTATCGGTACACCGTGTCCGTTGACGGCAAGAGGGTGCCGATTGAGGCGTCGGTTTTCCGCACGTTTCCGAAGGCGGGCGCGGCGGCGAAGTTCGACGTCATCTTCGGCGGCGGGGCGGGCTTTACGCCCAAGTACGAACACATGTGGAACACACTGGCCTCACGCAAACCGGTGGCCATGCTCTGGCTCGGCGACAACATGTACAGCGACGCCCCCAAGATGCCCGAGATGCAGCGGTACTGCTACTACCGGCGGCAATCGCGGCCGGAGTTCCGACGGTTCGTCGCCGCCACCGCCAACTACTCCATCTACGACGACCACGACTTCGGCACGAACGACTGCATCCCCGGCCCCGACATCGAGGACCCCCCGTGGAAGCGGGCCGTCTGGAACGTCTTCCGCCAGAACTGGGTCAACCCATCGTACGGCGGCGGCCCCAGGCAGCCGGGGTGCTGGTACACCTTCTCCATCGGCGACGTCGATTTCTTCATGCTCGACTGCCGCTACTACCGGACACTCAAGAGCAATCCGCCGACGATGCTCGGGCCGGCCGGGAAGGAGTGGCTCAAGGGCGCGCTTCGAGCCTCGAAAGGCGCCTTCAAGGTCCTCGCCTCGTCCGTGCCGTGGGCCTACGGGGCCAAGCCCGGCTCGAAAGACCCGTGGCAGGGCTACAAGGAGGAACGCGAGGAGATCTTCTCGTTCCTGGCCGCGAACCGTATCGACGGCGTCTTCCTCATCTCCGCCGACCGCCACCGCAGCGACCTGTGGAAGATCGAGCGGCCCGGCGGCTACGCCCTGTACGAGTTCGAGAGCAGCAAACTCTCGAACATCCACACCCACGGCGTCATGAAGGGCTGCCTGTACGGGTACAACAAGACGTGCTCGTTCGGCCTCCTCTCGTTCGACACCACGAAAAGGGACCCGGAGGTCACGTACCGTATCGGCACGATCGACAACAAAATCGTCCACACGTTCACGCTGAAGAAGAGCCAGTTGACCCATTCCCGCTGAACCGCTGTTTCACGACGTGCGCGGCGGGTCTCCCGACCCGCCGCGAGAAAGAATGAGAGGGACCACGCTATGGAGAAAGCCCTGCAACTAAGTATCGCCATGGGAAACGTGCCGGGACAGTTGGGCCGCCTGTGCCGTGTGCTGGCCCAGGCCGGCGTCAATATCCGGGGGATTTCGATCTCCGACGCCGCCGACTTCTCGATCGTCCGGCTTCTCGCGAGCGATCCGGCTGCCGCCGAGAACGCCCTCCGCGAGGCGGGCATCTGCCTCGTTACGCAGGACGTTCTGGTCGTCGAACTCGATCACCGGCCCGGCGCCCTTGAGGAGGTGGCCGTCCGGCTCGGCGAGGTCGGCATCAACGTGCATTACGTGTACGGCGCCGCCGACGGCGCCGAGGGCAAGGCCGTCCTCGTCGTGCGCGTGAGCGATACGGACCTGGCCCGCCAGACGCTCGGCGAGTTATGACTCCCGACCTGCCGTCGTCCAAATCGCCGCGACTCTCCGGCCCGGGCAAGTGGCCGGCAGAGGACCTCGCGCGGCTGCTTCGGGCTTACGCGTCCGTCCCCTCGCCCCACGTCAAGGTCGGCCCGGCCATCGGCGTGGACGCCGCCGTCGTCCGCGTGGGCGGCACGGACCTGGTCGTCGCGACCGACCCCATCACCTTCGCCACCGACCAGATCGGATGGTACGCCGTCACGGTGAACGCGAACGACGTGGCGGTCTGCGGCGCAACGCCGCGCTTCTTCCTCGCCGCCGTCCTGCTGCCGGTCGATGCGGACTCGCAGACGGCCGAAGCCATCTTTGCCGGACTGGCCGACGCCTGCAAGGCGATGGACGTCCTTCTGGTGGGCGGCCACACGGAACGCACCGCCGGCCTCGACCGGCCTATCGTCTGCGGCACCATGCTGGGCGACCTGGAAGGGCGGCAGCCGGTGACGAGCGCGGCAGCCGAGCCGGGAGACGTGGCGATTCTCACGAAAGGCGCCGCCATCGAAGCGACGGCGCTCATCGCCCGCGAGCGCGGCGACCGGCTCGCCGAGACGGTGGACGCGGAGGTGCTGGAGCGGGCGCGGAACTTCCTGTTCGACCCCGGTATCAACGTCGTGGACGATGCTCGCATCGCCCGAGAAGCCGGCGCTCACGCCCTTCACGACGTGACCGAAGGCGGCGTCGTGACGGGACTGTGGGAGATGGCCCGCGCGTCGGGCCTCGGCATTGAGGTCGATGCCGACCGCATCACCGTTCGCGACGAGACCCGCCTGCTATGCGACGCCGTGGGCATCGACCCGCTCGAAGCCATCGGCAGCGGGGCGCTGGTTGCGGCGGCGCCGCCCGACGGCGCCGAGCAGTTGCTTGCGGCCCTGGCGTCGGCGGGAATCGAAGCGGCGGTCGTCGCCACGTTCGGCGCGCAGGGCGGACCGTGCCGCATCAAGCGCGGCGGCCGCACCGCGCCGCTCGTTCCGCCCGACGCCGACGCCATCGCGGCGCTGTACGAATAGTCGTCGAGCGTGGCGATGCCGCCCGGCCGAGTTAGCCACCGGGCTTGCCCGGCGCGTCTCTCGAAAGGGGCTGAGATGACACAAAACTCGTTGACCAGGAGACGCTTCATGGCAACCGCTGCCGGCAGCGTCATCGGCGCGCTGGGCGCGTCGCGTTTCGGCGCGGTCGGCTTGAGGGCGGCGCCGGGCGAGAGCGGCGGGGACAGGCCCCTGCGGCCGAACATCATCCTCATCATGGCCGACGACATGGGGTTCTCGGACATCGGGTGCTACGGCGGCGAAATCGCCACGCCGAACCTCGACCGCCTGGCCGCCGGCGGCCTCCGGTTCACCCAGTTCTACAACACCGCCCGATGCTGCCCCACGCGGGCGTCGCTCCTGACCGGCCTGTACCAGCACCAGGCGGGCATCGGACACATGGTCGGCAACAAGGGCATCCCGCCGTACCAGGGTTACCTGAACGAGCGATGTGTGACGATTGCCGAGGCGCTTGGACCCGCCGGCTACCACACCCTGATGTCGGGCAAGTGGCACGTCGGCGAGAACCATCCGCACTGGCCGTGCGACCGCGGGTTCGACAAGTACTACGGTCTGATCAGCGGCGGCTCGAACTACTGGCGTCTGGACCCCGGTCGCAAGTTCGCCCGCGACAACGAACCGGCCAAGCCCGAGGGCAAGGGCTTCTACATGACCGACGCCTTCAGCGACCAGGCCGTGGCGATGCTCGAAGAGGTCGGCCGCGACCCCCGAAAACCTTTCTTCCTCTACGTGGCCTACACGTCGCCGCACTGGCCGCTTCACGCGCATCCCGAAGACATCGCTAAATACAAGGGTAAATACATGAACGGTTGGGACGCCCTCCGCAAAGAGCGGCACGCCCGCATGATCCGGATGGGCATCGTCGACAAGAAGTGGCCGCTCACGCCGCGCGACCGGCGTGCCCCGGCGTGGGAAAGCGTCAAAGACAAGGCGATGCGCGACCTGAAGATGGCCGTCTACGCCGCCCAGATCGACCGCATGGATCAGGGCATCGGCCGCATCCTCAAGAAGGTCAGCGAACTCGGCAAGCAAGAGAACACGCTCGTCCTGTTCCTGGCGGATAACGGCGGGTGCGCCGAGGAGATCAACCGCGGCAAGAAGGGCGTGCCGCCGGGGCCCGCCGACTCGTTCCTGAGTTACGGCCTGCCGTGGGCCAACGCGTCGAATACGCCGTTCCGCCTGTACAAACACTGGGTGCACGAGGGGGGCATCTCGACGCCGCTCGTCGCGTACTGGCCCGCCGTCATCAGGAGGGGCGGCGCGATCACCCGCGAGGTCGGCCACCTTATCGACATCATGGCCACGTGCTGCGACGTGGCCGGCGCCGAGTATCCCCAGACTCACAAGGGCAAACCCATCACGCCGTGCGAAGGCAAGAGTTTGCTGCCGATTCTCAAGACCGGCCGCCGCCAGGGACACGAGGCCATCTACTGGGAGCACGAGGGCAACCGGGCCGTCCGCATGGGCAAGTGGAAACTCGTCTCACGCCACCCCGGCAAGTGGGAACTCTACGACATGCAGGCCGACCGCACGGAACTGGCCGACCTCGCCGGCACGCATCCCGACGTCGCCGAAAAGATGACGGCCATGTACCAGGCCTGGGCCAAGCGCTGCGGCGTCGTCCCGTGGAGCACGTTCGCCAGAAAGAAGAAGAAGGCATGAGAACGCACCAGACGGCCGCCTTTGTCGTCGCCGTGCTGGTTGCGGCGACCGCCGCGCTTGGCGCCAAGACGGTTCCCGATTGGCGCAACATCCGGACCGGCCGCGAGATCCCGAGCGAAGGCTACGCCGACCAGCCGTACGTCGTCGGTACGCGCGGCGGCGGGTGGCTCTGCGTCCTGACCACCGGCAAAGGCAAGGAGGGCCAGAAGGGCCAGCACATCGTCTCGACCACCAGCAAGGACCGCGGCAAGACATGGACACCACTCGTCGATATCGAACCGGCCGACGGGCCTGAGGCATCGTGGGCCGTCCCGTACGTCAACTATTACGGTCGCGTTTTCGCCTTCTACACGTACAACGGCGACCGCGTCCACACGCTTGGCGGCAAGACGATCCGGGCCGACACGCTCGGATGGTACTGTTACCGGTACAGCGACGACCGCGGGGGCACGTGGTCGAAGGAGCGTTACCGGCTGCCGATGCGCGTGGCCGACTGCGACCGCGCCAACGACTGGCACGGCGGCGTCCAGATGTTCTGGGGCGTCTCGAAACCCATTCGCGCCGGCAGCCGCATGCTGTTCGCCTTCACGAGACTCGGCAAGTACATGCTCGGCAGCGGCGAGGGCTGGCTGTACGGATCCGATGACATCCATTATATCCAGAAAGACTCGGCGCGACCGACGTGGCAGATTCTCCCCGAAGGCGGCCGCGGCATCCGGTCGCCCGAGTTCGGCTCCGTTCAGGAAGAGCACGTCGTTGCAGCGCTCCGCGACGGCAGGCTCGTCTGCGTCTTCCGGACGACGACCGGCTACGCCGCCTGGTCGTGGAGCATCGACGGCGGACGCACGTGGAGCGACCCGAAGCGCATGACGCACTCGCCCGGCGGCCGCCCCATCAAGAACCCCCGGGCAAACGTCAAGGTCTGGCGGGCGTCGAACGGCCGGTTCCTCCTCTGGTATCACAACCATAGCGGGCACGACTACGAGGGCCGCAACCCGGCATGGCTCGCCGCCGGCATCGAGAAGGACGGCCGCATCCTCTGGTCGCAGCCCGAGATCGCCCTGTACGACCCCGACCTGAAGACCCGCATCTCGTACCCCGATTTTGTGGAGGATAACAGCCGCTTCTACATCACCGAGACGCAGAAGACGGTGGCCCGCGTCCACGAAATCGACCGGACATTTCTGTACGCCCTGTGGTCCCAGTTTGAGAACCGGTCGGCGGCGTACACAGGTCTGGTCCTCGATCTGCGGGCCGGCAAGTGCGGCCCCGGCGCGACGGCGAAATTGCCGGTCCTGCCCGATTTGTCGGGCGGCGGCGGATTCTCGGTGGGGCTGTGGGTCCGGTTCGACGACCTGGCCGCCGGGCAGACGATAGTGGACACGCGCGCGGCGCGCGGCAAAGGCATCTGCATCGAGACGACCGGCAAAGGCACGCTCTGTCTTTCGATGAGCGACGGAAAGACGCGTGTGCAGTCGGACTGCGACCTGGGCGTTCTCACGCCCGGCGTCTGGCACCACGTGATGCTCATCGTGGACGGCGGGCCGAAGATCGTTACGTTCGTCGTGGACGGCGTCCTGTGCGACGGCGGCGAGACGCGGGAGTACGGGTGGAGCCGATTCCCCACGTCGCTCGGCGACGTTAACGGCAACCGCGACATCTCCCTCGGGCTGAACCTGCACGGCAGTCTCGGCGGGCTGCGAGTTTACAGCCGGTACCTCCGCACGTCGGAGGCCGTCGGCAACTTCCGGGCAGGACGGAACCAGTAGTAACCATCGGAAAGGAGACCGATCATGTTGATCCAACGATTCGCACGTTTTCGCCGTACGCTGGTGGCTTCGATCTCGGTTGCCGTCATGCTGGCCGGCTGCGGCGTGGCCGGAGAGACCCAGCGGCCACAGGGCCCGAAGCCGGCCGCGCCCAAACTCACCGAGGCGGCGCATCCCCTGCGCGACGCGCCGCTTGGGGACGACCCGCTTACCTCGCCGCGCACCGAGTGGTTCCGGTACAGCAAGTTCGGCATGTTCATCCACTGGGGCGTCTATGCGGTGCCGGCCGGCGTGTACAAGGGGAAGGAAGTCGGCGGCATCGGCGAATGGATCATGGACCGTGGCAAGATCCCGATACCCGAGTACGAGAAGTTCGCCAAGCAGTTCAACCCCACCAGGTTCAACGGCGCCGAGTGGGTCCGCATCGCCAAGGACGCCGGCATGAGGTACATGGTCATCACGTCGAAGCACCACGACGGTTTCTGCATGTGGCCGTCGCAGGTCAGCGACTACGATATCGCCGACCGCACGCCGTTTAAGCGCGACCCGATGAAAGAACTGGCCGAAGCCTGCCGCGCAGCCGGCATCAAACTCTGCTTCTACCACTCCATCATGGACTGGCACCATCCGGACGCCAAGGCGCTCGGCTTCCCCACGTACCGCGAGCACCTGAAGGCCCAGGTCAAGGAACTCATCACGGGCTACGGGCCGCTCGGCATCCTGTGGTTCGACGGCGAGTGGATCAAGGACTGGGACCAGGCCAAGGGCGCCGACCTCTACCGGTTTTGCCGCACCCTCCAGCCGAGTCTCATCGTCAACAACCGTGTGGGCAAACGCAAGACCAACGACGGCGATTACGAGACGCCCGAACAGAACATCCCCGCAGGGGCCATCAAGGGACGACTCTGGGAAACCTGTATGACTATGAACAACACCTGGGGCTTCAAGAAAAACGACCACAACTGGAAATCGACAACCGACCTGGTGCGCAAACTCATCGACATCGCCTCCAAAGGCGGCAACTTCCTCCTCAATGTCGGGCCCACCGCCGAAGGGCTCATCCCCGAACCCAGCATCGTCCGCCTGAAGGAGATCGGACAGTGGCTGAAGCGAAACGGCGACGCCATCTACGGCGCCACCGCCAGCCCCTGGACCAAGCATCTCTTCAACGGACGCTGCACCGTCAAGGGCAAGACCCTCTATGTGCACGTCTTCAATTGGGACGGGCCGGTCCGACTGGTCGGCATCAAGGGCGACGTGGTGAAGGCCGAGCCGCTTGATACGCGCCTGGGCGCGGCCAAGTACGAGGTCACGAGCGAGGACGGCGTGCAGGTGCTCACGCTGCACGCGCCCGAAACCCCCGACCTTATCGCCACCGTCATCGCCGTCCACTTCAAGGAGGCGCCGCAGGTTGACCCGGCGCTGGCCTTCGGCCCTCCCGTCAAGCAGGCGCCCGAAGGGAGCATCGTCCTCGTGGCCCGCGACGCCACCGTCCACGGCGAGAAGGCCAAGTACGAGTCGGGCGGCGGGAAGGACAACATCGGGTTCTGGACCGACGCCAATGACTGGGTCTCCTGGTCGGCCGACGTTGCCAAGCCCGGCACGTTCGCCGTCGAGATCACGTACGCGGCGGCCACGGGCTCCGGCGACAGCGAGTACGTCGTGGCCGTCGGCGACCAGCAGGTTGCCGGCAAGGTTGCCGCCACCGGGTCATGGACCGCCTTCAAGGCTGAGACGCTCGGCAAGGTCACGATCGAGAAGGCCGGCAAGATCACGGTCTCGGTCACGCCCAAGACCAAGCCCGGCATGGCCGTCATGAACCTGCGGTCGCTCATCCTGAAGCCGGCGAAGGAGTGAGAGACATGTGGCGGTGGCCGGCGCTTGTGCTTCTTGGCTCAATGTGTGTGCTGGCCGCCCAGGCGCCGCCCACTCAGCCGGAGCAGTACGGCATCCTGACGCCGGCGCCGCCACCGGAGCCGCGCATCGTCGGCGCCCGCATCTTCGGTGTGCGGCCGGGCAGCCCGTTTCTGTTCACGATTTCCGCCACGGGCGAGCGGCCGATGACGTTCGCGGCAAAGGGGCTGCCGGACGGCCTGGCGCTCGATGCGAAGACCGGACGCATCACCGGACGCCTTTCGAGGCGCGGCGAGCACACGGTCATCCTCATCGTGACGAGCGCGGCAGGGACGTGCCGGCGCCGCTTGCGGATCGTCGTCGGCGACCGGATCGCCCTGACACCGCCCATGGGATGGAACAGTTGGAACTGCTGGGCGGAGTCGATTGACGAGGAGAAGGTCCGCGACGCCGCCGACGCCATGGTCACCTCCGGCCTGGCGAACCACGGATGGACCTACATCAACATCGACGATGGATGGCAGGGCCGGCGCATGCCTCCCGAGTACGCCCTCCATGCCAAGGATCGGTTCCCCGACATGAAGGCCCTCGCCGATTACGTCCATGGCCTGGGCCTGAAACTCGGCATCTACTCGACGCCGTGGAAGACGTCGTACGCCGGGTACACGGGCGGCTCGGCCGATCTCGACGACGGCCGCATCACGAAGAAGGCCCACGTCTTCGGGGCCGTCTCGTTTGAGGAGGCCGACGCCCGCCGGTTTGCCGCGTGGGGCATCGATTACCTCAAGTACGACTGGAAGCCGAACGACGTCCCGCACGCCCGGCGGATGGCCAGGGCCATGCGCGAGGCGGGCCGAGACATCGTCTTCAGCCTCTCGAACAGCGCCCCGTTCGAGTTGGCGCGCGAGTGGTCGGGCCTGGCCAACTGCTGGCGGACCACGGCCGACCTCGCGGACACGTGGGCAAGCGTCTCGGGCGTCGGATTCTCGCAGGACCGCTGGCGGCCGTTCGCCGGCCCCGGGCACTGGAACGACCCCGACATGCTCGTCGTCGGCCATGTTGGGTGGGGCCCGTCGCTTCGGCCGACCACGCTGACGCCGAACGAGCAGGTCACGCACATCAGCCTGTGGTGCCTGCTGGCGGCCCCGCTCCTGTTGGGGTGCGACCTGGAGCAACTCGACCCGTTCACGCTGAACCTCTTGACGAACGACGAGGTGCTGGCCGTGAACCAGGACCCTCTCGGCCGCCAGGCCGCCCGCGTCCGGGTGGACGGGCCGCTCGAGGTCTGGGCGAAGGACACCGAAGACGGCGCGAAGGCCGTCGGCCTGTTCAACCGCGACTCGCGGCCGCGCACCGTCACGGTGCGCTGGTCGGACCTCGGCATCAACGGGCCGCACACGGTCCGCGACCTCTGGCGGCAAAAGGACCTCGGCATCTTCGACGGCGAGTTTTCCACCCGTGTCCTGGTGCACGGCGTGGTGCTGGTGCGGATTGCGCCGCGGAAGTAGGCCGGGGCGAGCCCCGGCGATTGCCTGTGGCTCGAACCGGCTTCAGCCGGTAAACTGGCCGATGCCGTTCGAGCCCGACGCGGCGCTGTTGTTCGAGCCCGGCGCGGGAGCGTCGGGTTAGCATCCCTCACCTTGGCACCCAAGCAAGGAGCGAGATCATGATTCGCCTCGCCTTCAGCACCAACGCGTACACCAAGCACACGCTGACCGAGGCGTGTGACGGCATCGCGGCCGCCGGGTACAAGGCGGTCGAGGTCCTGGCCGACCATCCGCACGCCTATCCGCCGACGTATTCGGAGCACGAGGCCCGGCGTCTGCGCGAGCGTTTGGCGTCGATCGGCCTGGAAGTGGTTGCCGTCAACGCCAACACGGCGATGGCGTATTTCACGCCGCTGCCGGCGGAACTGACGTTCGAGCCGAGCCTCATCTCGCCGAACGCGCAGCACCGGCAAGACCGCCTCGACATCTTCCGCGGCGCGATGACGCTGGCGAACCGGCTCGGGGCGCCCGTCGTGACGATCACGGGCGGCCAGCCGCTCTCGGGCGAGGCGGACGAGGTGTATCGCGAGCGGCTGCTGGAGGGCCTGGAGGCGGTCGTTGAGGCGGCCGACCTGGCGGGCGTGGACCTGGCCTTCGAACCGGAGCCGGGACAATTCATCGAGACCACGGCCGATCTGAAGGCGGTCCTGGACGAGATAGACCATCCGCGGCTCGGAGCGAATCTCGATGTCGGTCACGCCTGGTGTGCGGGCGACGATCCGGCCGAGGCCGCACGCACGCTCGGGCCGCACCTCAAGCACCTGCACCTGGAGGATATCAAGGACCGGGTGCACTTTCACCTGATTCCGGGCGAGGGCGGCGAGATCGACTTCCCGGCGATCCGCCGTGCGCTGGACGAGGTCAACTACGCCGGTGCCGCAGCCGTCGAACTCTATACCTACCCGGACGAACCGGACCGCGCCGCGAGGGAGGCGTACAAAGTCCTCTCGCCGCTCTTCCCGTGCTGACGATGCGCGAGGTCAATGGGGGTGGCATGGCCACGCCCGCCACGGCGGGTAAACTTGCGTGGCCATGTGCTCCGGTTGCGCGTGCCGCCATGGCCACCCAACGTCGGGTGGCCATGCCACCCGGCCTGTTCTCGGTTACTCGGCCGGCTCAGCGGTGGTGATGCGGTCGCGGCCGGCTTCCTTGGCGGCGTACATGGCGCGATCGACGCGGCGGATGAGTGCTTCGGCGCTTTCGTCTTTCTGATAGTCGGCCACGCCGATGGAGAGGCTGGTGGCGATCTTGTGGTTGTCGGCCGTGGTGGGCTGGTCGCGCACGCGTTTGCGTAATCGCATGGCGAGTTGCTCGGCGTGTTCGGCGGAGGTGTCCGGCAGGACGACGAGGAACTCATCGCCTCCCCATCGTCCGGGAGCATCCACGCTTCGGACGGTTTCGAGGAGGAGGGCGGCGATGTTCTGGAGTGCGGAGTCGCCGGCGGCATGGCCGAAGCGGTCGTTGATGTCCTTGAGTTGGTCCACGTCGATCATCAGGACCGACAGGGACGACCCGTAGCGCCGGGCCCGGTCGGTTTCGCGGGCCAGGGCTTCCTCCAGGCCGCGACGGTTGGCGAGGCCCGTCAACGGGTCGGTTTTGGCGCGGTGTTCCATTTCGCGGTACAGTTCGACGTTGTAGATGCTGGCGCCGATGAGTTCGGCGATCATCTCGATGATGGGCAGGTCGATCTCTTCGTCGAAGCGCGTGCCGTCCGTCTTGTCGGCCAGGTTCAGCACGGCGCGCACCCGGCCACCGCCTTTCAGGGGCACGATGATGCAGGACGAGGTGGCGTAGCGGTCCTTGAACTGTCGTTCCAAGACCACGTTCGCGGCCCGCTGGTACTCGTCGAAATCGCCGATGAGGAGCAATTCGCCGGTGCGGACGGCGACGGCCGTGGGCGTGTGCTGGCTGGCATGAAGGTCCACGCGTTCGGCAATCGGCAGTTTCGGGGAATTGTTCTGGAGGACGAGCCGGTCGCCGTCCGCATCGTACAGGTAGAGGCTGGCGCGGCTGGCGTTAACGAGGGCCGGGAGTTGCTCGACGCAGACGGAGGCGATCTGGTCGAGGTCCAGGGAATTGATCCGGCGTGAGAGGTCGGCCACGTCGTGGATTCGCTGGAGGGCCTGGTCGAGGTTGTGGCGCTGCTGGGTGAGGGCGCCGGTCATCTGTTCGGTCTCCGCGAGGCGCGCCGACAGACGGCTGTTCTGTTCCGCCAGTTGCTCTACCCGTTGGCCGAGGTTCTCGATGGCGGCGGTGCGTTCGATGTTGCGCGTCCATCCAGCCAGGCGGCGCCCGAGGATGGCGGGCGAAACAGGCGTGACGAGAACGTCGTAGGCCTCGCTGATGGCGGCAGGGCCCAGGCGCTCGAGGGTTTCGGCGGTTCCGACCCATACGCATCGTGCGGCGTGGGTGCGGAGCAGATCGGCCGCCGGCTCTTCGGCCTTCACGGCATCGACGAGCATGAGGGTCGGCTCGCGCGAAGCGATTGCCTTGGGTCGGAGCGTGCGGACGGTTTCAAGACGGAACCCGGCGGGTGGTTTGGCGGCGCCCCAGGCCCGGCGCAGGTCGGCGTCGCCGGTGGCGAGGAGCAGGACCACCTCGCTTTCGGTTTCCGAGAGGTCGGTGTCCGCAGAGTCCGGGTCGCTCTTGTCGGGATGCTCGAGCATGGCGCGGGCAGTGTAACCGGCGTGTTGGGGCTCGTCCACCAAAAACACGGCGGGATTGGGCGGGTCTACGCTGACCCCGAGTTAGCGTTGTAGGCTTAGCCGGGATTCCACCGAGAGCCGATCTGCTCTTCCGGCTTGGTGCCCTTGATAGCCTCTCTCCACCATGAATCCCTTCCGGTGTAGACCTTCTTCATGCCCTGCTTGAACTGCTCGTGACTGAACCACTCCACGTGGCCGTCCATGCAGGAGACGAAGCCTCCGCCGCGGTGCCGGTTCGTGAGGGCGTACTTGCCCGAGTTGGGTGTCATGTAGCCGGTGTCGAAGGCGGAGTTGGGTTCCGGTTTGACGCCGCTCGACTGTTCGATGAAGAGAAAATCGACCGGGTCGAAGTCGGAGATGTTGCGCGATCGCACCCCGCTGATCACGTCATTCGACCACAGTTGGGCGTCCGCATTGTTGCGGTCGATGCCGCCGCCGTACGTGATGCTTGCGTTAATGACGTATGAGGTCGGGGGCTTGTTCGGCTCCTCG
>Ga0307427_1000922_pt1 | contig 16244 bp, 17 predicted proteins | sample SalMarWE160190MG_FD_202162 | JGI IMG/M metagenome (GOLD analysis project Ga0307427, IMG submission 202162) | Salt marsh sediment microbial communities from the Plum Island Ecosystem LTER, Massachusetts, United States - WE1603-190 | ecosystem: Environmental > Aquatic > Marine > Intertidal zone >... | reverse complement strand
CTAAAATCATTTTAAATCTTTTAACCTTGCAGCAAGTTTAAAGGAAATTAAATCACCTATGTTAGTATTTTTATAAGCTGTTTCCTCATGCATATAGTCACTAATTTTCTTACTTCCCATTTCCTTAAAAAATGTATCTACCTTATTCATAATAGCAATTTCAGAAGGTTTTAATTTGTTTAGATCAACTTTTTCTAAATTGTGGATTCTATAGCCAATTATATCTTCATCATCAGAGTAATTAAGACTTTCCTCTTGAATAGATATAACATTACTAAAAGCTTGAAATAGCATATCATACCCCAACGGCAAAGCGCCAAGCGGCATATGAGTATATACTAATCCTGATATAGATTTATTATTTTCTTTAAAGTGAAGTACATCCGAATACCATAGTAACTTCATTAATTTTACTTTATAAAGGTTGTCATTATTTTGAGAAAAATACCTTAACATTTGGCCAATATTACTAAAACTTAGCTGTTTGTTACCGTTAAATTCATTTGGTTCATCGTAATCTAAGTATAAAGCTTCTAAAGCTTCTATATTACAAAAGATTGTTTGTTTCTTCTTAATTTCATTTTTTAAAAAAAATTCTAAATCTTTAAATCCATCATTAGTAAACTTATCTTTATGTTTTTTTAACTCATTATAAACAAACAATGGATCTTCTTTTGCTCTCCTTAAGACTTTATCATAAGTTTCATCTTGTATTTGTTTACTTTCATATCTCTGAACAGTTATATCCCCCCAACCAAATATATTAGAAAACTCTCTTTGATTTAAGCCATAATAATCTCTAATTTCTTTAATCTCAATTGAAGTTAAAAGACCATTTAACCTTTTATAAGCATCTCTTGCCCTAGTTAAGTTTTCATCCATAATTTTTTCAGGATAAAATTCTTCATTTGTCTCCGGACATATATAGAAAATTTCTTTATACTCCACAGATTTATTTTTTATAAGAGCCATGGTTTTTTCTTCAAATACTTTTACTTTATGTTCCTTTTCACATATAGGACAGCAATAACTAATTTCCTTTACTAAATTCATTTTTGCTCCCCTCTCTCTTAAAGATTCTTAATATTTGTATGGTTTTTCTTCAATTTGTCTAATCGCGTAATGAAATGACATCAAATGGATTTTATTTACACTGCGTATTTTAAATTTAATATAGACATCCCTACCATCAATATTTTTTGAGAAAATCCAATAATTTGATGTATTTGGGTACCTTCTATCTTTAACAGTTTTAATATAATCTCCAACTTTTAATGTTAGTAATTCTTCCCTTATATCTTCGCTATCATAATCTAGGTTAATCATTGTATTATTTGTATTATTGGGATCTAAAGGATCCTCTCCCCTTCTTAATTTCTGAATATCAATCTGACAGTTGCTATCATTCAAAAGATGTTGAAGCTTTTTTAAGAAGAATTTTAATTTTTCAATTTCTTCTATATATTCATCATCACCCAACAACAAACCTCTTTAATAATAAATATTATTTGTTTATAATTATATTATCAATTGATATAAATTACAATAAATATTTATCAATTGATAATTATATAATTTAAAAGCATTTTAAAGTTATATGAATTTTGAAAAATCAGTTTGAAATTTTAAGTCTTAGAAGAGCCATTATTCTTAAATACTGCAAATTGCATTCTCGCTAAAAATACTAGCTTAACCTAAAAGATGAAATCTCAAATTAATTTTAAAAGGATTACTTAAAAACCTCTATAAGTCAAAATAAAAATATTAAACATGCTAAAAATACTATAATTTCCATATAACTAAATTATCTCACTTTTTCCCCACATTTTTTACAATAGTTTGCATCTGCCGGTAATTCTGCACCACACTTCATGCAGAAAATTCTTTCACCTGATTCTCTGTTGCTTTTATCAACAAATTTTTCCTCGGTTACAAACTTACGTAAATTATCCTCTTCTGAATCAAAACCTTTTGGGTAGTTAATATAAAAAGATGATGATTTAATAGAATTATCCAGTAATGCCCATAACCATATAGAACCTGATAATATTATCCAGAAAAACCATACCCATGTTCCGTAATACATAAAAACATTTTCAAAGCCAAAACTAACACTTATGCTAATTATGCTAATAATGTAAATAAAAATAATAGATAGAGAAACCCAGAATTTTTTTAAATTAATTTTATAAGTATATAACCAGGACCAGTAACTAAAGAAAATTGAAAGTATAACTGCTGCCGATTTATTTTTTGGCCTTAAACCCCTTGACCTTTTTTCTTCCAAAACTTTATTATCAATTCTTTGTTTACTTGAAAGATAGATTACCAGACTTGCTATGATAGCCGGCATTAAGAAAAATAATAATAAAATACCACACCATATCCATGTGCCATAATTTTCAAAAACTGTACTAAATCCACTTTCCATCTCAGTTGCTGTATTCGTCTGACTACTATAAGAGTAAGAATAAGAGACCGGGCAATACCCTACAATGCTTAAAAGTAACCCAGTAATTATTATTAATGAAATTACAATTATTGTGAAAATAAGACTTTTTTTATATATCTTCATTATTAACCTTTCATTTTAAACAATTTTATTAGTATATACTGAAAAGATTAGTAATCTCGAGCATTAAAATTTTAAACTAACTTATATAAAATTTATTATTGAAGCACCTGAGAAAATACTGGATTTATAATTGAACCCAACGCGCCTATTATTGTCATTAAACCAAAAATTATACTAACAACCAATGACCATACTTTATGATTCTTCCTAAAAATAAAAATAAAAATCAAAAAAACCCATATCCAAATATTTAAAAATATATCTAAAATGGTGCCGATAAAACCAAACCAATTTAAATATATAAAAAAAGAAAGGAATACAATAAAGGCAACACAACCAATAACAGAATAGAAACAGATATTAAAAATTTTTTTATAATTATTGTCAAAGGGTTCTGTATTTTGTTTTAATTTATTTTTTGTTTCTTTAGTAGTTTCAGATTTTATTAACTTATTACCACAATTACTACAGTATTTAGAATTTTCTTCATTTTCAAAACCACATTTATCACACTTCATAAATAGCTCCCAACAGATAAAATATCAAATTAAAACTTTAACAAAAATAATAAGATTTAAAAAATTACTTTATAATCTCTATATATAATAATTATTATAATTTACCCAATCTATCTTCTTTTGCTAAATATCTAATATAAGCATTAAATGAACTAAATTCTTTTAATGCTTCCTTATGTTTATCAGAATTAGTTCCTGAAATAATATTTTTATTAACTTTAAAAACAAATTCTATAGGCAAAAGATTGTCATCCTCTGTACCATAGTTAGGTCTGATATTCGGATTGCCGTATGTGGGGAAATTTTTTCTAACAATCTCAGTTGCCTCTTGGCTTGTTTTGCCTTCTCCTAATGCAGTTAAATGTGCATTAATATTAATCATATTTTGTGTTTCTTGTAACATAACCCTTTCTACTGGATGAGTTTCCCAAAGATAAATTATATCTTCATCTTTGACACCATCTTTTCTTGCTCTTTTATAGTATTCTGTCCAAACATTTTTAACATTATTTTTCTCCATTTCAAATATTTCTTTCCAGTAATCTGCTGGTAAATTATAGAAGCCTTCCTTTATAGCAATTTCCTTTGCTTTAACAATATTTGTTTTAGCTGCTTTTTTTGCAGCCTTTGGATCCATTTTTAATGAATTCATATAAGTATTTATATAGGAATTAAAAATAATTTTTTCATCATTATTTAAAAACATAATTAAAACCTCCACTAGAAATTAGTATATATAATTTGTTAAGATTTCGAGACACTTATTGCTGTATTAAAATCCTATTTATAAATGAAATTTTCCAGTTACCCCCTGATAGATTTCTTGGTTTTGCAATATTGTCTACACCTTCATATATTAGTCCAAATTCATAATTTATAATATTACTGCCAGTTTTCACCTCCGTATTAACTTTACTCATTCCCGGACCCTTTTCAACTATATTCAATATTTTAAATGAATCTATAGGGTAATTTCCAAACTGCTCCCTGACCTCGAGGATTTTTTTATTTAAATCAGGATTAAAATGTTTAGAATAAAGTTTTGCCATATAACCATAATTCTTTTTCCCCCATAAACTCAAGAACTCAATAGCTACACCTTCAGGTAGAGTTTTATTAGTTGATTTTTTTATATTGAGGGAATCAATATATTTCTTGGTTATCTTTCTTGGTATCCACTCTTTTTGAGCAGACTTTAATTCCTCTATCGATGTAAGTTTTTCTGCCAATTCTGTAAAGGTGGGAATTCTATTCTCTTCCTCAAACCTAGCTTTTCTTTCTTGCTCTAATTTTTTGGACATAATCCAGTCCCTAATTATAAACAGAAAATGCCAACATTTAGCTGCAACTTTACAGTTATCATACCCTAGGTCAACTCCATGAAGTATTCCATTCCGATAGGGCAAATCTATTAGCTCTTTAGTGTTTTTACGCCTACCCTTCCTGAAAATACCACTAATTTTATTGATTCCTTCATTAGAACAAGTTATAGCATCCCATACATCCAGATTGGTTTTACCTGAGTGAAAACCTGTGCCAACAACATCATTAACAGAACCGTCAATAACCATTAATAGTAAAGGTACAGCTGAATAATATCTACCTTCACTATAATCATTGAACGCATATTCAATAAACTTGTATCTTGTAATTAATTCTGGACATGCTTTCAGCCTAAACAACATTTGTCTTAAATTTTCAGGCTTATAATACTCTAATATTACTTCTTCTGCTTTATCTATGTCAGAAGTCTCAAAGGTAGTTATGGCCTGCTTCATTAAATCGGTACTTATACCATCATAAGTAATCCATCCATGAGCTGAAAAAATTGAATTAAATTTTTGATGTATATTAACCAACTCGGTCATATTTTTTTCTAACTCCTGAATATTTTTTTTAAATTCTAATATTTTTTCTTTACTCATACCAAATAAGCCAGCAAAATTTAAAAAAGTTTTAATATTATGAATCTGTTCTTTTATTTTCTCTATTGAGTCCATTTTTATAATACTCCTTTTTCTTTAAGAATTATTTTAAAGACCTAAAAATAATTTGCAATTAAATATTGAATTTAAATATAAGATATAAATGTTGAATATCTCTTTTGAATCTGCATATTAATACCAAATAATTCTTGTACTAGATAGAAAAATAAATTGAAATAATATGGATCGCATGTATAATTAAATCTGTACAATTTAAGCCTCTGCAGCGTAAAAACTGCAAGGATATCTAAGAAATATACCCTATTTAGCTGGCTTATAAGATAAAAAATAGTTGGAGTTAGCCTATAAGCCGAGTTCTGTAGTATTCATGATGTTACTCATTAATACCGGTAGCCATCCATCTGGGATAAATATTACTATTTACCTCAAGCGGCCTAACCCGGAAGAAGGCGGGCCACCTTATCCTTCCCTATTTGGCCTTTCTCCGGATGCGGTTTACCAGGCCAGCCTGTCACCAGACTGCCGGTGAGCTCTTACCCCACCATTTCACCCTTACCGGAAATAATTCCGGCGGTATATTTTCTGTTGCACTGGCGCTGAGACCAGCTTTTACCCTGTCCCCGCTGGGAATTGCCCAGCATCCTGCCCTGTGGAGCTCGGACTTTCCTCACAAACATTAAGTTTGCGCGACTACCCGGCTAACTCCGCTTATATATTACATATATTTACTTAAAAATCAATATTGAGGTAATTTAATACTGTCTATAGTGCCAGCATCTGAATTTCGCCATACGGGTTTTAATCGTTCAGTTTTCCGAAGTTTATCTCTGATTCTCCATCATAGATAAAATCTTTTCTATCCAGTGCCTTATTTACCAGCCTGTCGGCTTCCATGTTTTCTTCCCGCGGTATCAGCCTCAGGTCCACAACATCGTATCCTGCCAGTTCCCGGGATACTTTAAGATATATTTCTAATATATTAGAATCTTTTATTTTCCATATTTTTTTAACCTGGTTATTTAAAAGTTTACTGTCGGTAAAAAGCATTATCTTTTTACAGTTGTATTTTGATGCAATCTCAAGTGATTTTTTTAGTGCAAGATATTCAGCTATATTGTTGGTATATTTTCCTATATACTCCCCAAGCTCTTCAAGTTTATTATCCTTATCATCATATACCACCACACCAACCGCAGATGGACCGGGATTGCCCCTTGAGCCGCCATCAAAAAAGATTTTTAAATAAGGATAATTTTTCTTCTCAATCAAAGTTCCAGTTCCTTTTCTATATCATCTATTTCTTTTCTGTGGGTTATTGCCATCCTTCCGCATAAGGGACAGCTATAAACACTATCCATATCCACTATCTCCTCTGCCGCACTCACAGGTATCTCCATATTGCAGACATTGCAAAAATTATCCCTGATTACCGCTACGGCTATGCCGCCTTTTTTATTCTTTAGCTCTCCGTACTTTTTTAAATAATCCTGCGGTATTCTTAAAGTAACACTATCCTTTCTTTTTTTTAGTCCCTCTAAAATATTTTTTAGCACTTCAACTCTTTCATTTATTTCGCTTTTAATAAGGCTAACCTTTGATTCCGCCCTATCCCTTTCTGCTTTAAATTGTTTTACTTTATCTATTTTTTCATCCATTTCAATCATTATCTCCAGAATCTCGTCTTCCATCCCGGAGTTTTTTTGCTTTAAAATTTTTATTTCATTCTGGTAATTCTCCAGCTCCTTTGAACTGGTAACTGTACCGCTGAATAGTTTCTTTTCGTTGGCTTTAATCTTTTCATTCTGAAGTTCTACCATGTCTTCTAACTTTTTTCTCTTATTCTCCAGCGCAGAGTAATCCTCGTTTGCCCGCTTAAAATTTTCATCGATCATATTAAGTTCTTTTTCCGCAGAAACAAGTTCCCCGCTGTTTTTGGCCTGTTCAATTTCCGACATCCTGGTAGAAATAGCATTCTCTGTTAACTGTAATTCGACAAGATTCACCACGTTAAACTTTTTTTCACTCAATCCGATACCTCCATGAATTACATCCCTTTCTACTCTTAGATATGCCAATATTTATTTTATTTTCTCTAAAAAAATCTTCCAGTATTTTATAAATGCCATCCACGGCCAGCTTCTCACTGCTTCCATGCCCCAGTGAAATAATTAGCTTACCGCTCTCTGAAATCTTTAATGCGCTGTGATAACCAATTTCACCAACTATTACCGTATCGCAATCAATTTCTGCAAGAGTGCCGGCAAGCGAACTGGCACTGCCGCATATTACTGCTATACGCCTGACAATCCTGTCCCCCGCATTTTTTTCATCTCCGCACATCCATGTAAAACCTTCAATATCCAGTTTCTTCTTCATTTCTTCACCAAAAATTTTAAAAGGCTTACTCTCCCTTAACCTTCCAAGTCTGCCGATACCGGCGCCATCAAACTGCTCTTCGCTTTTTTCAATTATATCCATTTCAACCAGGCCTATCAAAGAAGCAAGCAGTTCATTTAACCCTCCGGGCATTGAATCATAATTGGTATGGGCACTATAAACCGCTATATTATTTTTTACCAGATTTAAAATTTCTTTTTCCCCGGGTTTTGAACTCAAAATGGTATCCAGCGGGTCAAATATTAATGGATGGTGGGATAATATTAAATCAGATTTAAGGCCCGCCGCTTCATTAACTACGTCATCAACGATATTTAAGGTTACCAGGATTTTTTTTATGTCATTTCCCGGATTTCCAATCTGCAGGCCAGCTTTATCCCAGCTAAGTGCAAGATTTTTTTTAAAAACCCCATCAAGATATAATTCAAGCTCTTTAAGAATCATTTTAACCAGATAAAATTGTGTTATTAAACTAAATATTATAATATTTAGGGTGAAATAAAAAGATATTATTGGATTATTAGAGCCACTTTGTCATTTTTAAAAAGGAGCCAGATGGATCTATTAGATAACGAAAAGAGAGTCAGGGAAAGCATACCGGGTAAAATGCTGGAAGTTCTTTATAGTTTTCCGAAGCAGTTCAAATCCGCAGAAAATAATTTAAAGAACAAAAATATATCTTTTGACCGGAAGTTTAAAAATGTTCTTATCGTGGGAATGGGAAGCTCAACCACTGTGGCATACAGGTTGATAAATTCCATAGAGATAGACCGTGCGAACATTCCTATTTTTCTGTGTTCAAGACCTACTATCCCTTCCTGGGTAAATAAGGATACACTGGTTATTGCCGTAACTCACAGTGGTAATTCCATTGAAGTCATTGAAGCAGTAGATAAAGCACTTGAAATAGGCGCACACATAGTTGCTATCACAACCGGGGGTAAATTAAAAGAAAAAGCACTTTCTGATAAAAATAAAAATATAATGTTAATTGAATATTCGGCAGATATTTTATCCAGAATGGCAGTAGGATGTATTTATGTTTATATTACAGACATACTTAAATTGGCGGGTGCAGTAGAAATATGCGGCCCTAAAAAGGATTATATGCTGGGAATCGACTGGGCCGAAGTTGAGAAATTATTAACCCACCTGTCAGAAGACCTTGGTCCTGATATAAAAACATCCAGAAACATAGCAAAAAGAACGGCAGTTAATTTATTTGAAACCATCCCCATAATTTATGGAAGCAATATGCTGACCGGGGCAATTGCTTACAGGCTTAAAAGCCAGATATGCCTCAACAGCAGTAACTTCGCACATTTTAACACTATCCCCGAGCTTGACCACGACGAAATAGCTGCGTGGGGAATGAGACGTGAGCTAAGAAAAAATTTCTTTGTACTTTTCCTTACCGATAAAGACTCCAAAGAAGAAACCAGAAGAAGAGTCGGGATATTGAAAGGGATTTTACTGGAGAAAAAAATTAATTTTGAAGAAATTACACTTGAGGGTGCAAATGATGCCATCAAAGGATTTTCGGGAGTATTACTTGCAGACTGGATTACCACATACCTGGCAGTGTTAAATAAAGTGGACCCCACTTCTTCATATCTTCTTGATTTAATGAAGTCCCGATTTGCAAGGATAAATTCCTCTAATTAGACTGTTCCTGTAAAATAGCCAAAAAATAATATTTCTCTATTTTATATTCAGGATGAATTATCAAATCAACTGGTTAAGGGGCAGTAACATTTATGGAGAAATTTTATATTGGTGGGCCCACCAGGACTTGAACCTGGGACCTCCGCATTATGAGTGCGCTGCTCTAACCAACTGAGCTATGGGCCCTTTAATAGAAAATACTGCATTAGACAATTGGATATATTAATAAAAATACTTGAATAAGTCAATTAACCCCGCGCTTCTTTTATTTTTTCCTATATCATCTGCTTCTGCTTGAAACTGAAGTATCCATTTTCTGCAACTATTATATGGTCAAGGACATTAATACCCAGTATGTTAAAAGATTTACATAATCTATCTGTAATTTCTATATCATCATTTGATGGTTCCGGGTCACCGCTTGGATGGTTGTGTATAAATATAACAGATGCTGCAGAATCTTTAATTACCGGCTTTATCACTTCTCTGGGATGTACTATGGACTTCGCTCGCCCAGTGAAGAGTTTCACTATCTCCTAAAAGATTATTAAAATTATAAGTTATATAAACATCTAGCTTATTTGTTTTCCCTTGGCCTGATATTGAATCTATTCCGATTTCTTCAATCATTTTACTTATTATTTTTTTCCAATCCAAATTATCTAGTTTTTCTATTCCTTTTACTAAATTTCTAAAAAGAATTTTAATATTATTAAGCTTTTCCATTTTAATTTTCTCTACCATCTCTTTATTCTTCAGTTCATATATAATATTATCCAGCCTTTTTATTTTTAAATCTTTATCTTTTAATTTTTTTGCAATATTTTTAGTAGTAATAGATTCAGGAATATCCTTATTTGAATATAAGTCTAGCAACATATCAATTTCTTCATTAATTTTAGCTTTTTTATCTTCAAGTTCTGCTACCTCAAAATCTGCATTTAAACACTTTTTATTGTCATCTAATAAATACTTATTCATATTTTCAGGGTTTAAAAGAAAATGCTTAATATCATTTTTTATAACACCCTCAATTAAATCTTTTTTAATTGAGGCACTGTTACATAAATAGCCTACTAGTTCCCTAGCTATATTGGTTCTACCTATATCTCTATAATAATAATAAGTAATATCTCCTTTTTTGCTATGATACCTTCCCCCACAGTATGGACGTCCACATTTTAAACATTTCATTTTCCCAGTTAAGATATAGACAACTGTAGAATTATTAATTGAACTCCTATTAAAATAGGATTGTTTTTTTGCTTTTTCAAAAAGTTCTTTTGAGATTATTGGTTCTTTATTTATATGCACGGGTTCTATAAAGTTAAATCTACTATTTTTTGCATAGATGTATTCATCTTTATAATAAAGTTCTTTTGAAAGAATATGTTTGATACTGCTTCTTGTCCATTTATTTTTATAAACTTGATTGTATTTGTTAGACTTTTTAATTCTACCTAATTTTTCAAATCTAGTTGGGATACCTAAAGAATTTAACCTATCGGCTATCTTATAAGAAGACAAACCCTCATTGGCTACCCAGTTAAATATATTTCTAACCACTTTTACTTCTTCCTGATCAACAATTATTCTGCCTCCCTTGTCTAATGTATAGCCATAAAGTATATTATTTCCTCCTAAGGGAAGTTTTCCTTGTTTAGCTTTTTGATATTTTCCTCTGGCAGATCTTTTTGCAATAATTCTTAGTTCCCTTTTACTAAATACACCCTGAATATCGGACATAAAGTCATCGTCTTCATTGTCTAGATCCAGCACTGAGTTTTGGAACATTAATTTTATTTTCTTATCTTTAAATATTTCTTTTATAATTTGTAGGTCTCTAACACTCCTGGATAATCTATCTTGATCAACTACCAAAACTCTCATGTAAATACCCTTCCTGCAATTACTTAGCAGTTCTTTTATATTTGGCCTAGCTTCAATAGTCTCACCGGAAATACCAAGATCCTGATATAGGTCGTAATTCCAATTGTTTTTTATACATATATTTTTAAGTATATCAATTTGTTCAGGGATACTGTATTTGTCATCTTTCGCTTGTGAAGAAGTAGATACTCTAACATAGCATGCTACTTTTTTATCTTCAGTCATTACACCTCATTTTAAAACTAAATTTTACTGGTATTATATAAAATCAAACTTCCTCAAATGATTCGTTATTCAACTTAGCTAAGATTATCTCATATATATCAAACAGTGCATCATCTATATTATCATTATCTTTATAACTTCTATACATATTATCAATTTTCTGCTCCATTAGACAATATCCTTTCTACCTAATATACAACAATTCTAAAATTATTTTATTCCTATATTCATTATTGTCATTTATATAAAAGATATTAAATAATAACATAATGTTGCTTCTTCAACAATATAGAGACCAGCGCCCTAGCTCTTCTTCTGAATTTAATAACTTATAATTTTTAAATTAATTTGTGTATTAGATATAATAAAAACTGAAAATAACCGCTTATAACCTACAATTCTTACTGAAGTACTTATCTATAAGTGCAGCAGTAGCTTATGATTAAGTTAACAAAATTGTTAACTTTACTCTTTTGTGACATCTTTTAAAAATGTTATAGTGATAAACTATACTGTAATATTATATATAATATAAATACAATAATTAATACCTAACGACATAAAACTAAATATATTAGATATGAAATATTCTAATAAACATTTTCCTAAAGCCTTAAAAGAAATTATGGACAAAAAAGATATAATACATAGAAAATTAGCAGCTAGAACCAATTTCAGCTTCAGTTATTTTTGTGTACTTAAGAGACGAAAAAAACATCCTCCTGTAGAGACTATTAAAAAAATTGCTTCAGGATTGGAAGTCCCTCCAGAATATTTTTTAGAATACAGAATTGATAAGCTTATAAAGCTGCTTATGGACAATCCAGCTGTAACTGATGATGTTTTTGATTTTGCCAGGGAGCTGATTGATAATGATAATTTAAAAGTTGCTGATAAAGAAAAAGAGTTTTTAAAATATTACCACGGTACTTCTGAAGCTACTTAACCTTACTTAGATAATAGCGAAATTATAATAAGTAACGGATTTTGTCTCCAAAGCAGGTAACGGATCCTGGAAGAGATAAAGCTTTAATTAGAAAAGTCTAAAGATAAAAAATCACTATAAAAAGCAACGGATTTTGGGAAATATTACTTGCTTAGATTACAGGAGCAGAGCCACTTTGAGTACTACATGATCTTTTCATCGATAGATGAAGGTTGTAGCTTGATTTTGTGTATCGGTATTAGAGCTTACACCCTCCAGAGGACTCTGGGAGTAGGCTCATCACATTGGTAAAAGGTGCATAGCAGTCAGAGGAACAGCCTATAAGCAGGTATTAAACAATAGTACAGCTAGCTTCTCCAATTTCTATTCTTGGCCACCTTTTTCTCTAAGTAAATTTACAATCTCGGTTTCTCCAAATTCTTCCGCAAGCATTAAAGCTGTTCTGCCATCATTGTCTTTTGCATTAACATCCGCGCCATTACTTATTAACATCTCTACAATCTCGGTTTGGCCATTGCCTGCCGCACGCATCAAAGCTGTATAGCCACCATTGTCTTTTGCATTAACATCCGCACCATTATCAATTAACATCTCTGCAATCTCGGTGTAGCCATTAGCTGCTGCAAACATCAAAGCTGTCCAGCCATCATTCCTTTTTTCATTAACATCTGCACCATTATCAATTAACATCTCTGCAGTCTCGGTGTGGCCCTTGTCAGCTGCAAACATCAAAGCTGTAATGTCAATATTGCTTTTTGCATTAATATCAGCGCCATTGCCTATTAACATCTCTGCAGTCTCAGTGTGGCCATTGCCAGCCGCATTTATCAAAGCTGTTTGGCCATCATTGTCTTTTGCATTAACATCTGCACCATTCCCTATTAGCATCTCTGCAGTCTCGGTGTGGCCACCGAATGCCGCCATTATCAAAGCTGTAATGCCATCATTGTCTTTTACATTAACATCTACATTTTGTTCTAAAAGTCTTTTTACATCTTCAAGATTTCCTTGCAAACATGCTTCCAATAATTCCTGCTCAGTTTCATTAATAGATAAAGCATTGTCACAAGCAGTAGCAAAGCTTAAGGTAAGAACTAAAATTAAAACTGGGATAATAAATATTAATTTTTTCATAATTTCCTTTCCTTATTTACTATTAAATTACCTTGATTGCAATAAATTTAACTTCTTATTTCTAATAATTCTATTATAAAATCGTAAATAGGAGTAGTATTTAAAAGGGTATTTCTAAAAAGTCGTTTTATGTGGCTGGGTAAGTGGAGGCATTACCCCGTATAGTTAAGATTGAATAGCAGGATTGTAAAGAAAAGAAGGAGATAGACTTTTTCACCTAATGTTTCTGGTGTATAAGAAGTTCTATAAAGTAGGATTTGAATAAATTGAAGCATAGTCTTTTATACCACGTTATATGATATTAATTATTTTTGTTTTTAGTTTTTTTAATTTTCTCTAATGCCTCTTCTGCAGCTTCTCGAGTAAAGCTATTTTTATCCTTTAAAAGCTTAATCAGTGGTTCTACAGCCCTTGCATCTTTTATCTCTCCAAGCGCCATTGCTGTACCTCTTCAGACACCCTCATCTTTATCCTTTAAAGCCTCGATCAAGCCCTTGATATTTTTCCTGGCCTTTAATTTCCTGATATTTGGTGGACCAAATATTCCCATTTTCATACCTCCCTATACAGCTAATCTTTAATAATTTTTTTCCTTTTTAATTTTAAGATTAGCTTCTTTCTAAATGTTTTTCATTTACCCTATGCGGAAAATTTTGGCACTAAAAAGCAATTTATAAAAACCCTTTAAATGATTTCATGCCGTTTTCAACGTCTATATTTGCCAGGGTAATGTAGATAGTAGTTATGCTAATATCTGAATGGTCCAGAATTCACCTTAAGGTTTCGATGTCTTTGGTTTGGCGGTAATACTGGGTTGCGTATATTTAAGGCTATTCTTTCAGCTGATAATAGGTTGCTCTCCCCTTCCCCTTTCTTTTGATAAGACCCATATCTATAAGTTTCTTAAAATCAAGGCTTCTGGTTGCTTTAGCACGTTTTGTTAGTTTTGCATAATCACGATCCGAAATGTAACCCTTTTCTCTTATAAACGCCAAAATCTTTTTATGGTAAGGCATAAGTTCTGTTTTAGGACTATTAGATACTTTCGGTAGAAGTTTTTTTACTCTCAAAAGTTCGTCAATTATGCCATCGGAAAAGTATTCCAGCCAATTAGTGAAATCAATTGAATTTACAATATCGTAGTAGTTGCCCAAAATGCCCACATTGTTGAAATAGTTGGTAACGTTTCTGTTGTAGTAATTTTCAAAACTGAAAAGATTAAAGGTGTTAAGGCCCATGTCTGCTAAAAGAACCTTTGTAGAAAGTCTAGCTGTCCTGCCATTACCATCCATAAACGGATGAATAATCACAAATTGCTTATGAAAGATACCGGCAATAATGAGTGAATCAATGACGCCTTTGCTGCTGGTAGCAAAACTCACCAAATCATTCATTAGTCGTGGTACATCTTTGGCATCCGGTGGCCAATATGCTGTTTTACCTGTCTTTGGATTATTTACAAATACCGGTTCTACTCTTAATTTTCCGAGCTGATATTTGGGCACTAGTTTATCAACCGCTTGCTTTTGAATAGACAAAATTAGATCAAGGCTAAAAGGCACAGAACCAGTTTTTAGATTTTTATTTAACTCTTCTAAAGCTTTATTATAATTTATTACCTCTTGTTCGCTACTTCTTAGGTTTTGGGGTTGGGTTTTAAGAATCTGTTTGACATCTGTGAGTGGCAAAGGGTTGCCTTCTATACTGGTTGAGGTGTAGGTTGAAATTTCCCGTGCGCTTCTTTCAAGTTCATAGAGCACAACTTTAGAAAATCTTCTGTTGTTAAGATCCAAAACAATAGAGCTTATTTGTTTAATATTTGAAAGTAGCTTGTTGGTGATAGTATAAATAGGTTTAAACATTATAGACGAATTATAGTCGATTATTAGACGATTTGCAACTGTTTCCAATGGAGATTATGCTCAAGCAGAATAGATGTAATGATTGGTGGTAGGTCCTAAATTAATAACCTCAGAAAGCTTTAGTCCGCAGTAAAGCATAGGCGACATAATAGTTTTATTTCTTAGTCCAGTAGGATATCTTTTACTCGGCTGCTTTAATAAATTTTGAGCTTCTTCCGGCTCTAAAATCACCGGAAGTTTGTTTTTTCTCAATTTTAGCCTTTTTTGGTTAATACTACGTATAACCTACATTATACATAGTATATAGCAGAGTTTTCAAGGAGTGATGTAATATGCGAACTATATCACAAAAATTGCTTGAATTTTTGATTGGCAGAATTTTTAATATTTTAAATTTTATTGCCCAGTAAGTTTCTAATTCAAAAAAATTTTCCCCTGACTTGCAGGCTCTTCATATTCCAGTAGTTCATCTACCGTTAATAGTTCAATAAATAAACCTTCTTGTTTTACACTTGCAACTTCTTCATAAGCACCTTTGCCAAAACTAAAAGCCACAATATAGCCTTTATCTTTTTTTATAACATGGCAAAACTGACAAAATTCACAAAATGTTTTTCGAAAAACCAGGGTAGAAGATAACCCATTAATAATTCTAGCCAATCTTAAATTCTTTTCATTTGAGCGATTATCTGGTTGGCTAGGTCGCGTTTATCAATCAAATAGTTGTCCCATTTATTTGATTCTTTTTTCTGTCTACCGGCAACAAAACCGAGCATATTCCCACCAGTGAGTTTGTTCGCGTTTTTTATAAAATCTGGAGCTGAAACAAACCATAAATAATTCCAAAGGTCGCCTTCTTCTGTATCAAAATAGCAAAAGACTACGGCCATAGAATAATTATCAACCATACCGCTTGTTTTGATAGTTGCAGTAAAAACTTCGTCTGGGTTGTCACCAAAACGACTTTTGATTTGAATATACATTGTCTTTAAATTACCTTTTTCTTTTACGATTAAATCAATTCCTTCATCATCAGAAATTGGTTTGTAGCAAGACAAAGTTGTATTACCGTAAAGTGTTATAAGT
>Ga0307427_1000921_pt1 | contig 16250 bp, 12 predicted proteins | sample SalMarWE160190MG_FD_202162 | JGI IMG/M metagenome (GOLD analysis project Ga0307427, IMG submission 202162) | Salt marsh sediment microbial communities from the Plum Island Ecosystem LTER, Massachusetts, United States - WE1603-190 | ecosystem: Environmental > Aquatic > Marine > Intertidal zone >... | reverse complement strand
CGGATGACGGCGGCGGTCCGCAAGGGCGCTGCGGTGGTCGTGGGGCCGAAACACACGTGGATCAAGTTGGGCGTCATCGCGGCCTGCGCGGCGCTGGCGTTCGCCATCTTCGCCAAAGGCGACTACCGCGTCGAAGCGTCGTTTGTCCTGGAGCCGATCGAACTGCGGGTCGTGCCGGCACCGTTCGACGGCTTTCTTCAGACGGTCTCAACGGAACCGAACGCGGAGGTCACAGGAGGCAAGAGCGTGTTGGCCACGCTCGAGACCGCCGACCTCCTCCTCCAACTGGCCGCCGCCAAGGCTGAACGCGGCACGTACCTGATGCAGGCCGCCGCCGCGCGGCGTGACTACAAGACCGTTGAAGCCCAGATCGCCCAGGCCCAGGCCGACAAGGCGACCGCCGGCATCAACCTGTACGAGTACCATATTTCGCAGGCGAAGATCATCGCGCCCATCAGCGGCGTGGTCACGAAGGGCGACCTGGAGCGGCAGATCGGCGCGCCCGTCAAGACCGGCGACGTGCTGTTTGAGGTGGCGCGGCTGGACGGGCTCCGCGCCGAACTGTCGGTGCCCGAAGAGGACGTGGCCGACCTGGAAGTCGGCCAGGAGGGCGAACTCGCCACGGCGTCCTTCCCGGACAGGCATTTCGGATTTGTGGTCGAGCGGATCAACCCGGTGGCCGAGGTGGCCGAGCAGATGAACATCTTCAAGGTCCGCGTGCGCCTGAAGGAACTCGACCGCCGGATGCGTCCGGGCCTCGAGGGCGTCGCCAAGGTGGACATCGACCGCCGACGGTACATCTCGATATGGACCCGTCCGATTGTCCGCTGGGTGCGGATGAAACTCTGGATATGAAATGAGCCTTTCCGAGCCGCCACCGTGAGGGAGCGGCAACCGCTCGCTGACCTGTTTAGCGTGTCGGTTGTGGCTGTCACCCTGAGCGAAGCGAAGGGTCTCGCCGTGGAAACGAAGAAACAGCAAAGACCACGGCGAGATTCTTCGGCCCGCAAGCGGGCCTCAGAATGACAACCCTAAACACGTACGGAGACCCACCGCGCACGGCTCGGCGGGTCTCCGGACCTGCCGCCCGCGGCCCAGCCGCATGCCTTGTGCGAGGGACGTACCGTGCCGGTTGATCGACCGACGTTCAGCGAATCGTGGTACCGGGTGTCGGGTCTGCGTCCGCGCCTGCGGTCGACGCTTCAGACGCACCGTCAGCATTATCGCGGCCAGATGTGGCACGTGCTGCAGGACCCGTCGAACAACCAGTTCTTCCGTCTGAACGAAGCGGCGTACCGTTTCGTGGGTCTTCTGGACGGCCGGCGGACGGTGGCCGAGGTCTGGAACGTCTGCAACGAGCAGTTGGGCGACAGCGCCCCGACCCAGGGCGAGGCCATCCAACTGATGGGTCAACTCTACACGTCGAACCTGCTGCACGGCGACATGCCGCCCGACGCCGAGGGCCTGTTCCGGCGTTACAGGAAACGCGTCACCCGCGAGGTGCAGGGGTACCTGACGAACCTGCTGTTCATTCGGATTCCGCTGATTGACCCGGACCGGTTTCTCGACCGTTTCGTGGGCATTTTCGGAGCGGTCTTCAGTTGGTGGGGGCTGGTCCTCTGGATCGGGCTCATGGTGACGGGCCTGTACTTCATCGCCGGCCGGGCGGGGGACCTTGTGAGCCGGGCCTCGAGCATCCTCGACCCCGACAGCCTGCCGCTGCTGTACGCCAGTTTCGTCATTGTCAAGGTCTTCCACGAGTTCGGCCACGGCTTTGCGTGCAAGAAGTTGGGGCGGGCCGGCGGGTCGGGGGGCGAGGTCCACGTCATGGGCATCATGTTCCTGGTCTTCACGCCCTTGCCGTACGTGGACGCCTCGAGCGCCTGGGCGCTTCGCAGCACGTGGCATCGCGTGGTCGTCGGCGCCGGGGGGATGTTCGTCGAGTTGGGCATCGCGGCGGTGGCGGCGGTGGTGTGGTCGCAGACGGCCGAGACGACCCCGATTCACGCCATCTGCTACAACGTCATGTTTATCGCCAGCGTCTCGTCGCTCCTGTTCAACGGCAACCCGCTGCTGCGGTACGACGGGTACTACATCTTGTCGGACATTCTTGAGATTCCCAACCTGGCGCAGCGGTCGAAGGAGTACCTGTACTACCTCGTGAAGCGGTACGTCTGGCATGCCCGGAATCCGCGCGACCCGTCGCACACGAGGGGCGAGAAGGGCTGGCTGCTGTTCTACGCCGTGGCCTCGACCCTGTACCGTATCTTCATCTCGGTGGCGATTTTGCTGTTCGTCAGCGGTTTTCTTCCGTTCATCGGCGTCCTGCTGGCCGCCATGGCCGTCATCGCGTGGGTCATGGTTCCGATCGGCAAGTTTATCTACTATCTTCTCTCCAGCAGCGAACTGATGCGCGTCCGGGCCTGGGCGGTGTCGACCTCGGTGGCGGTGCCGGTGCTGGTGCTTGGGGGCCTCGGGCTGATTCCGGTGTCCGACCCGTTCTACGTTGAAGCGGTGGTCGAACCCGCCGAGATGCAGATCGTGCACGCCGGCGCCGACGGGTTTCTCGCCGAGTTTCTTCCCTCCGGCCGCAGCGTGACGCCCGACGGGCCGCCCGTCGTGCGGTCGGTCAACCCGGCGCTGGTCTCGCGGCACGAGCAACTGGTGGCCGAACGGCGCGAACTCGTTGCCCGGCGCGGGGCGGCGCTGGTGCAGGAACCGGCCGCCGTCCAGATTATCGATCTGCAGATCGGCGCCATCGACGAGAAACTCGGCCGCATCCGCCGCCAACTCGCCGACCTCGACGTACGTGCTCCCCTGGCCGGCACGTGGGTGTCGCCGAACATCGACCGCCTGGAGGGTGCGTACCTGGCGCGCGGCCAGGGTCTTGGGCTGGTGGCGACGATGGATGATCTGATCGTCCGGGCCGTGGCGAGTCAGGACGTCGCGGGGGCACTGATGGAAGAGGCCGCCGACCGTGTCGAGATACGGATGGACGGCCGGCCCGACAAGGAGATCGGCGGCCGCATCAAGCAGTTCCTGCCGGCCGGAAGCGACCGGTTGCCGTCGCCGGCGCTGTCGTTCCCCGCGGGCGGCCCCATCGCCACCAAGCCCGACGATTCCACGGGCACCCGGACGGCCGAACGCGTCTTCGAGATCCAGGTGAAGCCCGACCCGAGCAACGACGTGCATCTGCTGCCGGGCCAACGCGTGGTCATCCGTTTCGAGACGACCCCCAAGCCGCTCCTCTCGCAGGCGAAACGAGCCGTGCTTCAGACGCTGCAGCGGAGGTTCCAGATCTGACGTGGCCCGTATCCCAAGCACAACGTGGCGAACGCTGGCCCAGCGAGCCTCCGACGGGCCACTGCCCAAAGGCATCGACGCCGCATGGGACGCCGCCATCGGCATCGCCAAATCGCTCGTGCCCCGTCGCATGCGGTTCCTTCGCCGGGCCGACCGGGTCCTGGCCCTCGAGACCGATTACCGCGACCTGGGGTCCGGGCGGCTGCGCGAGGCCGCCGCTGAGATGCGCGATCGGTTCCGTCGAGGCGGCGCCACCGACGAGATCCTGGAGCGCGCGTATGCCCTGGTCCGCGAGGTCGCCCGCCGCCAGACCGGCATGAGCATCTTCCGCGTTCAGGTCGCCGGGGCCCTGGCCCTGCAGGCCGGTTGCATCGCCGAGATGGCCACCGGCGAGGGCAAGACCCTCTCTGCGACGCTGCCCGCCACCATCGAGGGATGGCGCGGCAAAGGGTGCCACGTCGTCACGCACAACGATTACCTGGCCACGCGCGACGCCGACTGGATGGGGAAGGTTTACCGGTTCTGCGGTCTTCGCGTGGCGGCCGTCGAGCAGGGCATGAAGCCCCCCGAACGCCGCGAGGCCTATCAGGCCGACATCACCTACTGCACGAACAAGGAGGTGACGGCCGATTTCCTCCGCGACCGCCTGTCCCTGGGACGCCTCCAGGGACTGCCGTCGGCCCTGATGGCCAAGATCGCCGAAGGCGCCGGCAGCGGCACCGACCGGCTCGTTCAGCGCGGGCTCCACTTCGCCATTGTCGATGAGGCCGACTCCATTCTCATCGACGAGGCCGTCACGCCGCTCATTATCTCCGGCGAGGCGCCCAACCTCGAGCAGGTTGAGGCGTTTCAGCAGGCGGCCCATCTGGCGGCCCAGTTGGTGCCGTCCGGCCGCGACCCCGAGTTCCGCGTGAACCGGCGGTACCGCGAGGTTGATCTGACCGACGCCGGCAAGGACCGGCTCGAGGAATTGGCCGGCGACCTCGGCGGCGTGTGGGCCGGGGCCAGGCGCCGCGAGGAACTCGTCACCCAGGCCCTGACCGCCCGCGAGTTTTACCTTCGCGACAAGCAATACATCGTTGACGAGGAGGAGAAGGTTGTCATCGTCGACGAGTTCACCGGCCGCCTCATGCCCGACCGCGAATGGCGCGACGGGCTGCACCAGGCCGTCTCGGCCAAGGAAGAGGTTGAGGTCCAGCCGCCCAAAGACACCTACGCCCGGGTCAGTTTCCAGCGGTTCTTCCGTCTCTATCGCAAGTTGGCGGGCATGACGGGCACCGCCGCCGAGGCCTGGCGCGAGTTCTGGCAGATTTACCACGCGCCGGTCGTCACCATTCCGACCAACCGGCCGTGCATCCGCAAGGTCCTGCCCGACCGCGTGTACGCGACCGAAGAGGCCAAGTGGAAGGCCATCGTCGAGGAGATTCGCCGCATGCACGAGACGGGCCGGCCCATCCTCGTCGGCACCCGCAGCGTCGGCGCAAGCGAACGCGTCAGCCAACTCCTGACGGACCTCGACCTGGAACACCAGGTCCTGAACGCCGTACGCCACCGCGAGGAGGCCCAGGTGACCGCCGCCGCCGGCCAACCCGGAAAGATCACCGTCGCCACCAACATGGCCGGACGCGGGACCGACATTCGACTGGGCGCCGGCGTGGCGGAACTCGGCGGCCTGCACGTCCTGGCGACCGAGCGGCACGAGGCCGGCCGCATCGACCGGCAACTCTTCGGCCGGTCGGCACGCCAGGGCGACCCCGGCTCCGCCCAGGCCGTCGTCAGCCTTGAGGACGAACTGGTCCGCCGCCACGGGCCGCACCTGGCGGCGTCGCTCCGCCGGCGCCACGGTCGGACCGACCGGGAGGTCAGCGGCCGCCTCTCGCGCCACCTTTTCAACTCCGCCCAGCGCCGGGCCGAACGGCTGAGCCTTGCCCAGCGCAAAGGTGTTCTGCGGGCCGACGACTGGCTTGACGAGTACCTCGGCTTCGCCGGCGCCGAGCATTAGGGCCGTTTACGATTGGTTGTAGCACCTTGCGCGGCGGGTCTCCGGCATTGCGCGGTGGGTCTCCCGACCCACCGCGCTCGAGTGTTGATATCCTCGATCCTGTGTGTGCGGCAGGTTGGGATGCCAGGGCGGGTTGGCGTGCCCCGCCCCTCCCGCGGCGGGCTCGGGCGGCGGGCGGCGGGCTCGGGCGGCGGGCTTGGGGCTTACACGTCGTTCTTGTAGGCGAGGGCACCTGTCGGGCAGGCGGCGACGCACTCGGCGGCGGCTACCTTCAGCCCTGCGGCGAGCGTCTCGTGGAAGGGCACGGCGATCCGCACGCCGAAGCCGCGACCCGAAAACGCCAGACCGAGCGCCTCGCCCTTCTGCGCCGCCGTCTGGACGCACAGGCCGCACGCGATGCACTTGCCGGGCTCGTACACCACGTCCGGGTGCGCGGTCTGCAGTTCAAACGGGCGCCGCGTCCCGGTGTGGCGCGTGGGCCTTGCGCCGAGCGCGACCGACCATTTGCGCAGGAGGCAGGTGTCGGCCTTGCGGCAGTCGCAGTGGAGACACCTGGGTGCCTCGCGGCGTGCCTCGTCGGCCGTGAATCCGTCCGCCTCGCCGCCCGATGGGGCGATGCGCGGATCGCGGGTGGCGGCGTCGAGCATCACCGCCATCTCATCCTCGGTCGGTCGGCCGAGACGGGTTGTGAACGGTCTCGCCGGCGCCGCCACCGGTTCGCCCGCGAGGTACTGGATGATGGAGCCGGCGGCGGCCTTGCCGTCGGCGACGGCTCGGACGGCCATCCGGCGCACCTGGAGTGCGTCGCCTGCGGCAAAGACGCCGGCGGTCGGCGTCTCGAAGGTCCGGTGATTGGCCGCGAGTCCTTTCTCGGAGGCCTCCAGGCCCAGGCGGTCGGCGTCGGCTTGCTCGATGCGACCGCAGGCGACGAGGACGGCGTCGAAGTCGCGGGCGAGTTCGTCGATGGCCACGTCGCGTCCGACCTTCGTGCCCATGCGGAACGCGGCGCCGAGTTGCTCGATGAGGGCGATTTCGGCATTGAGGACCCGCCTCGGGAGCACGTCCTCCTCGATGCCGTGTCGGAGCATGCCGCCGGCCGCGTCGCGACCGTCGAAGAGCGTCGCGCCGTGGCCTTCCTGGAGCAGCCGCCACGCGGCCGCCAGGCCGGCGGGCCCGGCGCCGATGATGGCGATGCGTTTGCCGGTCGGCGTTTTCCGCGGCGGCGTCCAGGGCGCGCCGGACGCCAGGTCGGTGTCTGCGGCGTGTCGATGGAGCAGGCGGATGGCCACGGCCGCATCGTGATGGGCCCGGCGGCAGCCTTTCTCGCAGGGGGCCGGACAGATGCGGCCGAGCGTTGCCGGAAGAACGAGCGCGCTTCGGGCGGTCTCGGCGGCAGCCGCAACGTCGCCTGCTGCCATCTGGCGGATCATCCGGGGGATGTTCATCCGTCCCGGGCAGATAGTCTGGCACGGCGCGATGCAATCGGCCGGATGGTCCGAGAGCAGCAGTTCGAGCGCCGAGCGGCGGGCGTCGCGGACCTCGTCGGTCTCGCTCTCGACGACCATGCCGTCCTCAGCCCGCGCACCGCACGACGGGACGAACTTGTCGGGACCCTTCAGTTTGACGACGCAGACCATGCACGACGTGGACGGCTCGCAGCCTTCGCGGAAGCAGAGGGCCGGGATGTCAATGCCAAGTTGGCGTGCAGCGTCGAGAATGGTGGCGCCTTCGGGGACTTCCACTTGGCGATCGTCGATGCGTAGAGTAGGCATTATCGGCACTTCCATTTGAACGCAGAGGCCGCAGAGGGCGCAGAGAACAACAGAGAGAAAGAGGTAACAGAGAGGAACGGATCGCGACTACTCGGGTAGTCCATTGACGACCCTCCTTATGCCGGTTTTGAGCACCGTAACGTTGAAGTTGATCAACAGGCCGACCTTGTGCCCCGAAAGCCTGAGGTACGACAGGAGTTGGGCTTTGTGGACAGGGTGCAGGGATTCGATCGCTTTGACCTCAACGACGACCTTGTCCTCCACCAGAAGGTCCATACGGTAGCCGCAGTCCAGCGTAACGTTCCGGTATTTGACAGGAAGTTCCTTCTGCCGCTCGACCTTGAAGCCGCGTTGAATCAGTTCATAGGCGAGGCATGCCTCATACGCTGATTCGAGCAGTCCCGGGCCTAACTCGCGGTGGACGTCCATTGCCGCGCCGATGATGGCTTGCGTGATGTCGTTAGGCGTTCTCTCCATCGCGACTCTTCCTGTTTCTGTTCGCCTGTTGTCTGCTGTTTGCTTTTTCTCCGTTTTTCCTCTGCGTTCTCTGCGTCCTCTGCGTCCTCTGCGTTAAAAGGGAATGGCCTCAGGTTACTTCCACGGCATCGACGGGGCATACCTGTCGGCAGGTATCGCATTGGACGCATTTGTCCTGGTCGATTTCATGCTGTTCGTACGGTCGCATGGTGATGGCCTCGGAGGGGCAGTGCTGGGCGCAGAGCGTGCAGCCGATGCACTCGTCGGTAATGGAGTAGGCGATGAGGGCCTTGCAGCGTCCGGCGGGGCAGCGGCCTTCGATGTGGGCCTCGTATTCGTCGCGGAAGTACGTGATGGTTGTCAGGACCGGGTTCGGGGCGGTGCTCCCGAGGCCGCACAGGCTCGCCTTCTTGATGTACCGGCCGAGTTCCTCCAGTTCCTCGATATCGCCCTTTTTGCCCTGGCCCTCGCAGAGGCGCTGGAGGATGTCGAGCATGCGGCGGGTGCCGATGCGGCAGGGCGTGCACCGGCCGCACGACTGGTCCTGCGTGAAGGCGAGGAAGTACCGGGCGATGTCCACGATGCAGTCCTTGTCGTCGAGGATCACCAGGCCGCCCGAGCCCATCATGGCCCCGACCTGGGTCAGGGCCTCGTAGTCAACCGGGATATCGGCCAGCCGCGCGGGGATGCATCCGCCCGAAGGCCCGCCTATCTGGGCGGCCTTGAAGGTGCGGTCGCCGGGCACGCCGCCGCCGATCTCTTCGACGATCTCGCGGATCGTGACCCCCATCGGCACCTCGATCAGGCCGCCGCGCCTCACCTTGCCGGCCAGCGAGAAGACCTTCGTGCCTTTGCTGTGCTCGGTGCCGAGTTCGGCGAAGGCGGCGGGGCCGTTTCGGATGATCCACGGCACCACGGCATACGTCTCGACGTTGTTGACGAGCGTCGGACAGCCCCAGAGGCCGCTCTCAACGGGGAAGGGCGGCCTGAGGTGCGGCGTGCCGCGTCGGCCCATGATCGATTCAAGAAGCGCCGTCTCCTCACCGCAGACGAACGCGCCGGCGCCTTGCATGATCCGAAGGTGCAGCCGCCGGCCGGTGCCGAGAACGTCGTCGCCCAGGTAGCCGTCTTCGTTGCATCGGCGAATGGCCTCGCTGACACGGCGGACGGCCAGCGGATACTCCGCCCGGATGTAGAGGACGCCTTCTTCGGCGCCGACCGTGGTGGCGGCAATCGCCATGCCCTCCAGGATGCGGTACGGGTACGACTCCAGGATCATGCGGTCCATGAACGCGCCGGGGTCGCCCTCGTCGCCGTTGCAGACGATGTATTTTTTGTTGCCGGGTGCGTCGCGGACGTGCTGCCATTTCAGGGCGGTCGGGTATCCCGCGCCGCCTCGACCGCGCAAGCCGGCGGTCCGCACCTTTTCGATGACCCCGTCGGGCGAGTCGCCCTTGAGGCACCGCTCGAGGGCCTGGAACCCGTCGCGTGAGAGGTAATCGTCGAGGTCCGTCGGCCGGACACGGCCGCAGTGCTCGGTGGCGATGTGTTTTTGCGGTCCGAGAAACTCGGCGATGGGCGGATCGCGAACGTCGATGGCGTACCGCGTAAGCGGTCTCCAGGCCTCGTCGGTCAGTGCCTGGTCGAGGAGCCGCACGGCGGCTTTGCGCACCCGTTGGAGGCGTCCGCCGGGCGGGAAATGACGCAGCACGATCGCCTCGGCGTCCTGCGGCGCGACGTTGGCGTACAGGGCAGGGCGGCCGCCGGGCTCGGTTACGGTGACCAGCGGCGTCAGGTACGACATGCCGGTGCAGCCGACGCCTTTGACGACGGCCGGGGCGCCGGTCTCGGCGACGGCCTCGAGGAGGGCCTCGTACACCGGGCCGCTGCCGTGCGCGATGCAGCAGGTGTCGAGCGTGATGCGGATCTCCCCCATCGTCCCGCCGGCTTCGGCGGGTCCGGGTTCGGCGGTCCGGTGGTCGGCGCGGCGTTTCTCGGATTCCAGGAAATCATGGATGACCTGCCCGGTGTGCTCGGGCGTCAGGTGGCCGTAGGTCAGGTCGCCGATCTGGACGACCGGCGCGAGCGTGCAGCAGCCGAGGCAGGCCACCGGCTCGACCGTGAAGAGACCGTCCGGGTCGGTGTCGTCGCCGTCCGCGACATCGAGATGTTTGAGAACGGCATCGTGGATCACCTGTGCGCCCTTGACGTGGCAGGCGGTTCCGACGCAGACGCGGACGAGGTGTTTGCCCATCGGCCGGTGGCGGAACTGCGAATAGAACATGGCGATGCCGACGATCTGCGGCGGGGTGATCTCGGTCAGGTCGCACACGCGGCGCAGGGCGGCCTCCGGCAGGTACCGGTAGTGGTCCTGGACGGCCTGGAGGATGGGGATGGCGGACTGGGGGCCGCGGCCGATCCGCTCGACCGCCTCGTCCACGAAGGCCAGGTCGATGGCGTCTGCTGTCTGGGTCATGGTTTTTTCGCCGGCGTCGGGGCGAGGCATGCCTCGCCTTTGCGAACTGCCACCCCGCCTTGCCAGGCGGGGCTGGTCGGTTACCCCCGCGTTTGCGAACTGCCACCCCGCCTTGCCAGGCGGGGCTGGTCAGTTACCCTCGCGTTTGCGAACTGCCACCCCGCCTTGCCAGGCGGGGCTAGTCGGTCTTGTTGCCGATGCAGAACAGGTGCTTTTTGCTTCGCAGGTAGATGCGTCCGTTGAGGAAGGCGGGCGAGGAGTGCGACCTCTCGCCGAGTTCGGCCCTGGCCACCTCGGCATAGGCGCCGGCCGTGGTGAAGATGCGCATGACGCCCTTCGCGTCCATCAGGTAGACCTTGTCGCCGACCAGCCCGGGCGACGACATGAAGACGGCGTCGATCTCCTTCTCCCAGAGCAACTTGCCGTCGGCGGCGGCGTAGCAGGTCAACAGGCCGTCCGTGGTCACGAGCAGCACGACGTGGCCGTCGGTCAAAGGGCTGACGATGTCCGGCAGACCGTCTTCGGCGGTCCACTTGAGGCCGCCGTCGGGGATTTCGCCGGCGAGGTGCGTCGGGATGGCGGCCAGTAGCGACCCGGTGTTGGTGGCGAAGGCGACGCCGGAGTGGTACACGGGCGACGGGGCCACGTCGCCGTCGAGGACCTTGGTCCGCCACCGTTCTTTCCCGTCGGCCGGGTTGTAAGCGATGACCCACGGGCAGCCCACCGTAATGACCTGTTCGCCGCTGCCGGTCTCGACGAGGATCGGCGTTGCCCAGGAACCCGGCACGGGCCGCTCGGTTTTCCAGGCGGTCCGGCCCGTCACGAGGTCAATCGCTACCAGGTACGACTCCGGCTTGGCCATCGAACCCTGGTCCACGAGCACCAGAAGGGTGTTGCGGTAGATGCTGAGCGACGAGGCGTAGCCGTAGGAGTTCTTGAACGGTCCGAGGTTGCGGACCCACCGCTGGTGGCCTTCCATGTCGAAGCAGGCCATGTCGCCGTTGGCGAAGATGGCGCAGACGAAGCGGCCGTCGGTCGCACACGTGGGGCAGGCATAGGTGGTGTCTTCGAGGATTTCGGGCGGGTCGGTCATGCGACCGGCGGGCGTCGAGACCGGTTTCTTCCACAGGAGTTTCCCGTCGGCCGTGCCGAAGCAGTAGACCTCGCGTTGCTGGTCGGTCGCGCCGGAGAGGAAGATACGCTTCCCCCAGACGACGGGCGAACTCTCGCCAAAGAGCGGCACGGGCGCCTTCCAGAGAATGTTCCGGCCCGTCTTGCCGTTCCAGGCGGTCGGAATGTTCGCGTAGGCGCTGTGGCCGGACCCGTCGGGCCCGCGGAAGCGCGGCCAGTGTTTGCGTATCTCGTCGTTGGTGGGCGGGTCCTGGATGGCGACGGCCGGGCCTTCAGCGTCGGGAGGCGCCGTCTCAAACGCGCCCCCGTAATAGGCGATGACGAACACGCCCCCTGCGACGAGCGTCACGGCGAGGGCGGTCACGGCCCACCGTGCGGCCTGGGCGCCGACGGGGGCCGGGCGCTGGTCGGCGCGGAGCGGCATCGGCAGACGCCGGCGGCAGGCGGCCGCAATCCCCGCGCCCGCGACGAACGCCGCCAGCCCGGCCAGGAGCAGGTACCCGCCCGTCTTGGTGAAGGCGCGGCGGGCAAAGAAATCCTGCCGCAACTCCAGGTCGCGCTGCCGGATGATCCGGAGCATGGCCTTGCGGGCGTCGCCTTCCGGGAGAGTGATCGCCGCAGCCCGCAGGGTGTTGAGTTCTTCGGACTCTTCGAGCCTCGCGCTCGTTCGCCCGAGGTGCGCCACCGCGAGCGTCACGCCGACCAGCAGGCAGAACGTGCCGGCCACGATGGCGACGCCCAGGGCGGCCTGGTACCGGACGCGGGCGAGTTCGTCGCGCTGGGCCTGGTCGGCGTCGGTGGACGCGTCGGTCTCGGTCGGTTGGGGGGCGTTGTGGGTCATGGCGTTGTCGGTTCTCCCGCGAGCGTCTTGAGGCGTTTCCGTTCAAACGGGCAGTACGCGAAACACCGGCCGCACGACACGCACGTGGCGCGGTCGGGCTGGTAATCGGTCCGCGTGCGATAGACCGACAGGTGAATGAGTTTGACGCCGACGACCAGCCCCACCCAGACGCCGAGCAGGGCGCTGCCGACGGCGAAGCGGCCGCGGATGGCGGCGGCCTCGGCGTAGAGTTCCTCTCGCGGCCGCTGGGTCTGGTAGAAGGCGTCGCTGATGTCCTCGGTCCCCTCGACCTGCCCGGTCTCCTCGAGGCGAACGCGCTCGGCTTGCTGCACCGTGAAGTGCATCCGCGAGAACGGGTCGCCCAACCACCATCCGAACCCGCCGCCGGCCGCCAGCAGCACCGGGACGAGGACGAGCAGAAGGGCCAGGCGGCGGCGGTCGATGAGGCGGTCGGGCCGCGGCGCGTCCGTCGTCGGCTTCTGGATGGCGTTGAACGGACACGCGTTCTCGCACAGCGTGCACTGGTTGCACTCGTCGGGCGTGATGGTGACGTGCCACTTCGACGCCCGCGACAGCAGCCGCAGAATCGCCCCGTACGGACACAGCCACCGGCAGTACGGCCGCGCGATGAACAGGCCCGCCACCACGAACGCCGCGCCCAGGATCAACATTGCCGTGCTGCCGCCGAAGGCCTCCATCCAAACGTTCTGCCGCGTGAACGGCACCAGGCGGAAGATCGCCACGAACGGGTCGTATTCGCAGATCAGGAACGCCGCCCCCGTCGCGGCGAAGAGCACCGCCGCACCCAGGTACACGTAGGCCAGGAGTCCTAGAGCGTGGTCGAGCCACGCCGGGACGCGCGTCGGACGAATCGCCACGATGTCTTGAACCGCCCCCAGCGGACACACGGCCGCACAGAACGTCCGGCCGAACAGGAGCGTGGCCGCAAGCGGAATCACAAAGAACGCCACCGCCACCACCGGTATCGTGTATCCGCCGTCCGCGAGCGCGAGGGCCACGTTCTGAATGGCGCCGATGGCGCAGATACAGCCGCCGCGATAGAACCCGAAGTACACCAGCGACGCCGCCATCAGCACCCACACCGCCCGCCGCGAACGGGCACGCAGCGCCAGGTACGACGCCAGTGCCAGCGCGAGCACGAGGGCGGCTACGTCGAGGTACTCGAGCGTATCGCTGCCGGCCGGCGGAACCACGAGGGGCGGTATCTCGTACCCGCTCTTGAACTTCGGCAGCGCAAACCGCTCGGCGCCCACCGCCGCCGACGACGGCATCAGCAACAGGACCGCCAGAATGACAAGCGAGCGTCTCAAGCCGGGGTGTCCTCGCCTTTCAGGAGGTAAGGGTGGTCGGCGGGCACGCGACGGAACGCATCGGACGGGCACGCCTCGGCGATCGCGCACTCGTTGCAGTTCACGCACCGGTTGTGCATGACCTGGAGGAACAGCGACCCGTTGCCGAAGTTGTTGCATCCCAGGACGCACTTGCCGCAGCCGATGCACAGGTCCTCGTCGATGGTGTATTCGTAGTGCGGCCCCTCGACCCAGCGCCGCGTAATGGCCCCCGTGGGGCACAGTTGGCTCTCGGCGGGGGCGGTCTCGATGCCCGATTCCGGCTCAAAACCCGGCGAGAAGTACCCGAAGCACAGGTCGCAGTACCCGCACAGTTCGCAGTGGTGGACGCACTTGACGGCGCTCGGGTCCAGCACGCAGTACGTCGCGCAGTTGCCGCACTGGACGCACTTGGCCGGATCGATCTGCCAGACGTGGCCGTCGGTGCCGCCTTTCGCGGCGAGGACGGCTGCGGTCCCGGCCACGACCGCCGTGCCGGCGGCCAGGCCGCCTTTGCGGAACAGGTTGCGGCGAGTGACCTTCGTGTCGGCATCGCTCGTCTTGGACATCGTGATGCGCTCCCCTTCGGGCCTCGCCCGCCGAAGACGTGTTTAGCGTGTCATTCCGAGCGAGCGAAGCGAGTCGAGGAATCTCGCCGTTATCCGTGTCGAGAGGCCGAGATTTCCTGCGGGCACTCGGGCTGCGGCGCTCCGCTCGCCCTCGCCTTTGTACGTGTTTAGCGGGGTGGCACGGCCCTTGGGCCGTGCAGCCGCACTCGGCACGCCGGGTGGGACTCTGGCACGGGTACGGCTCGTGCCGTGGCCGGCGGCCACGCCCAGCGTGAGCGTGTGCTCCTCGGCGCGACGCGACCCACGGCCGCGGCTTCGCCGCTGCCGTGCCACCCTCTTGGTGGCGCGTGGGACGCTAAACACGTACTCGCCTTTGGCGAGGGCTCGGTCGAAATGACATCGCTTCGAGAGCACGCTAAACACGTGCGAGCCATCCCTGGCGCCCGAGATAACGAAGATGAGCATTCGTTTTATCGGCCTCACTCAAAGGTCCGTTCGTACGGCTTCGTCCGGTTATGGCTGCGGCTGCTGCGCGCCATCAAGGCGTGCGGCAAGCCGCAGGTCGAGAGGCGACGGCAGGTGCGGCAGACGCAGCGGTTGATGCACTCCTGGCCGGCCTGGATGGGCCCGGTGGCCGGCGGCCTCCTCCCCAGTCGCCATCCCGCCATGCCCAGTGCACCCAGGAGAGGGTACCGCACGAGGCTTCGCAGCACGTCCCGCCGCCTCGCGCACTGGCCCGCCTTGCCGCTCATCTGCTTATCCCTTCCGCCTTCTGCAATCTTAAATCCTCAAATCTCAAATCTGGCATTTCAAATCTCAAATCCCAGATCTCAAATCCCAAATCCCAAATCTCAAATCCGAGATCTCAAGTCTCAAATCCGACATCCGGCATTTCAGATCTGAAATCTCAAATCTGAAATCCCAACTCGCGGCATTTCAGATCTCAAATCCCAAATCCCACATCCGACATTTCAGATCCGAAACCTCAGATCTGAGATCTCAACTCGCGGCATTTCAGATCTCAAATCTCAAATCTCAAATCACTTCCTCACAAAGATTCGCACCTCGCACCGCTTGGGGTCGAGCACGAGGATGCGGCCTTGGGCGTCGGCGGCCAGGTCGAGGCCGACGGTTCCCTCATCGAAGTCGGCCGGCGCTGCCACGACGCTCTTGAAGTGGCCCTCGTCGTCGTGCATTTTGACGCGCGGCAGCCCCTTCTCGCTGGTGATGAAGTGGCCGCCTGAGTCGATGGCCAGGTGCGTCGGGTTGCAGCAGCCGCAGAAGCCGTCAATCTTCATCGAGAACTTGCCCCACGCAAACCGGAACGCCCCGTCGTACGTGTAGCACTCGACACGGCGGCGGCCGGGGTTGACGAGCCACAGCATCCCCTTCGGCCCGAGGGCCACGTCGCAGTACGGGCTCGGCACGATGAGGCCCGGCGCATGCTTCGCCTCGTTTTCCTCGCCGATCCGGGTCACCAGTTTCCCCGCGAGGTCGTACCGCAGCAGCACGCGGTTGCCGGCGTCGGCCACGAACACGTCGGTCTCGCCGACGGCCAGGCTCGTCACGTACGCCCTCTCGCCGAGGCTGGCCCAGGTGGCCGCACGTTTGCCGCCCGTCTCGTACACCTCCACGTGGTCTTTCATGCCGACGTAGACGGTGCCGGTCTTGCCGACGGCGATACAGTGCGGCTGCGGGCCCGTCTTGAACTGCGAGACGGGCTTGCCTTCGGCGTCGAAGACGCGGACGTGCCCATCGCCCGCCACGAACAGCCGCCCGTCGGCGCCGGCGGCGATTCCTCTTGGCTTCGTCATGCCCGTCGGCACGGACCCTGCCTGCTTGTAGTGGACGAGCGCCGGGTCCACCTTCCTCAGTTCCGTGAGGTCGTAGGTGAACTCCGGCCCGAGGCCGCTCGGTTTCCAGTGCTGGGCCATGTGTGCTACTCCCGGCGCACATCCAGGCAGACGAGTTTCCTGAGGTCCCTGACCAGCAGCCGCCCCCCCGCCAGGGCCAGCGGCGCCCACGTCTCGTGACCGTCGGCCAGCACCTTGGCCCGTGCGAGTTGCTTGTAGCCCTCGGCCGTGGCTTCGGCCAGCGTCAGGACCCCCTCGTCGTCCATCACGAAGATCATGCCATCGGCGATCAGGTACGAGCCGAGGCCGAACCGGTTCGCCCGCCCGCTCCTCCACACGTGTTTGGCCTCGAGGTTCATGCAGATGAGTTGCTCGCCGAGCGACCGCGACTCCTTCGGCAGCACGCCGAAGATGTGCCCCTTGTAGAAGACGGGCGTCTGCTGCTCGGATCCGAACTCGGCCGGCTTCTCTTTCCGC
>Ga0307427_1000920_pt1 | contig 16265 bp, 10 predicted proteins | sample SalMarWE160190MG_FD_202162 | JGI IMG/M metagenome (GOLD analysis project Ga0307427, IMG submission 202162) | Salt marsh sediment microbial communities from the Plum Island Ecosystem LTER, Massachusetts, United States - WE1603-190 | ecosystem: Environmental > Aquatic > Marine > Intertidal zone >... | reverse complement strand
GTCCCGATGTATCGGGACCAGAAAAACTTGCCACAGTGCGCCGTGGGAAGGCGCCGGTTCTCAGCGGGTGCGAAACCCGCCCGGCAATTGGGTCGCTCCGGCCGGTAGTCCCGGCGCGCCGGGAGAGCGGCTGCGCTTCGGCCCCTTCGCGGGTCGGACCGTCTCATGGAGCGGGCGATGGGAATCGAACCCACATGGCCGGCTTGGAAGGCCGGGGCTCTGCCGTTGAGCTACGCCCGCCCGCCGAAGTTCAAAGTTCAAGGTTCAAAGTTCAAGGTTCAAAGTTCAAGGTTCAAAGTTCAAGGTTCAAAGTTCAAGGCCGCGTCTCCGGCGCCTCCGCACGTTGAACTCTGGACTTGGAACTCTGCACTTGTCTTGCAGTGGTGGTGAGGGGTGGATTCGAACCACCGAAGGCGGAGCCAGCAGATTTACAGTCTGCCCCCTTTGACCGCTCGGGAACCTCACCACTTCCAATGTGAAAATCGGAACTCGGAATGCGGAACGCCCGCGCCAAGCGCCACCGGCCGGACACTCGCGCCCGCCATGCGGCCGTTCGTTCCACCTTCCGCGTTCCGCCTTCCGCGCTCGTTGGAGCCGGCGGGGAGGATCGAACTCCCAACATCCGGTTTACAAAACCGGTGCTCTACCGTTGAGCTACGCCGGCCCCGCCGAAACCGCACAGTATATCCACCGTATCGTCATTTGCAAGCGGCCGACGCCCAGAAAATGACACCGTCCGCACGGTGGAATCGTTGCGTGGCGGCGTGCCGGCGGCTATAATAAACTGAGTGGCTATGGGGGCGAGTGTCTGTCTGGCCGCGCGGGGGGTGGCAAGCAAGGGAATCTCTGAGGAGGATCGTGATGCAGCGTTCGCTGTTCATCGCATTGATGGTTGTGTGCCTGGCAACGGTTTCGCCGGGCTCGGATTGGCCACAGTTTCTTGGACCCAACCGAAACGGCGTCTCGCCGGAGAAAGGCCTGATGCGCAAATGGCCGGCGGGCGGGCCCAAGGTCCTCTGGACCGTCGATGTCGGCCGAGGTTACGGCGGGGCGGCGATCCGCGACGGTAAGGTCTACCTTCTCGACCGCGTCGGCACCGAGCAGGACAAACTCCGGTGCCTCGACCTGGCAACCGGCAAAGAGGAGTGGTCGTTCGCCTACGCCGTCCCCGGCCAACTGGACCACGCCGGCTCGCGGTCCACGCCGACGGTCGATGAGAAGTACATCTTCACCGTCGGTCCGTTCGGCCATTTCCACTGCATTGACAAGGCCACCCACAAGTCCCTTTGGCAAAAGCACCTGGTGAAGGACTACGGCGGGAAACGGCCGACGTGGGGCGTGAGCCAGTCGCCGCTCCTCTACAAGGACGTGGTCATTGCCGCGCCCGAGAGCGGGTCGGTCGGCGTCATCGCGTACGAGAAGGCCACGGGGAAGGAACGGTGGCGGTCCGAACCGATCGGCGGCATGTATTACCATTCGCCGTTTCTGACGACCGTTGGCGGCGTCGAGCAGATCATCATGCAGAGCAGGACCAGCGTCGTCGGTCTGGACCCGGCCAACGGCAAGGTCCTGTGGAAGCACGGGTTCCGCGTGCCTGTGGCGGGCATCCCGGCCCCCACGCCGCTCGGCCAGGACCGGTTCTTCCTGACGGGTGGCTACGAGGCCGGTTCCGAGATCATCCAGGTCGTGCGGCAGGGCGGCGGGTTGGTGGCCAAGAAGATTCACAGGTTCGAGGAAATCGGGTCGCATATCCAGCAGCCCATTCTGTACGAGGGCCACGTGTACGTCGTCTGCAACACGAACCGCAGGGCCAACGGCATGGTCTGCTTCGGCCTGGACGGCCAGGTCAAATGGAAGACCGGCAGGCATCCATATCTGTGCAAGGGGAGCCTCATCCTGACGGCCGACGGCCTGATTTACCAGATGGACGGCAAGACGGGTGAACTGCACATCATCCAGCCGTCGCCGGCGGGTTTTAAGTCGCTCGACAAGGTCGAACTGCTCGGCGGCAAGGAGATCTGGGGCCCGATGGTCCTCTCGGACGGCAGACTCGTCATCCGCGACCAGAGCCAGATGAAGTGCCTCGACGTCAGGGCACAGTAAGCACCGGCGGGCGAGCCGACAGTGGCGACCGGCACGAATTGCTTGCGGCAGGCTCAAACCCGCCGGGCAAGCCCGGCGGCTAACCACCCGCCGGGCAAGCCCGGCGGCTAACCAGGTCGCTTCATTTCGCGTATCGCATAACGGTGAATATCCCCGCGCACCGGGCGTACTGCTGGTAACCCCATCGATGCGACCGCCACGCGCCGACGCTGGTGCGTTGACGCAGGCGGGCGCGTCGGTATAATCGCAATCGCACGCCGCGCGGCGCGCGGCAGGGGAAAGGAGGCGACTCATGGGCGGCTTGGCTTTGGGTGGAATGGCGATGATCGTGCTCCTGGTCATCGGCGGCCTCGCGCTGCTGGTGGTCGGGTGGCTCGTCCTGACGTACAACGGCCTCGTGCGCCTGCGGAACGGGGTCAGGAATGCGTGGGCGCAGATCGACGTGCAACTGCGTCGCCGCTACGACCTCATCCCCAACCTCGTCGAGACGGTCAAAGGCTACGCCGCCCACGAGAAGGAGACGTTCGAGAACGTGGTCAAGGCGCGGCAGGCGGGCATCGACGCCTCGAACATCAAGGAGCAGGGGCAGGCCGAGAACATGATCACGGGTGCCCTGCGGCAACTGTTCGCCCTCTCGGAAGCGTACCCCGACCTGAAGGCGAATCAGAACTTCCTCTCGCTGCAGGAAGAACTCGCCTCGACCGAGAACAAGATCGGCTTCGCCCGCCAGTACTACAACGACGCCGTCCAGACGTTCAACACGCGGCAGCAGATGTTCCCGGCGAACATGGTTGCCCGGATGATGGGCTTCGAGCCGAGCGACTTCTTTGAACTCGAAGAGGTTGAGATGCGCGAGGCGCCGAAGGTCGAGTTCTGATCTGCAGTGTTGGGCGCCGCGAGTCGAAAGTCTGCGCGGCGGGTTTCCTGACCCGCCGCGTCCGCAGCACGCCGACGCCCACGGCCTTCTCCGGCGGAGGGACGTGAACCTGTGCCCATGACGCCTCGCCAACGCTGGCTCGCCCTGCTTGAAGGCGAAACGCCCGACCGCATCCCCACCGATTACTGGGCCACGCCGGAGGTCACCGAGCGGCTGCTCGCGGACCTCGGCTGCGCCGACCAGGACGAACTCTACGATCACCTCCATATCGACGGTGTGGACGCCGTCCACGCGCCGGCCACCGTCCGCTGCCATCCGGACGACCCCGAGGCCGACATCTGGGGCGTCCGCAGCCGGACGGTCGATTACGGCGGCGGCGCCTACGATGAGGACGCGAGTCACCCTCTCGCCGGTGCCGAGACGGCCGGCGACGTCCACGCCTTCACGTGGCCCGACCCCGACGCCCACGACTTCGACGCCTTACGCGACCAGATCGCCGACCTCACCGGCGACCGCGTCGTCCGTTGCGGCTGCTACGAGCCGTTCCTGCTATACTGCCGCATGCGCGGCATGGAGCAGGCGTACGTGGACCTTGTGACGGAGCCGGAGATCGCCGACGCCGTCTTCGGCCACATCTTTGACTATTATTCTCATCTGAACAAGCGGATGTTCGAGATCGGAAAGGGCCGGATCGACATCACCTACGTCGCCGAGGACCTGGGGGGCCAGACGGGCCTGCTGATGAGCCTGCACCTGATCCGCCGCTTCATCCTGCCGAATCAGAAGCGGATGGCCGACCTGGCCCGCTCCTGCGGCATCCACATCTTCTACCACACCGACGGGGCCGCACGCCAGGTCATCCCCGACCTTCTCGACGTGACCGGCATCGAGATCCTCAACCCCGTCCAGTGGCGGTGCGCCGGGATGGAGCGCGAGGGCCTGGTCCGCGATTTCGGCGACAGGGTCATCTTCCACGGTGCGGTCGATAACCAGCAGACGCTGGCGTTCGGCTCGCCGGATGACGTGCGGGAAGAGGTGCTCGATAACATCCGCATCTTCGCCCCGGCGAGGTGGATATGCGCCCCGTGCCACAACCTCCAACCCGTCTCGCCGACCGAGAACATCGTCGCCCTGTACGAGACGATTCACCAGTACGGCAGCCTTGATGATTCGCAAACGTAGGCCGGGGCACAGCGCCGCGCCGCCCCGGCGATATGACCAGCCCGCGATGGCAATCGCGGGCCCAAAGGCGACCGACCATGCCCCAATTCGAGCAACTCATCGCCGCCAACAAACGCAACAGCGTCCTGCTGGCCATCGCGTTCATCGTGCTTATCTGCGTGCCGGCCCTTGCCTGGCAGCCGCCGCGCATGCCGGACCCCGCCAGGGAGGGCTACGACTGGCGACCGGTGGCCCGCGCCCACGGCCTGGCGGATCCGGACGTCGAGGCCCTGGCCGACCGCAAGGTCCTCATGACGAACGAGGCGTTCAAGCAGGTCTTCGATCCGTATATTCACACCGACCTGCCGCTGTTCATCACGTCCGATTCGCTGCTGAACGCCTTCCACGTCCTGTACGAGGAATCGGTCCTGCGCCTGGAGACGGCGAATGCACGCCGGCTTCCTGAGATCCTGCGGTTCATCTGGGAGGGGCTTGAGGCCGGGAAGCCGCCGAACGACGCCGGCGGCCCGCACGCCCGTGCCTATCGGCGGGCCCGAATCCTGATCGGCACGGCGACGGCGCTTCTCGGCGGCGAGCCAAAGGGAACGAGCGCCGAGGAAGCCGGCCTCATCAAGGAAGAAGTCCGCAAGGTCACCGCCGCCCGGACCCTTGACCCGGCGCACATGGAGGCGACCCTGCCGGCCTGGCTGGGCAAGCCGGACGAGACGTTCACCGGCATCGACTACTCGCGCTACAAGCCCCGCGGGTTCTACACGAAGTCCGAGGACCTGGAGCGGTACTTCCGCGCCGTCAGTTGGCTCCAGTCGATTCCTTCTCGTCTTTCGAAGGACGAGGAACTTGTGGCCGCACTGCTTCTTGGCCGCGCCGCCGATGACAACCGCTTCGCGTCCGACGCGGAGCGTCGCCGGTTCGTCGAGTACTTCCAGACGTTCCGCGATTTCGTCGGCACGCGCGACGACTGGGACCTGTTGAAGGCGGCAGAGGCGGCCAAGTGGGGCGAGGACCTGAAGGGCACGCGAAAGCGACTGCTCCAACAGGCCCGCCGCAAGGCCGACGAGCCGATGATCAACGACTTGGTCCGGTTCCCGCCGGTGGACTCGAACGTGCCGGCCTCGGAACCGAACTTCCGGGTGCTCTCGGCCTACCGCACGCCCGACGCCATCCTGTTCCACCGCACGACGGACCTGCGGCACTTCAGCCGCGGCCTGCCGAGCGGCCTGGAGGTCGCGGCCTCGCTCGGGTCGGACTATGCCCGGGCCCGCCTGCCGGGGCCCCAGCGCGAGAAGGTGCTCCGGGTGCTGGAAGAGACCCTGCCGCTCTTCCGCGGCCGGAGCCTGTACTATGATTACCTGGACTGCCTCCGGTGCCTCCTGGATGAGCCGGAGCCCGACGCGCCGGCCTTCCTCAAGGGCGAGCCCTGGCAGGCCAAGTCGTGCCAGGCGGCCCTGGCGGGGTGGGCGCAGTTGCGGCACACGTGGGCCCTCCAGGCGAAGCAGTCAGTAACGTATCTGGGCATGTCTTTTGTCCCGCCCGGGTTCGTCGAGCCGGAGCCGGAGTTCTTTAGCCGGATGGCCCGCCTCCTGGAACGCACCCGCGACCGCCTCGACCGCGCCGGCGCGCTGCAGGTGGACACGGCGAAGGTGGCGCGCCACCCCCGCCGAGCCGCCGACATCCTCGCCTCGCCGCAAGGGCAGAAGCGAGGCACCATGGCGCTGCTCGAAGCCTGCCCCGACGACCCGTCCGAGGCCGAGTGGATGATGTACCTGCTGGCCTGCCTCAAGGTCCAGCCCCAGCGCGGCGAGGAGCAGGCGTACCTCAAGAAGGCCGTCGCCGAACTCCGTGGCCTCGCCGAACGCTTTGACCAGGGCATCGTGCCCGACAACGAGCGGCTTCGGATGTTGCTGGCCCGGCACCACGCCGACATCCGCCCTCTCTGGGACGGGCTGGTCGAGGTCTGCCGGCGGCTGGAGACGCTGGCCCACAAGCAACTGCGCGGCCGGCCGCTCAGCGAGGACGACGAGCATTTTATTAGAGCGTACGGGTGCCGGATCGCCGGCGTCATGCTCTACGGCGGCAACGCGTACCTGGTGCCGCGCGATGACGCCCCGCGCGCCATCGACGTCCACTACAATCCCAACGAGGGAGAGTACCTGGAGGTCGGCATCGCACGCCCGCGGGCCCTGTACGTCCTCTATCCCTATAAGGGCGGGGAGGTCCTGTGCCGCGGCGCCGTCATGCCGTACTACGAGTTCGCGCACGGCGAGCGGCTGACCGACGACGCGTGGAAGGCGCTCCTTGATTCGGACAAACGCCCTGGTATACCGGAATGGGTCCGGCCGATCGTCGGATCGGCGGGCATCGGCCGACCCGTCCTTAAGGAGCGTTAGCCGACGGGAAGGTTGTCATGCTGAGCGAAGCGAAGCATCTCGCCGTGTGAACGACGAAACGGCAACGACCACGGCGAGATTCTTCGGGCCGTACGGCCCTCAGGATGACAACGCCAAACACTGAAACAGACCCGCTGCGCAAGCGAGGAATCATGGCCCAGTTCGAACAACTCGTCGCGGCCAACAAACGCAACAGCGTCCTGCTGGTCATCGCGTTCGTCGTGTTCATCTGCGTCCTGGGCGGCGTCCTGGGATGGGCGATCTGGGGTGACCCGCGGGCGGCTGTTCCGAGCATCGCCATCGCGCTGGCGGTCTCGCTGACGATGGCGCTCATCGGCTACTTCTCCGGGCCGCAGGCCGTGCTCGCCCTGAGCGGCGCCCGCCCGCTCTCCAAGCAGCAAGACCCGCAACTTTACAACGTGATGGAGGAACTCACGCTGGCCTCGGGTCTGCCGATGCCCAAACTCCACATGATCGAGACTCCCGCCATGAACGCCTTCGCCACCGGCCGCAGCCCCGACCGCGCCCACGTGGCCGTGACGCGCGGCCTCAGGGAGCGCCTCAGCCGCGACCAACTCCAGGGCGTCCTGGCCCACGAACTGTCGCACGTCAAGAACCTCGACATCCGTTTCATGACGCTCATGGCCGTCCTCGTCGGCACGGTTGTGATGCTGGCACATATCGGCACACGGGCGATCTTCTACGGCGGCGGCCGGCGCCGAAGCGGCAAGGGCAGCAGCCCCCTCATCCTCATCGTCATGGTGGTCGCGATCGTCCTGGCGATCGTTGCGCCGATCCTGGCGAAACTCATCCAACTGGCCGTCTCACGCCAGCGCGAGTTCCTGGCCGACGCCTCCGCCGCACGCATGACCCGCTACCCGGAGGGCCTGGCCGGCGCCCTGGAGGTCCTGGCCGCCGACACGCACGAAATGCCGCAGGCCAGCGGCGCCACCGCACACCTGTTCATCAACGAACCGCGCATGGCACGCGGACGGCGAAGGCGACACGGCAGCGCGTGGTCGAGCCACCCGCCCATCGAGGAACGCGTCCGGCGCCTGCGGTCCATCGGAGGCGTGGCGGCGTAGCCGTTCTCTGGCGTGGCCATGCCACCCGGCCGAGAAGCCGCCGCCGTGGTCGCCGGAAACGCCGAAGGTTAGCCCGCTGTTCTGCCGACACCAACTAATGAGCGAGATTCGGGTCGGAGTCCTGCCGTGTTTCGATACCTGGGGGCCATCCTGATCGTCGTCATGGCGCTCGCGCTGGCCGCCGGCCTCGCGGTCATCCTGTTCGGCTCTGTGGCCGGGCGCTTGACGTCCGACCCGGTGCTGCGCCTGACGGCATTCGACGGCATCGGCGCGGTGGGCGGCGCGCCGCCGCGCATCCGGGCGATGATCGGGGGCTCCGAGCCAGGCCGCCCCGCCGAGTTCCGCTGGCTCGTCGCACGATTTGAGGACGGCTCCTCGGCGTGGGCCTGGATCAGCAGCAACGGGCTCAGCCGGACCGTGGGACCACGAGGACTCACGGTCGGGGCCTACCGCTTTGTCGTCGGCCTGCCGGAAGTAGAGCCACGTCTGGACGTGAGCGCCGGCGGCACCGTCTACATGTGGCCGCAGACCGAGTCCGTCATCTGGTTCGACGCGGCGGCCATCGTGCCGGCCTGCGGTGTCCGTGTTGTTGCGGGGGGTGCGGCGGCCGGCCCGTCCGATGAAGTTTCGGATGTCGTCGGTGCCGTGAAGACTCTTGCGAGCGGCCGCCTGCCGGTGTACCTTGTGTCGGCCGATGCACAGGGGTATGCGTCGGCTCGTCGGCGTCTGAAGGCGTACGGGGCGCCGCCGGGGCCCGCCTTCTGGGTGATCCCGGGCAAGGAACGGTCGCGGCTGCTCGGCCTCAAGGGCGTGTGGCCGCGCGTTCACGCCGCCATCGTCTGCGACCCGAAGATTCGGGAGGCGGCGGCCAGGGTGAAGGTCCCGGTCCGAGAGGCGCCGTCCGCCGATGCCCTGCCGGGACCGGCCGAGACGCGAAACGCCTGGCGCCGCATTCTGGAGAATCTGACGGGGCGGCGGGCAGGTGACGGCAACGTGAGGAGGTAACGTGTTCGGACGATGGGCTCTGCCCGCGGCCGCGGTCGTGGCGCTTCTTGGTGGACTCGGGTGCGCCGGCCCGAAGAGGCTGGCGGGCACGCCCTCGCCCGTGCGGGGCGACGATTTCACGTATACGCCGATCCGGCGCCGCTCGCCGAGCGAGGTCCGTCCCAGGACACCCCCCGAATCGAAACGCCGTGAACCGATTCGGCGCGTCGCGCATCTGCCCGAACACGATCCCGCCTGGGAAGTCCGTGGCTGGCAGCGACCGTGGCGATGGATCGTTGTCCATCACAGCGCCACCCATCGCGGGTCGGCCGCCTCGTTCGACGCCTGCCATCGCAAGGTCCGCCACTGGGATGAACTCGGGTACCACTTCGTCATCGGCAACGGCACGGGTTCGGGGAACGGCCGGGTCGAGGTGGGCAGCCGCTGGCCCAAGCAGAAGCACGGGGCACACTGCAAGGTCGGCCAGGACGAGACGTACAACAACTTCGGCATCGGCATCTGCCTGGTGGGCAACTTCGAGACACGCCGCCCGACCGACGCCCAGATGGCCTCGCTCGCACGCCTGGTCGATTACCTGGCAGCACGCTACACAATCGACGATTCGCACATCATCGGCCACGGCGACGTCGATAGCACGAAATGCCCGGGACGCTATTTCTCGTTCGACGACCTGTTCCGCCGGCTCAGAAACCGCCGCGCCGCGCGCGGCGCCCTGGCGCGGCGTTAGGTTGTCGCGATGCGCCGGCGAACGTGTGGCGCACGCGTCAGCCACCGCGCATACGTCAGCCGCCGCGCATACGTCAGCCGCCGCGCATACGTTAGCCGCCGGGCTTGCCCGGCGCGTCCGTTAGGAGCAAGAGCGATGACACATGGCGATACCAAACGTTCCGTGACCCGCCGCCGTTTTCTCGGCGCGGGACTGGGCGCCGTCGGCGCAGCAGCGGCCGGCTGCGCGCTGGAGCGCACGAAGGATGCCCGGGCGACAGCCGCCGCTTCGAGTTCGGACCGAAAGCCCAACATCATCTTCATCCTGGCCGACGACCTGGGCTACGGCGACGTGGGCTGTTACGGCCAGAAGCGGATCAAGACGCCCAGCCTCGACCGCCTGGCGGCCGAAGGCATGCGGTTCACGCAGGCCTATGCCGGCAGCACCGTGTGCGCCCCGTCGCGGTGCACGCTGATGACGGGCCTTCACACCGGACACTGCTGGGTCCGCGGGAACAAACTTGTGCCCCTGCGCCCCGACGACGTGACGGTGGCGGAACTGCTCAAGGCTCAGGGCTACGCCACCGGCATCATCGGCAAGTGGGGCATCGGCGAACCCGGCACCACCGGCATCCCGAACCGCCAGGGCTTCGACACCTGGTTCGGCTACCTCAACCAGCGGCACGCCCACAACTACTGGCCGACATATCTATGGCGGAACCAGGAGCGCGTGCCCTTGAAGAACGTCGTGCCCAAGGAAGGCAAAGAGGGCGCGGGCGTGGCGAGCGAGCGCGTCGAGTATTCCCACGACCTCTTCGTGAAGGAGGCCCTCGCCTTCCTCGAGAAGCACAAGGCCGGGCCGTTCTTCCTGTATCTCGCATTCACGATTCCACATGCCAATAACGAGGCCGGACGCAACGGTATGGAAGTGCCCAGTGACGAGCCGTACTCCGCCGAGTCGTGGCCCCAGCCGCAGAAGAACCACGCCGCCATGATCACGCGGATGGACCGCGACATCGGCCGCCTCATGGCTCTCGTAAAGCAACTCGGCATCGACGAGCGGACGGTCGTCATCTTCTCGAGCGATAACGGGCCCCACCGCGAGGGCGGGGCCGACCCGAACTTCTTCGATGCCAACGGTCCCTTGCGCGGCATCAAACGCGACCTGTACGAGGGCGGCATCCGCGTGCCGACGCTGGCCCGATGGCCCGGACGCATCAAGGCCGGCTCCGTCAGCGACCACGCCTGGGCGTTCTGGGATTTCATGCCCACCGCGTGCGAACTCGCCGGCGCGCCCGTCCCGAAAAACATCGACGGCCTCTCGTTTCTGCCCGCCCTTGTCGGCAAACCGCAGAAGGCCCACGAGTATCTGTACTGGGAGTTCCACGAGGGCTTCAACCAGGCCATCCGGATGGGCGACTGGAAAGGCGTGCGGCGGCGCGGCCGAAGCGGCGAGACCGAACTCTACGACCTCTCGAAAGACCTCGGCGAAACGAAGAACATCGCAGCGGACCATCCGGACGTCGTCAGGAAGATCGAGGAACTCTTCACCGCCGCCCGCACCGACAACCCGAACTTCCCCGTCCGCGACCCGAAACCGCCCCGCAAGAAGAAACCCGCCGCCAAGAAGTGACGCGCGGCCACACGCGGGGCCCGAAGGCCAGATGCGCTGTCACCGGAGAGCGAGCGCAGCGAGCGGTCGCCACGGCGCCCAGCCAGGGTCGAACGGGTCTCGCCGTTGCCGTTTGCCTTCAGTAAAATCCGTTGCGTTCTCCTCGTTCTCTCTGTGCCCTCTGCGTTCTCTGCGTTAAGATCTGTTGCCGTTTCCGTTTGCCGTTCGTTCCGCATTCCGCGTTCCGAATTCCGCATTGGTTTTGATTTGCATTCTCCCGATTCGTGAGGTATACTTATAGGAGTTGGGGACAGGTGTGCGCACTCGGGGGCCGAGTCCGTGTGAAGCGGGCGCGGCCCATTTGCTGCGCTGTGCGATGTTGGGGCACCTGCGACAGTCCCCTTGCTGCTGGGTGGAAAACTGCGGCTGCTCGGTTTCGGGCGGCGTCGATCGGTAGAAGGTGGTGACACCTGATGGCTGGGAGAGGGTTCAAACGTTACGGCATTACAGCAGGGGGAATTGCGATGGCTGTTGCACGAGTTCTGAGGTCGAATGGTATTTGCTCGCTTGTGGTTGCCCTTGGCTTGCTCCTGGCCGCATCTCACGTCTCGGCCACGGACTACCACTGGATCGGGGCCGGAACCGGCGGGAACACGGCGACGGACGAGGGCGACCCGACGACCCTCTGGGATAACGCAGGCAACTGGTGGGAGGTTGAGGTTCCGCGCTCTTGTGATACGGTGCATGTTTCTCTCACAAACCGGGGGTACTGCAACGCCCCCAATCGACCGCTCGCCGACGAGTACATTGAGACGCTTTATGTGGATGGCATCACCCCAAAGGGGGCGTTCCACATACGCGACGATGTCACATTCTCTGTGCGAATTCCTGGCGATGTCTACGAGTACATCGGCCACCGGTCAACGGGGCGGGTCGTTCAATCTGGGGGAAGGCATAATGTTTGTTCGACCGCCCGGAATGCTTACCTGTACCTGGGTGACGCCGAAGGGTCCTGGGGGTGTTATGAGTTATCAAGCGGGATGCTCTATGTAGGAAACTCTGGTACTTATTATAGCTCGCACGTTTGTGTTGGCCGCCGTGGTGATGGCGTCTTTGGTCAGTCCGGCGGAACAGTGATCGTAGGTGATAAGGGCGACTCTGAGGTGTGTCTGGGTAGCGAAGAAGGATCCTGCGGGGTTTACGAGTTGTCCGGTGGGGACCTCCGCGTGCAAGCCCCGCACGACCCTGAAGGCGACGCCCACTTTTATGTTGGGAAGTACGGCGAAGGCAGATTTGTGCAATCGGGCGGAACTGCCGTCATGAGCGCGACGCGAGACGCCACGCTTTATCTTGGCTACCAGGGCAGGGGCACCTTCAGTCAATCCGGCGGGTCGTTTGAGGGTGGGCGCATGGAGATAGGCGCATCTTTGGGCGGGGATGGCCTGTATGCACTGTCCGGAGATGCGACGGCGGTCGTTACGGAGACGATTGTTGGGGCGTATTCCTCTGCTGCCGGCAAGATCGACATATCAGGCTCCGCGAACCTGAGTTGCTTTAAGGAGGTGGTGGGCGAGAAGAGCCAAGTTGCCGAGGTGACCCAATCCGGCGGCACCCACAGTGTGATTACCATGCTGACGCTGGGATATGAGTCGGGTTCCCAAGGGAAGTATGTGCTTTCGGGCGGTTTGCTGGAGGCCTCTGGCGTGGCGGTCGGGCTGAACGGGGCGGCCTCGTTCAGCCAGTGGGGGGGCACACACTCGGTGAGTGGCGAAATGCACTTGGGCCATAATGTCGAGGGATACGGCACCTACACGTTTGGCGGCGGGACGCTCGCAGTCGGCACATCGGAATACGTTGGCTTCCGGGGAACTGGCCGCCTCGAGCAAAGGGGTGGCAGCCACACCGTGGGAGAGGGCCTGCACCTTGGGTATGGGAGCGGGTCTTCCGGAATAGTGTTCCTTAAGGGGGCGGGCTCGCTCATTACGCATGACCTGAGCGTCGGTGGCAATGACGGCGAGGGAGAGCTCAACATTGAGACCACTGCGTTTTATCTTGAGATACAGAATGAGTTGACTCTCGGCCCGTATGGCGCCTTAGACGCTGTTCAGGGCGCGACCGTCCACATGACAGGTTCGGCCTTTCGAAATTGGTCCAGCGACGAAGCCGCCTTGGCAGGGCTCGCAAATTTGGAGATGGTTTTCGAGGGCGGGACGGCTGACTGGGCCACGTTCGAGGTGGCAGGCCGGGATCTCGGCCCCGGCCCGGAAGGCTTTGTGCACAACTTCACATTGGGCGGCCTGTCGGTGGGCGGAGGCCAGCCTGCCACGGTGCGACTTGAAGACCAGGTTGACAATGGGAACCGGTCGTCTCCGGAGGCCCAGTATGTTTCCAACCTGTATGTGGGCACGGGCTCCACGCTTGACATGAACGGCCTGCACCTCTATTGCGACGGGGTCCTCATCGAGGACGGAACGATCATTGGTGGCTCGCCCAACGCGAACTGGGTTGCGGCCGTGGACGAGCACTGGGAAGAAGGCGCCAACTGGTCAACGGGTCTCCGGCCGGTGTCGTCCCAAACGGCGGTCTTCGACGAGCCACGTGCGTTTCAGCCCACACTACAAAGCGACGGGCGCGTAAGTGGGGTGGACTTTGCCACGTCGGGGTGGACGCTTGGCGGAGACTCCTCCGCGCTGTCGGTCGGCGCCGGGGGCATTACGAGTGCCGGTACGGGGGTCAACACCGTCGGTGCGGGCGTTGTGCTGAGCGGTAACTCAACTTGGACGGTCGAGGCGGGAAACACGTTGGCCGTCAGCGGGCCACTCAGCGGCGGCGGGCAGACCCTCACCAAAGAGGGTGGCGGCACGCTCGCGATCAGCGGCGCCGAGGACCTGGCGGCCTTCAACATCGCTTCCGGGAACGTGCGGCTGACGAGCGGCGGGGCTGCCATCCTTGTGACGGAAGCCCTCGTGATCGGTTCCGGTGCCGCGCTGGACCTGGCAGAGGGCGCGCTTGTCGTCAATTACACCGACGGCGCAAGCCCGTTCGACGACCTCGTGGCCCTGGTCGAAGAAGGCTTCAACAACATCGATACCGACGGTGACGGCTACCCGAACCTGTGGGAAGGCACGGGCATCACGAGCGCCGAGGCCAGGGACAACTCGCAGTTGACGACCGGCCTGGCCATCATCGCCAACGACGACCCGCTCAGCGAGACTTCCCCTCCGAAGGTCGGCGGTCTGTCCCACCTGGAAGGCGTGCCGGTGGACCCGACGAGCATCCTCATCAAGTACGGGTGGACCGGCGACGCCAACCTGGACGGCGTGATAAACTCGAACGACTACGACCTGATCGACACGGCCTGGATGCTGTGGAGCAATGAAGGGAGAGTGCCGGAAGGCGGTTTCCGCTATGCGGTCGGCGACTTCAACTACGACGGCATCATCAACTCGAACGACTACGACATGATCGACCGGGCATGGGTGTTGAGTGAAGGCGCGCCCTGTGACGGCGGCGCTCCCGCACCGACACCCGAACCCGCCACCCTCGCGCTGCTGGCCGCAGGGCTCGCAGGGCTCATCGTGCGGAAGCGCAGGACGTGAGACTCCGGCGCGGGAAACCAGTGACCGACTAACACTACAGCGCCACTTAGCCCTTTTGCGCGGTGGGCATTCTTGCCCACCGCACAAGAAACCGCTCTGAGGGACTGCACAAGCCCTCTCGCGCGGCGGGCAGGAATGCCCGCCGCGCGGGATCGCGGTAACCGGCGCTGTAGCGCTAAGCATACACCGCCGGCGGGAAGAAGGCCCTGCCGCTCTACCCGGCGGCGTGAAACAGGGCCGACGCCGGCACCGTTTGCTTGGCCACACCGGGACCCGCGTACTTGACGCTGAGGCTCGGCGTACTTCGGCCGCCGCCGTAGCGGCAGCGCAGACGAATCGGCCCCGTCATCCTGCGATGTCCTCCCGGGCTCTCCTCCGCGCTCCGCAGTCTCAAATCTGAAATCTGAGATCTGAAATGCGAGATTTGAGGTTCAGAGCGTCCACCCTTGGCGGTACTCCCGCCGAATCACCTGGAGCACGGCCGGGTCGGAGCAGTTCGTCGGCTTCATCTTCTCGCCGTCCCACTCGATTCGCTTCCCGGCCCGGATGGCCACGTTGCCCACCAGCGCCGCCTCCGTCTCGTTGCCCGCGAAGTCGAAGTTCGAGCATGCCGGCCGCTCCCCCCGGCACGCGCGGAAGAAATCGTCGTGATGGCTCTTGACGCGTGGAATCGTCTTATCGGGTTGCGAAAACGCCTTCATCTTCTCCTCCGGGATGATCCGCGAGCCGAACATCGTCGCCTTCTCACCGATGTAGATGGCACCGTTCTTGCCGAGTTGGCGGCTGTCCTCCAGTTCCTTCGGGCGCGGCGGTTTCTTGCCGCCGTCGTACCAGACGAGTTTGACGGGCGGCTGCTCGCCCCGCGCGGGGAACTCGTACGTGATGATCGACCACAGGGGGAACGTCTCGCGGTTGCACCCCGAGTGCTTCGCCTCCACCGCCGTCGGCAGGCCCAACTTCAGCGCCCAGAACGCCGGCGCCATGGCGTGGCAGGCGATGTCGCCCAGCGCGCCCGTCCCGAAGTCCCACCACCCACGCCACACGAACGGGTGGTACACGTGCTTGCCCTTATACTTGCCCTCTTTCCACTTCTCGGCGTACGGACGCACGGGCGCAGGGCCCAGCCACAGGTCCCACTTGACGTTGCTCGGCACGGGGTCGGTCCAGTTCGGTCGTCCGACGCCCTGCGGCCACCAGTTGAGCGGCCGGTCGGTCCAGATGTGGACCTCGCGGACCTTGCCGATGGCCCCCGCCCAGATGAACTCGCACAGGCGGCGGTGGCCTTCGCTGGCCATCCCCTGGTTGCCCATCTGCGTGGCGACCTTGGCCTTGCGTGCCTCTTCGGCGACGCGCCGCGCCTCGTAGATGGAGTGCGTCAGCGGCTTCTCGCAGTACACGTGCTTGCCGTGCTTGATGGCCATCATCGAGGCCGGCGCGTGATGGTGGTCGGGCGTCCCGACGAAGACCACGTCGAACGATTTGGCCGCCTCGTCGAACATCTTGCGGTAATCCGTGAACGTCTTGACCTTTGGGTGCTGCTTGGCGACTTTCCTGGCGGCCCCGGCCAGGCGGCCCTCATCGATATCGCACAGGGCGATGAGGTTCTGCTTGGCCGCCTCGGCCACGTGCGTCCCCCCTTGTCCGCCCGCGCCGACGCACGCGCAGTTCAACTTGTCGTTCGCCGCGTACGCGCCCGTCCGAAACGGGCCC
>Ga0307427_1000918_pt1 | contig 16290 bp, 17 predicted proteins | sample SalMarWE160190MG_FD_202162 | JGI IMG/M metagenome (GOLD analysis project Ga0307427, IMG submission 202162) | Salt marsh sediment microbial communities from the Plum Island Ecosystem LTER, Massachusetts, United States - WE1603-190 | ecosystem: Environmental > Aquatic > Marine > Intertidal zone >... | reverse complement strand
CTCTCCAAGGGTAGAAAAGGACCTCTTTTTCTCTCTCACAACCTTGAGTTTCTGATCGGATAAGAATGAGAAATTATCCGGATGACTGGAAACTAAATCAATCAAGTCAGATGGTGATAAATGGGTATCTTTAGAGAAGGAAAAGATCACATAATCTTTTTTAATGTCTAACACTGTCGAGCCAATTTTCTTCAGTCCTATTTTGATCTTAATAACAGAGATAAGGTTTAAAACCTCTTTTGGCAAATATCCAAACCTGTCTTCAATTTCCCGTACCATCTCCTTCAATTCATGTTTCCCCTTAATGGAAGATAAGCGTCTGTATATATCCAGCCTGACATCACTCTCCTTAATATAGCTGTGAGGAATAAAAACTGGTAAATCAGTGTTTATCTCAGGGAATATCTCCTCTTGCCACACCTCTCCCTTTAGCTCTGCAATTGCCTGTTCTATTAGTTTTAGATACAGTTCATAACCGATAGCCTTGATATGCCCTGATTGAGAGAAACCAAGTATGTTTCCACCTCCCCTTATCCTTAAATCATTTAAGGCAATATTGACTCCCGAGCCTAAGGAAGAAAAATCCATCAAAACCTTTAGTCTTTTTTGGGCATCTCGTGTCAAATGAGAGCCATCTGAAATCAGAAGATATGCATAGGCCTTCACATTAGACCTACCAACTCTTCCTCTAAGCTGATAGATCTCAGCCAGCCCAAAGCGATCTACCTTATTAATTAGTATAGTATTGGCTGAAGGTATATCCAGACCTGAATCTATTATGGTAGTGCACACTAGGACATCTGTCTCCCTGGCCAAGAATTTAATCATTGCCTTCTCTAAATCCCTTTCCCTCATCTGACCATGGGCAATGCCAATCGTGGCTTTGGGAACAAGGCTGCTCAATTTATCTGCCATTTTCTCAATGGTTTGAACCCGATTGTGGACAAAAAAGATCTGCCCCCCTCTATCTAATTCCTTTTCTATTGCATGAGATATAATATCTTCATCAAATCTGGAAACATATGTCTGAATAGAGAGCCTGTCAGCAGGTGGTGTTTTAATGATACTCAGATCCCTTACCCCCATCAATGACATATGGAGGGTCCTTGGAATAGGTGTAGCTGTCATTGCAATGATATCAACCGAATTCCGATATTTTTTTAATTTTTCCTTGTCTTTAACACCAAAGCGCTGTTCCTCATCAATTATAAATAAGCCCAGATCTTTAAATATAACATCATCAGAGAGAATTCTGTGGGTTCCAATAATAATATCAATCTTCCCCAGAGATAAATCACGTATTACTCTTTTTTGCTCTGGCCTTGAAATAAAGCGACTCAGAGCAGCAATCCTGACAGGATAAAAATTAAAGCGTTTTAAGAAAGTCTGGTAATGCTGCTCGGCTAAAACAGTGGTCGGAGAAAGAATAGCTGCCTGTTTTCCATCCATAACAGCCTTAAAAGCAGCTCTCATAGCTACTTCTGTTTTACCAAAACCTACATCACCACAAATAAGCCGATCCATTGGTCTGTCTGATTCCATATCAGAGAGTACATCGTCAATAACCTTGATTTGATCTGTAGTTTCTTCATACTCAAAGTTTGCCTCAAACTCTCTATAGTAATTATCTGCCTTTGAAAAGGAAAAACCCTTGAGAAACTTTCTCATGGCATAGATTTTAACTAGACCCTTGGCTATCTTTTCTATTGACCTTTTGGCCTTCTTTTTTGCTAACACCCAAGATCCTCCGCCAAGCCTGTCTAATTGAGGATTCTCTTCATCTAAACCAATATATTTCTGGATAATGTTTATCCTATCTGCCGGGATATAAAGTCTATCATTTCCCGCATATTCAATAATTACAAAATCTCTAATCCTGCTGTTGATCTCCATCTTTAAAAGCCCGCCATAGCGACCAATCCCGTGATCCTGGTGAACAACTAAATCACCTGCCTGTAATTGACTGAATTCTGTCCATGGGATGGCTTGAACCTTGTCTTCTTTTTTTCTTCTTTCTCCTCCCCTTTTTTCTCCAAAAATCTCATCTTCTATAATTATAATCAGGTTTGAGGCCGAAAACCTAAATCCTTGAGAGAGGTACCCCAAACAGATGTATAATCCTCTTTTCCTTTTAATCCGTGACCAATCAGGGAGAATTTCTTTGACACTGATTTGATAATTGAACAAGATTTCTTTTAACCGTTCTGCCTGCTGTTGTGTCCTACATAAGAGTACAATCTGATTTCCCTCATCAATCCATGCCTTTATTTTCGCTGCGAGAGGGGCAAGTGAGACCTTTGGACGAGTGATATCCTGAGAGTCATATTCCATGCCTGCCACAAGGGATTCGTTGAAATCGACTGCCAGTCCTTCCTTTTTAAAACTGGTGCTGACAGTAAAATCAAAAAAACAAATGTTGTGATATTCAGCAATGGTATCTTGAAGTTCCTGTATCTCGAGAAAGTTATTATCAGTTTGGGGAAAGGGGTTTCCTTTCTCTAAACACTCATCCTTAAACCTTCCCGTTTCTATATTAAGCCTCTCGACAATAGACCTGGCTCTTTCAATAAAACTATCTGATTGAGTAATGCAAATATGACCTTCTTTGGGAAGATAGCTAAAGATGGTATCAAGAGATGAGTAAAAATGTTGCAGCCATGCCTCAATACCTGGAAAATTTCCTCCTGATTCCAAAGGCGATGGAAGTCTACCCATTGATCGTGCACGTCTAATGTTTGAAGGTCCTAAAATGATTTCATTCGCAGGGAGAATAATTAACTCTTTTAAATCAGATTTTGATCTTTGATTGACTGGATTAAAGAGTCTTATGGATTCCACAGTGTTTCCCCAGAATTCTATCCTCGCTGCTGAATCATATAACGGCGGATATAGATCAATAACGCCACCCCTTACAGAGAAATCACCCCTCTCCTCCACTAACGAAGTTCGAAGATAACCAAAAGTTATCAACTTTTTTATCAATTCATCCCTGTCGATCTCCTCATTAATAGCGATATAGTCAACCGAGTTAAGGAGGATCTTTTTTGGCAAAAGACGACTCATAATGGCCTCTAATGATGTAACAACAACCGCATCTCGCAACGTTGAAAGAGCATAAAGCGCTTCTATCCTTTGCCTTACCAATTCTTTTGGTGGACTTAATCCTGTGAGAGGTGAGATATCATAGGAAGGGAAGAGGAATAGTCTCCTCAGGTCTGGCAAAGCTCCATTATTCTGGTTGGGAAGGAAAAATTGCAGATCTTTGTAAAATTTTTCGGACTCCTTAGAATTAGGGAGAACTATTAAGAAAGGACGGTCTACTTCGATAAAGAGCTGAGATAATAGGTAGGCCAATGCGGAGCCAGTGATGCCAGTCACCTCTATAGGTCTTATCTCATCCTTTATTCCCTTCTTCAATATACTCAGATTATCTCTGTTATCTGACATTATGTGTGTTTGTTGCCTGCCCGCCATCGCTCTCGCTCAGGCGAGGCGGGCGGGGGTTTGTTGCCTGCCCGCCACCTGCCCGCAATGCTTCGCAACGCGAGGCGGGCGGGTCGCTCTCGCTCAGGCGAGTCGGGCGGGGGTTCTTTGAGTTTGTTGCGTTCACACCGAAAAGTGGAAAGTCAGTTTTCAGCGGCCCGTAGTCAATTGCAACAGACAACAGACAGAACTTATGGGCTTCGCCCCAATTGGAGTATTGGCCCGCCCTGGCGCGACTTTCATAGAATACAATATTATCGCTGTAATATCTCATGAGTTAAGTATATGTAATTAGCTCATTACAACTCAGGTCTGGGCCAGGGAGCAATGGAGTAATGGAAAACCAAAATGCATAAGACCTTCTGGATTTCAGGCTTTTCACAATACTCCAGTACTCCAACACTCCATTAATCCATGTGGGGGACATAAAATAAAAGGCGCTAAAAGACCTATGTTTTCAAGGAGTTGTAGAATTCCCGAGACGTCATGTTAGCCAATTCCTCGGCCATCCTTTTCTTTTCCTCTAAATCTGTTGTCCTGTAAAGGATCAGCATCTCATTTTGGCTTGGCCCTGCACCCTGATATGTAGCAACGCCATGAAGCCCTGCCACCCAGTTTTGGATAAACCTTGCAATCCTCATCCTCTTTTTCGCACTTACAGCAGATTTAAGATATTTAGAAACATATTCCCCTATCTCTGGATTTTCCAGCTCCATCTCACCTGGCATAGTAACTGCTATTCCACCTGCTATATCCCCTGCAAGGGCAATTACCTCCCAGAAGCCATCATTTGTATCTAGTTTCGCAAGATTACTCATTGCCTCATCTGGCATAAAGACACCGGAACCAAGTGGCTCTTCGTTTCCCATGTGCGCAGCAGCAATAGCACATGCCAGTGATGTATTGTTTAACTTTATCATCCTGGTTATCTTATCTACAATATGTGATGCCTTTGAAATACCATTATATTCTGCAATAAGCTGAGTTGCACCAATGATCAGATCCATAAAACCTACTTTACAAGCACCACCACAGTTCATTCTGTGGGTCTTTGCAAATCTCCTGATAAACTTTTGCGTATACTCGATCTCACCGCACATGAACACCCTCTCCCAGGGGACAAATACCCTATCAAGGACTATGATACATGTCTCCCTCTGTCCATATATAGGATTTCCAACATAACGTATATCATCTGCATACTCCCTTTCTACACTATACGGATTGTACTGGCCAATATATGTTATTCCTTCAGATCCATTTGGTACGGCAAATGCGAGGGCATAATCTTCTTCTCCTCTCCTGCAAGAAAGGCCAGGAAGTATAAGGTTTTCATCGGCTGCATATCCGGCAGTAGTATGCTGCTTTGCCCCGCTAACAATAATACCATCTGATCTTTTTTCAACAACATGTACATAGGAATCGGGATCCTGATCGAGGGGTCTTTTGCTCCTATCACCCTTTGTATCAGTAACAGATCCACTCACTACCAAATCCTCTTTCTGGGCATGCTTGAGGTATTCTGTAAATCTTTTATAATATTCCGTTCCTTTATCTTTATCTATCTCCCATGTTGTGGCTGCCAGGCCTGGAAGCATCTCATTTCCGGGACAGCGATAGTTACAGGTCCCTAACTTTTGGCTGCTCAATCGGGCCATCTCCAGGCGTTTCTCAAGATCCTGAGTGCTCTGATGGATATGCAGGCTTCTGCTGATAGTTTCACCTGTAAGATGAGAGGTTGCTGTCATGATATCATCATACTGAGGATCCAGCGTGAGTTCATAGACCTTTGCTGTTGCCTCAACAACCCCCTTTGTAATTGGATGATCAGCCAATTTCTCAACCTTTTTCCCTCCTATAAAAAGCCTCGGTTTCAGTTTGGAAATTCTTTCTCGATATTCATCTACTGTCTTTATGGCCATTTTTTACTCCTCTGTTTGATTGTAATTAGCTTTCATAAAAAAAGAAATATAGATGAGCATATGTTACCGGTCAAGTGATTAAAGAGGTTATTATGAAATTACCAACGAAAAGCCCCCAGGGGACTGGAAACATTCCCCTGGGGGCTTTTACATTTTATCCATATACATGTGGTCAAATCTTTATTCCTGCCTCATCTCAAGAAAAGACCCCCCTTTTTATAATAATGGCGGTCTATATCATGTTCATAGATAATCTGCTGAGCACTACTATGTGTCTAGTCTGAGTCCCTGTAAAGATGAATATTATATGATATTACGCTTTTTTAGTTACTTATTATTCTGTAAGTTCCTCAATTGTCTAACCAAAGGTATTAGGAACAGCATACAGGCGAATAAAAAAATAACACTGCCTATAATCATAACAATGTTTTGACTTTTTAAGCTCGGAGTGATGAAAAAAACAGCGCATACCACGAAAAGTATCCAACCATACAGTTGGAACTTGATATAATGCCGCATTTCGTTTTCCTTTCGTTTTGATGTTCCTTTATTGTAACATTTTCTCATAGATATAATTGGAAGTTTATCAGCAGCTGCATGGGTATTGGCAGACATGAAATCTGTGAAGAAGGTTTGGCGTTGACTTGACAGGGAAAGCCAAAATATCCCGCTGACCGTGTGAAACGACAAGTTACAAGCTCATGGATACAATTACATATTTTCTTATGCTGTATTGAACTGGATAGAGGATAATTCATCCTCTGAAGCTCTCGATGAAATGCTCAAGAATTCAACCCCTACGACTTTGTCATTTTCATCATAATCAAGGATGACTCCAGGCTGAATTTCCTCCGATTCGACTATCCGTCTTTCATCTAGGCGAAAATATAAAGCATCGTTCTTCCTGTCGACCCTAATCCTCATATTTATCCCTCCCGAGTCGTCTATCAAAAAAGACAGTTGCGGCCCGATTCGGTTTACGTACGGTATTTACTACCACTCTCAACCATCGATTCCCGTTCTCAGGAATTTGCTTTATGAAATGCTTATTACCATCTACACGATCTTCCACACGGTCTGGAGATTGAATAGCACGGCTGACCCACTCTCCATTAATAGATCGTTCTTCAAGCATTTGATTAAAATGTTTTGTAAATTTCATCATCTACTATATCATTCTATCGCCGGAAAAGCAATTTGGTTATCATAGAAAGTAACCTATCTTATAACGTATTATAGCCAGCCGTGCCTTAAAGTATACATTTGCCTGGTTAAGCTTTCAAATATTCAATTCTGCCATCATTAGTTGCTTTTGATATCCGGAAGACCCAAACCCTTACAAATTTTTCTCGCAAGCTTATCAGGGATTTCGGAGTGACGCGGCACAGTTTCAATTTCTCCAGTTAATAGATTAACCCATAATAAATGGGCGCCTCCTTCACGTTTAAGATAACATCAATTCCTACGCAAATAGCGTAAAAAAGCTTGTCTTTTCATGAAATTGCAATAACCTCACGAATCGCATCGTCGGGCACCCCTCGCATGACATCTTCTCGCCGATCTTCAAGGATCAGAGAAATGGCCAAAGCTAAACTCGCCTTACATTCCTCTATCGTTTTACCTTGTCCGTTTGCGCCTGCGACTTCGGGACAATAGGATATATACCAGTCTCCATCTTTTTCAATAATGGCGGTAAATTCGTTATGCATAATTTTTCTCCCTTTTATTGAATTTTATAGAGATTCAAAAAAAGATTCTACCAACTTTTTATGATTTTCAAACTTGGTTTTTAGCAGCAGGTTATGCGAACGATGGCTAAGCAACCTGGTAAATGACCGGACAATAGTGGGGTTCAGGTATAGGCTTCCCGTTTGTATGGGCTGACTCAAGCCAAGCTTTCTTTGCTTTCACGACCTCTGAGAGAGCTTTCTCTGGAGTCTCACCAAAGGCTGAGCAATGACTTAGATCAGGAATATCAGCGATATAACCTTCGTCATCCTCACTATGGAAGATATTGATATGATAATCTTTCATTTCATCAGGGCACTGCATGGTTATCCTTTGAACTGGTTTATCAACTGGAAATAGACCTTTCAAAAATCAGCCGCATAACCGTTACATTATACTGCTTATATGCAGTTTATACTACTGCAACACAAATTCAATATTGTAATTATCCAACAAGTAAAATGTGTTGCCCAATAATGAGTGTAATATTCGGAAAAGCATTGTATCCTACTCCGGAGAAAATGCCACCCAAAATATATGATGGGAGTGCTGGAAATGACACAATACAACTATAAAAATAAAGGGAGTCAAACCAACTTCACTTTTCAGCTTTTTCTTTTGACACACAATCCCTTCTCTCCTATACTTTTTCTACTCCGTAAAAATCCATACAATGAGATCATTGGCAAGATTGAGTACTTGAAGGAACTTGGAGAACGCATCCTGTCCCATTATAGACAGGGGTTTAGTTACAGCCAGATACGACGTAAGTTATTAGGCCCGGAGATAGCAATTGCCTATTTTACCCTGGGCCACTTCACCGGGAAAAACCTTATTCGCTCATTCATTAAAGACCAACCGCACATGATTGATACAAAAGAGGGAGAGTGAAATAAAGAGAGGTGATCATGATAAAAGATCGAGATTTTTTTGAGGATGTTTTAACCAAGGCATATAAAAGAATGCATCTTTATACTTGCGCTGAAGCCAGCTTGCAAGGCTTGCAGGCCATCTGGGACTTACCACCAAAAGGATATTCGTGGGCTACTGCTGGATATATGGGAGGCATTTCAGCTGGACAAACCACATGTGGTCTTCTGATTGGCAGTAGCATAGCTATTGGCCTTCGGTGCGGTCAAGGCAAAGAGGGCATCCCGGAGGAGCATGAACAGGAAAGAAATAAAGCCATTCATGCTGTGTGGGAGCTTTATAGTGACTTTTTAAAAGAATTTGGCAGTACAGATTGTAAGACACTCTGCAACTGTGATTGGAGTAATCCAGAAGAGCTTAATCGGTTTATCCAAAATAAAGGCTGGAAAAACACCTGCGATATTTTTTTGAAGTTCGTAGTGAATAAATGCACTGAGTTGGCAGAAAAAGAAAAACTATAATATAAGGAGCCTAAAGATGAGTGTTGATGCATACGAAAAATTAGCCCATGCCTTAGATCTCCTGCCCGGAGGCTTCCCGAGAACTGCCTCTGGTATTGAATTGCAGATCCTCAAGAAAATATTCTCGCCCGAAGAAGCATTAGTGGCAAGTAACATGACCGGCACGAGTGAGACAGCAGATGCGATAGCAGAACGGTCCAACCTATCACAGGAAGAAATTGAGACAAGACTTAAGGCAATGGTGGGCAAGGGTATTATATGGGGCTCAACAAAGAGAGATGGGGTTAAGATGTTTCGGCTCGCTCCATTCGTTGTTGGTTTTTATGAGGAACAATGGGATATCATGGACCATGAGTTTGCTCATCTTTGTGAACAATATTGGAGTGAAGGTGGTGCAGAAGGAATAATGCGATATGAGCCAGCGCTTCATCGCGTCGTCCCAGCGCAGGGATCAGTTAAAACTGAGTTTATTCTTCCCTATGATGATATTAAACCATTACTGCTTCAAGCCAGTTCTTTTGAGCTGCGGGATTGCATTTGTAGAAAACAACAAGATCTCCTGGAAACCAGAAAATGCGACTTTCCCCTGGATGTATGTCTTGTTTTTTCTATGAAAAAAAGACCGGCAGGACCATACAGCATTACTCAAGAAAAAGCCCTTAAAGTGCTTGACCGGGCTGAAGAAGTAGGCCTGGTTCACACGGTAAGCAATGTTGCCAGGGGAATTTTTTATGTATGCAACTGCTGTGGATGTTGCTGTCAGATCCTAAGGGGAATAAACGAATTTGGCATCGAACAATCAGTTGCCAAGGCAAATTATTATGCGGTTGTTGACCCAGAACTTTGCCTTGGCTGTGGAATATGTGAGGAACGTTGTCAAATGCATGCATGCACCGTAGATGAGGTGTCAACAATTGATCTGACCAAATGCATTGGCTGTGGTATTTGTGTTACTGGGTGTCCTAATGAAGCAATGAAACTCGAGTTAAGGCCCGACGCTGAGATAATTCACCCTCCAGACAGTTACAAAACATGGGAGCAACAGCGGTTAAACAACCGAGGGCTAATTAAATAACAAAACCGAAATACATCATTTAATACAGAAGGGAGTGTATAAAAAATGACGCAAATCAAGGATGACCTGACAATTGAGCAACTGAAAGAAGTTATGGATTTTATAAAGAACGGCGACACTACCCATGAAGATATTGTTGATACTGTTCATACACTTTTAAAAAGACCTGAAAATGTCTTCTTTAGAAATATTGGTCGCGGTCGAGGAATGTGGGTGGCAAGAAATAACACCATAATATGTTCACAAACGCCGGAACCGACTTCGTGGTATTTAGGGGGATGTAGATGGAAGGAGTACAATAACGAGAGAGAGGCAGAAACCGATGTGAGAAACCTTGCCAAAGGCATGAGCTACAAATGGGCGATTCTTAATTTGATGTTTTCAATGATGGCCCTGGAAGGAAAAGCAACAATTGAAGAGGTGAGGGCATCCAGGATCGGTGGAGGAAAATCTGTAATCTATGAACCACATTACAATACACAGGATTTCTCGAGAGCTGATCAACCATTGTCTGATAAGGAAAAAAGGGTGCTAAAAAATAAAGTTGTGCCGATTCTTCAAGGCCTTGTTCAATATATATTTGCACCGGATATGGGCACAAGTTGTACACATGTTGATTTTGTAAGCCAATATGCTCCGTATAATGTTGCGTGTTTATATTTAGAGAACGGTGGCTCTGGCGATCCTTCTTTAATTACAGCCAGAGGAGTGTATGAGTCTATGTTAGAATCTGTTGTGTATCACTTCAACCAGAAGGGCCTTAATAACATAACTATAGCCCTCCAAGGCCTTGGAAAGGTCGGCTCACATCTTTTAGACTACATTGTTCAGGACTATCCTGAAGTAGAACTTATTATCGCGGATATAGATACTGTGAAAGTCGACGAAAAGCTGAGAGTATTAAAAGAGAAAGATATTACCGTGAGACACGTTGAACCCAATGAGATCTATAATCAAACATTTGATATCTTTAGCCCAAATGCCATGGGTCAGATTGTTAATCCCTCAACGGTAAGAAGGATGATGAGGGCAAATCGAGATAAGAAATTGATAATTGTTGGAGCTGCAAATAACCAAATAGACGAAAGACACAGGGGAAGCAGAAAAGAGGTAGAGAGCTTATTGAAGCGATTTAACATACTCTATGCGCCTGACTTTGTAGTAAATCTTGGAGGAATTCTTAATTTAATCTATGAGTTTGAAACTGTGAAAAAGGTGTTTGGCGGGAAATATAATCAGAAGAGACCCCTTGAAGTGATCCACGGTATAAGACCAATACTACGAGAGATATACAATCGCAGTAAAACAATGCGCTTGTCAACCCAAGCCGTGGCAGATTGGCTGGCTGAAGAGCACATTGCACGATGGGCAATATTTAATGGCCTTGGACCTGATGAGTTAATAGACAGAAGCTATTTAGTTGATTTATTACCAACGAGTTCCAAAAACACCATAAGCATCTCTTAATTGTGATTATATAGGGGAATTCATTACTCCCTCTTTGCGAGATAAGTTCTGTGAATCCTGCTCCTTAGCAGAAACCTGCATGAGGGTTGAAGATCCCAGTTTATCGGGGATGGTGTGGGAGCTGGAGCTAAAAACCCCGGCTATCCGATTCAGTGATTACGAATCGCTGCCATCGTCTTTGTTGCTGGTTCTGGCTGTACCCATATCACCGTCGACCTTTTCCTCCAATTGTCTTAGTGTCTCTTCCAGAATAGGGAGCCTCTGCTTGTCTTTGGAATCTTTGGAAGTTCTTTTGAGTTCAACCAGCATCTTAAGGTCTAAAACATGAATCGTATGACCTCTAAACTCAATTTCCACTGTGTGTTCAAGGAGGTCTTCATAGGCTTTTTTCTGCTCAATAACAGCCAAAACGTCAAGAGATCCTAATCGGGTCGTAAAAAGAGCATGGCCCGTCCCCGAAAAATCCTTCTCCTTTGGCTCTATTATCTTGTCGTCTAGTCGACGATGGAATGCCCTGATCGATTTGAGAAATGCAAGCAGTTTAGTAATATTTTCGGAAGATCGACTATGTACGATATCTACATCCATCGTTGTGACTGGAGCGCCCTGCACTACGGCTGCAAGGCCACCGACAAGAATAAACTTGATCTCTGCTTTTATGAGCCCTTCAAGTAGTGCGCTTAGGTCTGTATCTGCTGATTTTTTGCTGCTGGTAGGCATCTCTCAACTCCAAAATAGTACGTGCTGCGTTATCATTGGCTTGTAGACGTTCCTCTGGCGACATCTTAAGGAACATTGCGACCAAACCCTTATCAACGTCTAATGCGTACTTTTTTTCCGTTTCCTTAATCATCTGATTCCTATTTGGCAGTAAATTGATTTCAGCCGAACGCCTGTTTCACAGGCGCGAGTTTACGAGCGTCCTAAAGAAAGCAGGTGTTCTGCCTCAGAGAGCAAGTTGGATGATAATAGTTCGCTCTATCCCCTCCATCTCATTTTTAGAGACTGTTTCAGCTTTATTGATTAGCCTCTTCTTGCTCACAGTAGTCAGCTGATCAGCCATGGCCTTAGCCTTTTTCCCCCGAAGGGTAACATATGTTTCACTTGGATAGAGTTTACCGACACTACTTGTCAGGGGCACTACTTGAATCCTGTTAAGGAACTGATTTGCTGCATTATTGCTTACAATGACGGCTGGCCTCTTTTTGCGGATTTCACCTCCGACGGAACGGTCAAAATTGATCCACCACACTTCACCTCGCTTCATCATTCACATCTCCAAATGTAGCTTCAGCCCATTCAAGGGCTTCGGATTCGCGAACTTCATCAGCCGCCATCTCTTTATATGCAGCATAAAATTCTTTTTTTATCACGTGAGGTCTGACCAAGTCTTCAATAAAGCGACTGATTTTTCCTGGCCCAATCACTTCCCGCAGACCCTCATAAACCTCTTCATCTATAGTAATAGTAAGTTTTTTTGCATGACCAATACCCCTTTAATAATATACGTATTGTACACGTATAAGGATATCGGAGTCAAGGGAATGTTTTCGGTTTCACATCAAGGCAGATTCTAGGGGACGGGCATAAATAAATAATTAAGTTAAATTTCAAGTTTATAATGGTTCTGATTGGCGATATGTTCCCCTCTTTTTACCGCATATCCAACAGCCGGTTGGGTTATGCCAAGATGCCTCGCTATATCCGTTAATCCATAACCGAGTTTTCTAACCGCCCAGTAGCAAAATAATCCCCGTGCACTAGCCTTCACTTTTTCTCTACTCTTGGAATATATATCCTCTGGGTCTATCTTAAATATTTTACATACCCGATCTTCAACCGTCTTTAGATCGTAGCCCAGTCTCTTCATCTCATAATGGCGGTTAAATGTTTCATCGGCCTCTTCCAACACCTGAAGCACAAAATCACTGTCTCCTAATATCCTTTCATCACCCTTTATTCTCTCCCTTTTCCCCATCCTCTTTATCGCTTTCCAACCTCCGAGACTTCGAATCAAACCTCCGCCAACCAACTCCGGTCGCCTCCCTTGACTTAGGCCTTCCTTGACATACGATGAATATGATTGCCTTGCTTCTGCTAAACTTTTACCAAAACAGGAAAGCACATATCTTGTGTCCTGCCATTCGCATTTTCTCATCCCCATTAATGCACTATGTCCACAATATTTATAACGGTTCAACTTACCGAGATTTGCAATGATTCCAGCCCTTAATGGGTTTAGGTGAATATAGCGGACCAATTCGTTCAAATAAACATCTTCCTGGCAAATAATGGACTTGAAGCGGTTCTGAAAAAGTGGCCCATGACGTCGGTAACGGCGATTAAAACTAACAACATATCCGGTCAGCAACCTTCGCATAAGGTTTGAAATGGATGTATTACCAGTGCGAAATAGAAAATGGGCGTGATTACCAAGAAATGCCCAGGCATAACAGGCCGTGTTTGTGGCTGGGAGTAGATTGTTTAGACGCTCTAACAGGTTATCGCGGTCTTTATCGTCCCTGAATATTTTTTTGCGCTCTATTCCTCGGATGATAATGTGGTGAAGAACGCCGGGTGAGTCTAAACGAGCTAATCTTGGCATGAGCAAATGATTACCAAATTACTATTAGCTATGTCAAGTTAATTATTTATTTATGCCCGTCCCCCTATTCATAGTGGAAGCAGAAAAGAGGTAGAAGGATTGTTGAAGCGATTTAACATACTCTATGCGCCTGACTTTGTAGTGAATCTTGGAGGAATCCTTAATTTAATCTATGAATTTGAAACTGTAAAAAAGGTGTTTGGTACGAAATTTAATCAGGATAGATCCTTGGAAGTGATCCACGGTATAAGGCCAATATTACGCCAAATATATGATCGCAGCAAAACAACGCGTTTATCAACTCAAGCCGTGGCAGATCGACTTGCTGAGGAACACATTGCACGATGGGCCATATTTAATGGCCTTGGACATGATGAGTTAATAGATAGAAGTTATTTAGTTGATTTATTACCAACGAGTTCTGGAAACACCACGCCTATCTCTTAATTGTGATTATAGGGGGGGAATTCATTCCTTCCTCTTTTCGAGATACGTTCTGTGCATCCTTGAAGGAGTGCGCTTGGGTCTGTGCCTATTGATTTTTTGCTGCTGGTAAGCATCTCTCAACTCCAAAATAGTACGTGCTGCGTTATCATTGGCTTGTAGGCGTTCCTCTGGCGACATCTTAAGGAACATCGCGACCAAACCCTTATCAACGTCTAATGCGTACTTTTTTTCTGTTTCCTTAATCATCTGATTCCAATTAGACAGTAAATTGATTCATTTCAGCCAATCGGTGAACTGAGGGGCGCGAGTTAACGAGCGTCCTAAAGGAAGCAGATGTTCTGCATCAGAGAGCAAGTTGGATGATAATAGTTCGCTCTACTCCCTCCATCTCATTTTTAGAGACTGTTTCAGCTTTATTGATTAGCCTCTTCTTACTCACAGTAGTTAGCTGATCAGCCATCGCCTTAGCCTTTTTCCCCCGAAGGGTAACATATGTTTCACTTGGATAGAGTTTACCGACACTACTTGTCAGGGGTACTACTTGAATCCTGTTAAGGAACTGATTTGCGGCATTATTGCTTACAATGACGGCTGGCCTCTTTTTGCGGATTCCGCCTCCGATGGAAGGGCCAAAATTGATCCACCACACTTCACCTCGTTTCATCATTTACATCTCCAAATGTAGCTTCAGCCCATTCAAGGGCTTCAGATTCACGGACTTCATCAGCCGCCATCTCTTTATATGCAGCATAAAGTTCTTTTTTTATCACGTGAGGTCTGACCAATTCTTCAATAAAGCGACTGATTTTTCGTGGCCCAATCACTTCCCGCAGACCCTCATAAACCTCTTCATCTATAGTAATAGTAAGCTTTTTTTGCATGACCAATACCTCATTTAATAATATACGTACTTTACACGTATAACGATATTGGAGTCAAGGGAATGTTTTCGGTTTCACATAAAGGCAGAACGTGAAACCTCAGCGGCGCGGCTTGTCCATGTCCGCTGGAGGGTCTTGTTTGGCGTAAAAGTAAAAGGGGACATATAAAAGGGGAAACATGGGGTTCGCGTCTTCATTCTTGAGAGGTTGAGTATTAACGAATCATCTACATACGTGAAGAATGAAGACCTGACCCCCCTTTTCCTAAAATGAAAAAAAGTGCCAGCTTTTCCCGGTTAGGTCAATGAGCTGTTTATGTAGCTTTTATATGTAGAAAATCATCTTTAGATAATATTTCTAAGTTTGGATGAAGTTCTTTTGAATAATCAAATAGCTTATTATCACCAGTAACAAAAACATCAGTATATGAGGTATTTATTAGGTGTTTTAAATCGTCTAAAGTATCATGACTACAATTTCCAAATTTCAACACTCTGTAATCTAAGAATAAATTTGCCTTAATCACACTAACAATCATTGGAAACCTATTCGATTTACGTAATATTTTTTCAGCAGTTTTTCTTCTATGTCTATTAGGTATATTTCTTACCCTTTCTGCCACTATGCCTTCAGCAATTAATTTTTGTAAATCTCTGTTTCGGCTAAAAAATTCTTTAAAATCATTAGCAAATTTAAATTGATCTTTATTTTTTGTAAGTTCAGATATCTTATTTTGGATATTGTTACTTTTTCCTGCCCATCTGTTTTCTATGAATGTTTTTGCGTTATCATCATAGATTCCATTTGAAAATTTAACTATTACTCTTTCAAAGTCAGCTTTTTCTTGATTTTCACAAAAGGGACTAAAAGAAACATTGTTAATTAAATTGTCTAATTCCATTAATAATATATTAGGGATTGTATTAAGAAAACGACATGGGAATAGTTCCTTGATAAGTTTGAAACGTTTGATTCCCTGTTCAATATCTGAAGGATTCCCCGATTTCCAACATGAAGCAATCTCAAACACATTTAAACTGCTAATTATTAGTCTAAGTTTCTTTCCTGATAATATATTCTTTATTTGATCAGATTTTATATCTCTTCTAATAATTTCAGCATAAATATTACTGTCAAAATATATTTTTTTCATATTATTCTTACATAACCCCCAAACCTCGCAGTTAGGGGAAAGAAAGGTTTATAAGGATCTAGAATTACTATAAAAGCATAGGGAAACTCTCGCATGTTAATGTTTCTTTTTAGCCCAAAAAGAAAGGAGTCTCCCCAT
>Ga0307427_1000917_pt1 | contig 16291 bp, 15 predicted proteins | sample SalMarWE160190MG_FD_202162 | JGI IMG/M metagenome (GOLD analysis project Ga0307427, IMG submission 202162) | Salt marsh sediment microbial communities from the Plum Island Ecosystem LTER, Massachusetts, United States - WE1603-190 | ecosystem: Environmental > Aquatic > Marine > Intertidal zone >... | reverse complement strand
GCCATCGCTCTCGCTCAGGCGAGGCGGGCGGGGTGAAGCTTATGTGTCGTTAGATCAGAAATATATAACGGAGGAAACTTTCCATCACATCTATGAGCAGGCTAAAAGAGTTTCTAAATTGGATTCTGGCCTAATTACCTATCTTCTGCAGAACCAGAAAATATCAAAACGGAAAGAAACCCAAGAAACTCAACAAACCCAAGAAACAAGGCAAACCAGATAAGTTCCATGAGCTACATACACGAGGCCTTGCAAAAGGCACAGAAAGAGAAAGATGCCAGGTTTCCGAAATACAAAAGAATATTATTAGGCTCAAAGGGAAAATCGGGTATTTTCTTTTCAAGAATTCTTTGGTTGATTTTTCTCTTTGTCATTTTACTTGCTTTTACAGTCAATTCATGGTTCGATTTCAAAAATAAAAAGACGATACCAGCCTCTGAGAATCAAAAGACCGTGGTAAGCAACAAGGCAGGGGCCTCTAAAAATGAAGCGGACTTTTATGAGAGGGGAAAATATTTTCAAACAATCGGCCGTTTGAAAGAAGCACAGGGATTTTATAAGCAAGCCCTTATACTTGAGCCAGACAATGTTTATACATTGAATAATTTAGGGGTGATCTATATTCAACAGCGAAACTATTCGGAGGCTAGAAACAGTCTTGAAAGTGCTATTCGACTAAAACCAGAATATGTAGACCCATATTACAACTTGGCATGTATCTATGCATTGAAAGGAAAGGTGATGAAAAGTTTGGAAAACCTGAAAAAGGCAATTTCACTGAATAAATCGGCGAGAGAGTGGGCCCGAAAGGACAGCGACCTACAAAATATGAGGGGCGTGCCCGAGTTTGAAGAAGTGATAAAGGTAACCAAATAATTGATAGGTTAAAAACACGGTATGAGACCAATGATAAACATGAGATATCTCCTTTTCTTTTTATGGGTGGGCCTAATATTTCTCACACATAATCCCATGGTATTTGGTGCAAGGCTTGCAGGTGAAGAGGGCGTGATATCTGTTACTCCTACACCTAGCCAACCGGCAAAAAAGCTTGCGCCGGTAAAGCCTGCTACAGAAAAAACACAGCCCCAAGCCCAGGTAAAGACACCAGCAAGAAAGAAAATTACTCAGAAAAAGAAGGTCTCAGCAAAACAGGAGCCAGATACACGTTATGTTACCATCGATTTTGACAATGTAGATATTGGCCTCTTCATCAAGTTTATAAGCGAATTGACAGGCAAGAACTTTGTAGTGGATAAAGGAGTGAAGGGGAAGGTGACGATTATTTCCCCTACCAAGATATCAGTAAAAGAGGCCTATAGAGTTTTTGAATCTGTGCTGGATGTCCATGGATTTACAACTATTCCTGCCGGAAGTATCATCAAGATTGTGCCGGCTCTCCATGCAAGGTCTAAAAATATTGAAACCAGGCTCCGAGAGGAGGCTATTGCCCCTGAAGACAAGGTGGTGACCCAACTCATTCCCCTTGCATATGCTGATCCCAATGAACTCAAAAAACTTTTTGCCCCCTTGATATCCAAGAGCAGCCTGATTGTCTCCTACCCTCCTACACGCATACTGATTGTTACTGATGTACTTTCCAATATCAAACGCTTGCTCAAGATTGTAGAAGCTATTGATGTAAAAGGCATTGGTGAAGAGATATCAGTAATTCCCCTTGAACATGCAACAGCATCCTCTCTATCGAAACCATTAGTAAGTATTTTTCAAAAGGCAACTCGGAGGGCCAAAAAAGGTGCACCTGTAGGCCCTGTTGTCAGAATTATGGCTGATGAGAGGACCAATTCCTTGATAATACTGGCCACAGAGGATGATACCTTGCGGATTAAAAAGCTTATAAGACTATTGGACAAAGAAATCCCGCGAGGGGAGGGAGATATCCATGTCTATTACCTTCAGAATGCAAATGCCGAAGATCTTGTCAAGGTCTTAGCAGCACTTCCCTCTGAAGAGAAAAAGCAGGCAGCAAAAGGCAAGGCTCCTGTTATCTCTAAAGAGGTACAGATCGTGGCAGATAAGGCGACCAATTCCCTGGTAATTAAGGCAAAAAAACACGACTATCTTGTCATCGAAGATATCATCAAGAAGCTTGATATCCCCAGGACCATGGTTTATATCGAGGCCCTGATCATGGAAGTCAATGTGGATAAGGAGTTCAGGCTTGGAGTAGAATGGTTGGGAATGGAGGATTTTACTTATCAGGGGAGGAAGGGCGGCTATTTTGCTGGCTCAGGAGGGGCTGGCGGAGTTGGGGACTACAGTGGCATTAAAGGATTGTCAGGGATTCCACCGTCTCTACCTTCAGGTTTTTCCCTGGGGGTTGTTGGCGAGGCTATCACAATCGGGAATGTGGTTTTTCCAAATGTAGCCGCCATCTTACAGGCATACCAAAAGGATTCCGATGTGAATATACTTTCAACTCCCCAGATCTTGACAACAGACAATGAGGAGGCAGAGATCAAGGTAGGAGAAAATGTGCCGTACCTCACCAAAGAGGCAACAGGGGATCAAACATATCAGACATACGAATACAAGGATGTTGGTGTGACACTCAAAATCACGCCTCAGATTAACCAGCAGCGGTTTGTAAGGCTAAAGATCTTTCAAGAGAATGTAACATTAAAAAAAGGGACTGAGGCATATAGACCGACGACCCTGAAGCGGTCTGCAGAAACCACGGTTATTGTGAAGGATAAGAATACTGTGGTTATCGGTGGGATCATTGGAGAGAGCACTGAAAGAGGAGCTTATCAAGTACCGTGCCTTGGAGATATACCGGGCCTGGGTTTGTTTTTTAAATCAAGATCTCGATCTCGAAATAAAACCAACCTCTTTGTTTTTCTGACACCCCATATTATTGAGAGCCCCATCGAGGCACAAAAGATTTATGACGAGAAAAAAGAGGAAATAGATAAAATTAGGGGGGGCGCCATAAAGATGTATAAAAAACCAGAACCCAAAAAATAGGGCTCAACTGTTAAATGAGGATTCTCGTCTTATGACTCATAAATTAATCGGAGAAATATTAAAAGAGATTTGCTCCTTTTCCGAAGATATATTTGACGAGGCCCTTGAGATACAAAGTGAAAAGGGGGGCAGAATAGGGGAAATTCTGATTCAGAAAGGGGCAATAGGAGAAGGAGACCTGCTAAAAGCTCGTGGCATTCAGTTTGGGATACCCTTATGGCCCACTATTTCTACAGAGGATATAGATACCAGTTTTACAGAAAAAATCCCCATCCAGTTTCTGAAAAAGTACAAGATGGTCCCTGTGGTCAAATCTGACGGGGTTTATATAGCTGTCAATGACCCTACGCTGTTTCAGCCCATTGACGATCTACACATAATCCTGGGATGGGATGGTGTAGAAACTGTGCTTGCCCCCTATTCTGCCATCCTTTCGGCCATCAATTTTGCCTATGATATGAGCAGCGATTCTGCTGAACAGGTCATCCAGGATATGCATGAGGAAGACAGGGATATGATTATATCTGCTATTGAAGAAACAGGAGATCTACTAGACGATACCAGCGATGCCCCGATTATCAAATTGGTGAATTTGATGCTATCCCAGGCAGTAAAGGCCAGGGCCAGTGATATACATATCGAACCCTATCAAAGCAGGATAAAGGTCAGGTACAGAGTAGATGGCATTCTCTATGATATGCTATCTCCTCCTAAGCATGTTCAGTCAACACTTATATCCAGAATTAAGATTATGGCCAGGTTGAACATTGCTGAAAAGAGACTTCCCCAGGATGGAAGGATTGAGATCAAAATAGGAGATAAAAATGTGGATATCCGTGTTTCTACCATCCCTACTGCCTTTGGTGAACGTGTTGTCCTTAGATTACTGGATAAGACAAATGTATTGCTAAAGGTTTCTGGCCTCGGTATGTCTGAGCAGGGCCTGAAAGTATTTAACGGGCTTATTAAGTCTGCCCATGGTATTATCCTTGTTACTGGGCCAACAGGGAGCGGAAAAACCACAACCCTCTATGCCGCCTTAAGTTCAATCAATAATTCAGACATCAATATTATAACCATAGAAGATCCTATTGAATACCAGATTGAGGGAATTGGGCAGATCCAGGTAAATCCCAAAATTGATATCACCTTTGCAAACGGGCTGCGCTCAATTGTGCGTCAGGACCCTGACGTGATCCTTGTGGGTGAGATCAGGGATCTGGAGACAGCTGAAATTGCTATTCAGGCTGCATTGACCGGTCATCTGGTATTTTCTACCCTTCATACAAACGATTCGGCCAGCGCAGTGACGAGGCTTATTGACATGGGGATAGAACCTTTTCTTGTGACCTCCTCAGTGATTGCAATCCTGGCCCAGAGGCTGGTGAGAAACGTTTGCAATAAATGCAAAGAGGAATATATCCCTGATCAAGAATCCCTGGAAAATATTGGCATAACCCCAGAAATGTCTTCAGGTAAAAAGATATACAGAGGCAAAGGTTGCCAGGATTGTCTTAATACGGGGTACAGAGGAAGAACCGGTATTTTTGAGCTCATGATCTTGGATGATCCAATTAAGAGTCTCATATTAAAGACCTCGGATTCCAATGCCATAAAGAAAAAGGCTGTTAACCAGGGAATGGTAACTCTTCGTCAAGATGGTGCCTTGAAGGTGCTCAACGGGATTACCACCGTCGAGGAAATTCTTAGAATAACACAGAAATAAATGGATTTTTCAGTTTGTCGTGTTTGTCGTGTTTATTGAGTTTATGAACCAATCAAACTAATTAAACCAATGAAACCAATTAAACAAATCCGTTCAGTTAGTATAATCTTCTTAATATTTATTTTCTCCTTTGTTACAGTGTTATATGGATCTGACTTCAAAGGTCCTTGGGATAAAAATAACTCTCAAAAAATCTCCCTGAAGCAAATCGATAAAAAGGTAAACCCCCTGCGATTCCTGGTTGAGGCTTACAGTGCGTATATTTCGCCAATCGATGGTAGGAATTGCCCCATGTATCCCAGTTGCTCGAAATATAGTGTACAGTGTTTTAACAAGCATAGCTTTTTTATTGGTTGGGTGATGATATGTGATCGCCTGTTCCGATGTGGCAGGGATGAGTTACGATTGTCCCCTCAGATCATAGTAAATGGGAAATTTAAATGGTATGATCCATTAGAAAATAATGATTTCTGGTGGTATCATGAACATTAAATCCTGCAGCCCACTGGCAGGATGGGTGGCGTTCATTGTACCCCTTATTCTCTTCCTATTCTCTTCTCCTGCGAAATCAGAAAGCATCCAAACAGAAAAAAACCCAATAAACACAACAAACCCAACAAACCCAACAAACTCAATTAACCCAATAAACCCAAAAAGCACAACGAACCCAGCACATTCATATGCCGATCAAGAAATTGTGATGGATCCAGAGCGCCAATTTCAGTTTGCCGAACACTATTTTCAAAATGGTGAATATTACAGGGCTATCGGAGAATACAAGCGTTTTATCTATTTTTTTCCTTTATCCGATAAGGTCGAGCTTGCCAGATACAAGATCGGCCTTTCTTTTCTTAACGGTGAACAGTACGCAGAAGCTATTAAGGCCTTTGATGAGCTTATAGAGGACTACAAGAATACAGGGTACGCCCTCAAATCATATCTTAAAATAAGCAGGGCATATGTCCTGCTTAAGCGCTATGACGCAGCCCTTACAGGCATAAAAAATTTGATAACAATCGCTCCAAATCAAGAGATCAAAGATGAGGCCTATTATCAAGGGGGCTGGGTATATCTGGAAATGGGTTTATGGGAAAAGGCTCAAAAGTACTTTGAAGAGATCTTGGTTCAAAACAGGAAAAAATACAATCTCAAGGAAGTATTGATAGGGCTCGACAGAAAGCTGCCTCTCAGGAGGAAAAATCCCACCACTGCTGGATTGCTTGCTATCTTCCCTGGGGTAGGGCATCTATATTGTGAGAGAAAAAAAGATGCCCTTATATCATTTTTATTGAATGGCGCAATGATTTATGCTGCTTATGAGGCCTTTGATCATGATCTGGATGTTATTGGGGGGATAATTACATTTTTTGAGCTGGGTTTTTACTCAGGAAATATTTACAGTGCAGTAGGCAGTGCCCATAAATATAACAGGGATGAAAAAGGCAAGTTCTTAGACTATCTGAAAAAAAACACAAAGATAAATATTTCTTTGGGCAAACCAAATGAGAGCAAATCTGTTTTGCTCTTATGTAAATTCTCATTTTAGTATTTGATTCCTCTTAAGACCTAACTTCCGGCCTCATGTTTTCCTGCCAGCCTATAAAGGTATTTCGGAATTTCCCCATATTTTTTACATGGCATTTTCTGCGGAATAAGATATAATGCTTTTTCGAATATTACACTCATTATTGGACAAGACATTTTATTTATTGGATAATTACAATATGAAATTATTGTTGCAGTAATATAAACTGCATATAGGCAGTATAATGTTTGGCTATAATAATTTGATGGTGATTCAATGCTTATATTTGAATGGGATCCCCAAAAGGCTAAAAGTAATCTAAAAAAGCATCGAGTCTCTTTTGAGGAAGCAAGTACAGCATTTCAAGACACTTTATCCTTAACAATAGATGATCCTTTACACTCGATAGATGAGGAGAGAGTGGTCCTTATTGGAATGTCAAATAAAAATAGATTATTGGTTGTGGTTCATACTGAAAGAGCGGATAATATTCGAATAATAAGCGCCAGGAAAGCCACTAAAGAAGAAAGGAAGAATTATGAAAGCAATGAACAATGATCCAGATATGCTGGAAGAGTATGATTTTAGTAAAGGCATTAGAGGCAAATATGCGAAAAGATATACTGAGGGTACGAATTTAGTTTTAATTGATCCTGATGTTGCTGAGTTTTTTCCAGATCAAGAGTCGATCAATGAGACCCTTAGGTCATTAATAAATATCATAAAGAAAAGAAAAAAAAGATTTGCCGAATAAGCAGATAGACGCTGACAGGTTTTTCGCAGACACTCGACACCTGCAGATCATCTGCGCCGATGGCTGTGTGATAATCATTCAACATTATGTAAGAGGGTGCAATAGCCGTGATCAATCCTGATACATATCGGGGCATGACTTTTTCCTTTTACTCCCAAAGGAGCAAGCAGGGTGCTGAAGAAAAATCATTCATTTTTCGCGATTATCTCCTTGAGAATTTTATATATATCTTTTCGTTAACCAACATAATGAATCTGGACGGCATTCTCTTTTTGAAGAATCTTGTAGATGATCTTAAATCTTTTTGCTATGAGGGAGCGATACTCGGAAAGCTCTTTTTCCAGGGCTTTACCAGTGAAGGGATTATCTTTTAATTCTTGACTTCTTCTTTTGACTACTACTTTTATCTGTGGATGAAGAGACCTGATCTGATCACGGGAAATCTGAGAATAGACAAGATTATAAGCCATTATTCTTCCCAAACCTCATCATGGTCGAAAACCCTGCCAGAGGCAAAATCCTTTTTTGATTCCTCCAGAGACCGTAGAATTGCCTTATCACCCAAAATTCCAATGGTTTCGAGGAGAGCTTCGTAACGAGACACTTAAAAAAATGCGTTTATTTACATGACGTGAAAAATAAATGTATTTTACAGCAAATCCAAATGTCGGTAGGTATTAGCAAAAATGAAAAATAGAAATGTATGCACGTGGTATGATGAAACATCTGGGATGAAGAGAGCCTATGACAAGGGTTTATTAGACAAAAAATGGATAGAAAAATATTGTTGGAATGGGGGCAACGGTTGTGTAAGGAAGCAGAGATTTGAAGGAGAAGGCTATGTATCTCCTGATTATTTGTTGCCAGATGGAACCGTAGATGAAAACCTGAAAAAATTAGGGTAAGAGAAGCGGGGAAATGTCTGAAATGTTCACACACGCCATAGTCAGAAAACCCGGAGATGATTTTGCCCGTGGTATTACCACATCCAATCTCGGACCACCACACTGTGAATTAATGATGAAGCAACACGAAGCTTATCTTAAAATCTTGAGATCCTTGGGGCTCCAGCTCATTGTGCTAAACTCCCTGCCGGATTATCCGGATGCATACTTTGTGGAAGATACTGCTGTTGTAACACCGGATATGGCTATCATCACAAACCCAGGGGCTGAGGATAGAAAAGGGGAAGAGGATACAATCGAACCTGTACTCGAGAAGTTTCGTAAAACGGTTCGAATCCGCGCCCCAGGGAATGTTGACGGTGGGGATGTACTTATGGTGGGCCCGCATTTTTTTATCGGAATCTCTGAGCGCACGAACAGAGAAGGGGCTACGCAACTTGGGTGCATCTTTGAGGAATATGGATATACCTGGACAACGGTTTATGTGGAAGCAGGCTTACACCTGAAATCCAGCGTCAATTATATTGGCCAAAATACGTTACTCATCACAGAGAGGTTAGCAGGCCGCGACGAATTCAAACAATACGATAAAATTATTGTAGACAAGGCCGAAGAGTATGCAGCAAATACACTTCTGATAAACAATAGCCTTGTCACTCCCAAGGGATTTCCCAACACAATAAAAAAGCTTGAATCCACAGGATTTGATATAATTGAACTTGATGTAAGCGAGGTGCGTAAGATGGATGGCGGTCTGACGTGTATGTCTCTCAGGTTCTAAGGTGTCTATCTCCAGTAATTTGGGGTCAATACTTTATTTTATATTTTTAGCGAAATATAAAGTGAACTGTTTACTTTATTCATTAATGCAGACTGTATTGGAAAGTTTTCAGGGGGTACCCTGGTTTATGATAGCATTAACATGACATTTTCGGTTGACTCTATCAGATACAATATATAGACATAGTCATTGAATAGGCAGGGCCAATTTCTGGCCCTGCCTTTGGTGTTTGCTAACCTATTGTTAATTAGGCCTTTGTGCATGCCTTCAAAGCATCACTTGGAAGGAAGGGTATAGGTCGCAGTGACTTCAATCCAATTGTCCTGTTTAGTTTTATCCTTGGTATATGGTGTGATTTCTTTTCCTGTGGCAGAGATTTTCCCTTTGATACCTTCGAATCGGCCTGTCCCCTTTATGTATTCACCCTTCACTTCCTTATACAAGCGCAGCTTTGAGCCAGGAGCGAACACCTTAGTTCCGCTAGCCTTCATAAGAGTTGTGGAACCATCCTCATAGGTTAACTGTGTATACGCCTGAAACGTGCCTTTGCCTTTGATCATGTCAAACGTACCCCGGATCGTGACGGCCGCAACTTCGTTTTCAAAGATAGCCACGCCTCTCCTCTCAAACACGCCAACGACATGTCCTTTCACGTCAGGGAGTAGAACATACTCCAACTTGGTGAATTGACTAGTGTATTTGTACTTGACAGTCTTTGTCTCTGCCATGGCCTGTGTGATGAGAATTCCTGAAAAAACTAAGAGAATGAACGCAAGCATTGATGCCATAATTATTCTCTTCATAACGCACCTCCTTTTGTCTAAGCGTCAGATGTGTTTAGTAACTCTTGCAGGTTGTAGTTTAGGCTCCCAACTGAACAATCACTGCTCTGTCAGGAGCACGGCATGCATATTTTGAGAGGTTTCTCCATGGGGGGACCTCCTGAATATAGAATAAAAAGCAGGGCCGTTGACGGCCTTGCCCTTCATATTTGATGGTTTTGACCAGTACGCATATTTCAGTTGATTACCCAGACAGGGATTTTATAAGTTCATCCACCTGACTCACCGAAGCAATAGGGAATAGCTTGAAAGAGACAAATGGAACAAACTTTTGTAGATAACTGCCAACTTCTACCTCTGTTCCTTCAAGGATACTATATCCGCTTGTTTCGCCAACAAATGCTCCCCAATCCTTCGTTACCCCTTTCTCTAGGCTCTCTTTAACAATCGCCATTAAAAGGGACCATCCTCCCCCACGTTCTTTAGGATCAACAGGTATTTTGCTCTTGTCTATTTCCCAAAGAGATAGATATTTTCCCATGACTTTCTCCTCCTTTTATTATGATTTTCAGGTTGTGAAAGCGCCGGTTAAAACCGGCATGGAGTAGGAGGTGAGTCTTCGGGTGATTGAAGTTGAAGACAAGTCCTCCGCGGAGTAAGGAGTAGCGATCCGCTCTGGCCCTGAGCTATGCGTCGACGACCAGTGATGGCGTGGCGAAGCGTTAGTAAGGGTGTGCATAGGCGCAGTATTGAGCTCCGAAATCACCGTTCGGGAGTGCCGACCTTGTACAACGATGGGGAAGGCAATATGAGTGAGTGCGATATGCGAGTTCTTGTTCAGCTCCCCGGAGTCAGAGACCTGTGGCATGTGCATACGCTCCATGTGCGGGAACCGGGAGATCTCGGAAGAAACTGTCATGAGATCCCACAGACAGTCCGGTTGGGGAAGGCCAAGGCCGAAATCCCAGTATGTGTGCTTCCGAGCAGTCGGACAGGCCAATAGTACCTGAGAAGCTGTCGAACAAAGCTCCTTCAATCATAGCAAAATGACCACGGGGCTGCGGAGATGGTGGAGGAAAGGGGCCTGACCAAGGGGAACCTGTTAAAGTTCGACAGGTGCCGTACTCTGTGACGGAGGCTTGATATGGAGAACACTAAACGGGCACAAAAGGAGAAATCCAGGATACGGCCAAGTGGAGAGACCTACGTTGAGCCAAAAGACCTGTTAAGCGGGCTTAAACGGGTACGAGAGACAGCGAGAAGGGAAACCGAATCAATGTCTCTGCGTTACACACCCGAGGTAGGAGCCCAGTGCATTAGTAGTGCATGCTGGGATCTGTGCGGGGGGTGCCGGGTGACCGGCATTCCTACCGCGACTGAAATGGAATAAGTAACGCCAAAAATAAAGCCCCCAAAGGGATATAACAACCCATTTGGAGGCTTCGTATTGGCATCTTAAGTGGTCCTCTTCTCATGATTACCCCTGAAGGTTTAGATTATGAAAGATATCTATTAACAATTTGGGGATCCTTATTATATAGGATGCCATAAGAGCAATAAAAGTCAAGACTGAATTATTAGGTAGAAAAAACGGATGGAAAATACCGATTATTGGAATATCAACAGGTGGGACCTTAGGTTTCCCTTATTTTTCGCTATGCCAAGCTTCTTTCTTATATTCTTTCTATGAGTCTCAATCGTTCGAGGGGATACGGCCATCATTTCTCCTATCTCTTTGGTGGTCTTACCCTCCTTTATAAGATGAGCTATCCGGATTTGTGTGGGAGTAAGGTTTATATATTTCGTCGATAAATTGTGCAAAAATGGTGAGGTAATGTCATTGAGATTAGACTCAAGAATATCTATGTAGGCGAATTGTTTGGGATCCAATGGGGTTTTTTTCACCTTTTCAAGAAAAGGCACAACCAAATCCTTTACGTTAGAAAGTACCTTTTCCTCAAGCTCTGTTTTATCTTCATCCCTTCTTTTCAGTAAAACTCGCAAGGCGGTAATTACTTCCTTAAGGTTAGCAGCTTTAATCTTTAACTCTTCCTCTCGTTCCCGTAAGGCTCGCTCTGTTTTCTTTCTCTGGGTGATATCGCGGACGATACCGTGGTACCCCAGAGTGCTTCCATCACTGGCTTGCCACATAGTCGAGGTAAACAGGCAGTCCATCTCTGTTCCATCCTTTTTACATAGCTTCACTGGAAAGTTTTTAACAGATCCTTTTTTCTCTATCTGTTTCTGAAAGCTTTGTCTGTCATCAGGATTAACGTATAGTTGCTGGACATTTAGATCTGGTATTTCATCTTTAGTAATAAAAAAGAGATCCAAAAAAGATTGATTGACCTCAACTAACTCGCCTTCCCGGGTGGTAATATAGACGGCATCTCTTGAATCCTCAAAGAGGCTGCGGTATTTCTCCTCGCTCTCCCGCAGCGACTCTTGTACTTTCTTTATGTCTGTGATGTCAGTAGAGGCCATAGTCATGGCAACAACCTTCCCATCCTTTAAAATGGGACCCAGTTGCGTCATATACCAGGCAGAGGCAGGTCCCTCTAAGCCTGCCCCTAAAATCTCATACCCAATAGGAAGACCAGTCTGAAAGACATGGTCAATAGCTTTCCGCATCACACTGTGATAATCGGGTGGAACGTAATCCCAAACCTTTGTCCCAATTGTGTTTTCTGGTGTGTATTTACCCATTGAGCGGTTGAGAAACTGGATCGTGCCGTCCCGCTGTACCGTCAGGATCACGCATGGGGCGGTCTCTGCCAAAGAGTGCCACTTCTCGTCACTCTCCCTCAGTGTCTCCTCTGCCTGCTTGTGCTCAACGGCTTCCTTTTCTAACTCCTTAACCTTTTGTTCCAGCTCTTCATAGATTAGTTTTGTGGTCATGAGAGTATCCTTCCTTCACCCTAAAAAACAAAAACCCTCATCTGGATAACCTAATGTATCCTCATGAGGGCTTACATATGATCTTGAATTCATATCCCGCTCCTCCACTGAGGGGTGAACGATAAGAAAATATGTGAAGAATTACTTTTTAATAAATTTCATCTCTCATCATTTATAAAAAATATGGAATTGTCAAGGTTTCTTTCAGTGTGTTCCCTATGTATGTCGCTGTGTGCTCTCTATTACAATTTTTGCATACAATGGAAATGGTATCGTTAAATAGAGAAATAAAGGTGAGGGAGAGAGATTAATAAAAGGTTTAGAGAGAAAATAAACAATAAATATTGTGTTGATTGCAAGTAGGAATGCTTTTTGCTTGTTAAAACATATGCAATCGTCTTTCAACATAATGGTGTGAGGAACCGCGCTATTATGGAATTTTTGGATGAGTAATCAGGCGAAGATTAGTTAGATAGATTTACCTACCTTTGATATAAAAATCTCATTCAAGAGACATCCCACATCAAAAAATTATAGTTGTCAGGATCTGACCTGACATTCAACTGATGTGCATCTAAATATGACCGGCAATTTTCTTAATCACACCTAAATTTTTAAGGATTGGGAATCAATAGAATTGGGCATACATAAAGATCATCGATTGCATCTTGTACTCATCAGACTCCCCAAAAAAGGCCTTAGTTTCACTCAGCATCTTAATCAATGAGGTCTTTTCTCCCGAATTAATCGGTCAGTATCAACTTCGTATACATAGGGAACGGCGAGCAGTCTGTCATTATGGCAAAAAATACTGGTAATCCTGTCGACTTTTTATCGAAAACTTTCGTCTAATATAATAGATGAAGTGTCTGTCGAGATGATCAGTTTAACATTTATTTCAGCGAAGCAATGATCACTTTCTCTCCTATTTTCTCAATTATTGTAGGGGGGCAAAAAATGTTGAGGAAAATTTTGGTTGTTGTTGGGTGTGTGATACTGGGGCATTTGTTACTTACCCAATCAGTTGAGGCTCGTGATGATTACGAGCTTAGCTCCTCCTGGAGCCAGGATGCGAAGTACCGAGATGCGGTGGATGCAGAGGATTGGATTGAGCAGGGGCGAGCTTTAGTGACAGATAGCCCAGTGTTCCGAGATGGCATTCGATTAACTGCCTGGGCAGTAGAGGAAGGGGAAGAATTTGAGCCAGGCTTGGCCAGCACTGTCTATCGGTTTACTGTTCCTGGATGGGTTCATTATTTAAAGATCAGAGTGAGTTATAAAGATGCTTCAAAAGACGATGAGGTGGCTGGACGACTTTGGATCAAGACCGTGGATAATGAGGCAAAGAGAGAAATAGACCCAAGAGAGGGGGCTCCCTTTTATGGCGACACTTTTGTCTTGCGATCCGATCGGACCTCTGAGACCATTTATATTCCCTATAGGAGACATGTGGAGGACAGCAGATTAGAGATCCATATTGTGGCTGAGGGTAAAGACTGCCTCGATGTGAAATTCATTCGAGTTGAGTATCTCGAGGAGAAACCAGCCAGAATTAAGGTAGTCCGTCATTTCTGCTACGATTACTGGTATAGATGGCCTCTCCATCGTTATGTCTACCATTACTATTACTTCGGACCCTGTTATTGGCCGAGGGCCTATTTGGTCTATGAGTGGTGGGATTGGCCATGTGACTTCTATTGGACTGTATGGCGGCCCTGGTTTCGCCTTTATGTTCGGGCTCATTATTACCATCCATGGTGGGGGCCACGGAGATATACAGTCGTTTATCATTGTGGCATGGATGATCCATCAGCAAGAAAGAGGGCTCTGTTTCGTAAGCGGCTCAAGGAGCGACATGTTTTGGTAAAGAAGATATCGCGTTCTCAATCGCTTATTCGAGAGACAGTCCGAGCACCTTCTCACACTCGCACTGTTCGAAGCCAGGATGTGAGATTGTATAAGCAGACCAGAAGTAGCAAGGGGCTTACACCAAAAAGAGGTTTAAACACTATTCATAGGCAACTTAAGGATCGACCAGCACAGGTAGAGAAACGACAAAAAATGCGGGGGATAAAACCGCATACTGTTGGGAGTGATGATTATGAATCTCGGCCCAAGTTAGAAAATCGAGCGAATTCTCGTATTCTGGCGCTTCATACTCGAGAAGCAAGACTGAAGAGTCAAGGTAAGGGACAGTCAGAGTTGAGAAGGAAAAGCTCGTCTCGGAGGCATGTTACGCTGAGAACTCCTCCGGTAAGATTGAGAAATCTCGCATTAGGAAGAGCGAGAAGATAGCAATTCTATTTTTCGGATTGTAAGCAACTAACATGATCTGTTGGTTTCTAACTGAATCATGCTATCCCTCCTACCTTGCTGATTTTCACCAACGGAGAATGAACTACCTTACAGTCCCGCTCAGCTCCGACAAGCTACGGTGAATGAACACCCGTCTGCCTCCAGCGGATTGAAACCTGGAATGGCCAGCCAAAAAATCCCACCTTAATCCTGATTTGAAATAGTTGAATCGCAAATAGTCATCTTTTTTTTCTTTATATGCTGGGTTTCATCTTGAAATATGTAATTGTGATGTTTGAAATTCGATCATATAAGACTTCTATGGAGGCCTTAATTTTAGCGGACAGGTTTTAAAATGATATTGAACTTTCCAGTACCATATGTATACTGAAATTTATCCAGATCTCAGTAAGGTACGCTATAGTGAATTTTTCGCTTACCTATTCCTCCCACAATATATTGTTACAACCCCATGAGTAACTTTGGCCTATAAAGCAATGCAGCACCTCTTAAAAAAAGAAAATTAGAAAACAACCCTTATCAGGTCCCACTTGTTGGTTTTCTAATACTTGGTATTTTCCATCCGTTTTTTCTACCTAATAATTCAGGCTTGACTTTTGTTTCCCTTGTGGCATCCTAATTAATAAGAATCCCCAAATTGTTAATAGGTATCTTTCATAATTAAACCTTTAGGAGTAATCATGAGAGGAAGTCCTTTAAAGATGCGGATGTGAAGCCTCCAAGGGGTTCTATACCTCTTTGGAGGCGATTATTTTGTAGCCAAAAAAGGGGAAATCTTAGACCATTAAACTGCGCCACGCCCCATTGGAATATGTCACACTTTAAATCCCTTAGCGAAAGGAGGTTGTGATGCCAACATACGTCACCTTATACAACTACACAGGGCCAATTAAAGGTGGTGGACCTGAACGATTTGAAAAGGTCAAGCAGATTGTAGCCGAAGAGAAAGGTGAAATCTTGCATGTCTACGGTCTTCTGGGTGCTTACGATATATTGTCTGTATCTGAATTTCCAGACAATCGAGCAGCTATGAAGGCTGCAGCCAGAGTAAGCACCCTGATCAACGCTAAAACCAATACTATGCCGGCTGTAGAACGAGATGATTTCCTTAAATTGCTGGCTGAGTTGTAGCTCACACTTGTGTAGCCACCGAGTTAACTGGCCAACTTGACGAGTTTATTTGCCGCATATTGCAATCCGCCCACGTAATACACTTAATAAAGTTGCCGCCCTACCTACCCCCCGAGCGGACGCTGTAGATGTTGCGAGGCTGCGCAGACGACTTGCAGCGGTGCTGCTCGGGGGCTCGTTATCTTATTCGCAGATACTGCTATAGTTGGAAACATTTTGAAGTCCAAAATTTTTCAGTATACAGATACAAGTCTATGCTTTTCCCACCTGAGAGACATTGTGGAACCAAGGGAAATCATTCCATAAACTCGCTGCTCTTATTTTCTTGGATTTATAGAAATTTTTATTGACAAAATAAGGACTTAAAGCTGATTATCTTAGAAACAACAGGTTCCATCACCATGACTCTAACCAAAGCAGACCTTATCGATGCTATTTACAACCAATTAGACCTCCCCAAAACCAGATCCTCAAAGGTGGTTGAA
>Ga0307427_1000908_pt1 | contig 16392 bp, 39 predicted proteins | sample SalMarWE160190MG_FD_202162 | JGI IMG/M metagenome (GOLD analysis project Ga0307427, IMG submission 202162) | Salt marsh sediment microbial communities from the Plum Island Ecosystem LTER, Massachusetts, United States - WE1603-190 | ecosystem: Environmental > Aquatic > Marine > Intertidal zone >... | reverse complement strand
CATTTGAAGTCATTGCAGCCATCTCCCGATTTTTGTTCCCCATAAAACCGCTCCATTTGCTTCCATCTGGATTTCTACCCTTGCCTGAACCATAATAAGAATCGCCAAGATTTAAAAAAACAGTACCGTCCTTCCGTAATACTCGTTTAAGTTCTCTGAATATCTGGACAAGATGTTGTGTGTATAGTTCGGGTGTAGGTTCAAGACCGAGGGAACCGCACCAGGCGTTGCAGTGCTGGCAGAATTGGCCTTGGGATGGTTCTTGAGATATTCGCCGTTCTTTCCTAATTTCTGCATCAGCTAATGTATCTCCCTTATTACCCACCCCCTTATCCCATTGGGTTGTTGTCTGCCCTTGCATATCCCCCCACACATGCTTACAATTTTCATCCCCATCCCATATCTGCGGTTCAAGTCCATAATTCCGCAATCCCCAATAAGGTGGTGATGTAACAACACAATTCACCCACTCATCAGGAAAAGTCTTTAAGACTTCCAGTGCATCACCTATGTATATTTTATTTAGCTCAGGCATTATGGTTGTTGTTTTTTCTATATTTATTAAAATGTCCAAGATACATTCCCTCGGCATTACCAATAGCCCGGTATTTAGAATTTGAGAATTCATTTGTTTGCTCAGGCAGTGCATCATCTTTATAATACACCCGCCACCACCAGTGTCTATTATCCATCTGTTCCACTCTCAGTGTATAATTTCCCAGCACACAAACAAAATCATCATCATCTATTGCCTTCCATGGGAAAATATCAGTTGCGAATGTCGTTTTCTTTTCCATGGTATCAATATAAAACCCCCGGAATTGTTTTGTTGGCTAACACAACCTCTATTTTGAAGAAGGAATGCACAATCCCAGGGGCTATATTTTAAAATATCCCTCCCATCATTTAATAAAGGACCGTTAGCCAAAACAAAGATAGGATTATTCTCTGAAAAAATCTTTAATTATTCCAAGTTTTTTCTCATATACCTCAATAGATTGTTTCTTGGTATATTTCTCGAAGGTTTCATCGGGCGGGGTACCTATGGATTCCTTAATATGCAATGTAATCCCCATCTCCTTTAATAATTTCAGGAATCTAACCTGTGTCATTAGTTTGAATTTGGGGTGAAATGGAAAGTTTGTGGTAAGGAATTCCCTGAATAACTCTGGTGTAAATTGACCATTATTCAAAGCAATCCTTTTTAGATCAAAATTATATTTCTCTATGGTATTAAGGATGTCCTGCCTTAGCTGGTGGCTCTCTATCAATATGTCCTTCGGTTGATTCATAAGAAAAGAAAGGTGGGATGTTGATTTAACAAATAACCTATAACTAAAACACATGAAAAGAACAAAACATTGATAACTGAAGAGAATCCCACCTTTCAAATCGAAATATTACAGCACTACAAATATACAATTTATTTTGGTATTGTCAAATAGTGTTGTATATTTGCACTATAACTAATATGAAATCTAATGCAAAACAATGATTTGATGAATGGAATAGTAAAAAAAGCAATCCTACCTAATTTAACAAGAAGGAATAATGTTAAGAGTTTTTCTCAAGGGGAAAAGATTTTTGAGACATATGATTACTCCGGCCTGTACATGATCTATAATAATGGTGATGTGTTTTCATTAAGAAAGAATAGGTTTATTAAGCCAACCGTACAGGAGCCATATAGCCATGTTACCATAACCCTTACTGACCATAATAGGATACCTTTAAAGTGGAGTATAAGTCGTCTTGTAGCCTTCCATTTTATAGGACCACCCCCTACTCCTCAGCACGAAGTTGACCACATTGACCAAAATCCTATGAACAACCACTATACTAATTTACAGTGGATGACACACAGCGAAAACATCCAGGCAGCTTTTAATAGAGGTGCCAGAACCGGATATTGGCTTGGGAAGCAAAAACCTCCATTCTCCTTAGAAACCCGTCTTAAGATGGCTGAGGCAAAGATTAAACCTATAAAGATGACCATTAACGGTACTGAAGAGCAGGACTTCCCGTCCGTAAAAGACCTGTTGGATCATCTTGGATGGTACAGGAGTAAATTCACCAGGGCAATGAGGGCTGGTGGTACCTATAAAAATATGACATTCGAATTTATTTAATATACCTGAGACATTATTGATATATGACCTCCCCCTCCCATCGCCCGTTTGGAAATCGGAAATTCCTGATTCCCAATGCCTTAGCCTGATTTTTTCCGTTTCGTGCTGACTGTCAGGCTGTTGGCTGTTCGGGTTGATACCTTTGTCTTTTTTCCAGTCAATTCTATTGATCTGCTTTTTTGTGGCTCATTACAAACTATTCATTATCAGTTAATTGCAGAATGCACTATACCGTCAAAAATCAAATAAATATTATGGTTCGATATGCAAACCGTTGCATAACGGGGTGTTTTGGCTCTCATTTCGACTGAAAAATTTTTTCCCGTATATCAGAGATAATGGGGTGTCGGATTCTGAACACTTTGGTGTCGGATTCTGAACACTTTTAGGTTAACTGCCTGATCTAGAATATGATGGCTACATGATAAATATCATTTTTTCATCAACATTTATATTTTATATTTGCTTATCCAAATTGACGTACTTTGACATGCTGGGAACTAAACATTCATAACTATCTGATCTATAATAAATTACACCATTTAAAAAACCGAAAAAATGAAAGCAATGACAGGAGAACAACTCCCTAACGGGTTCAGTATCATTAAAAAGAAATACTTACACCACAAACCATACATCGGGGCAAAGTTAGTGAACCCGGAGAGATTAACCAATGAACTGGAAAAGCCCAACCTGACTATAATGATAGATAGCAGGACGGGAAAAACCAGGCAGATCATTAGAACCGGTCAGGGTTACACAACCGACCAGGACAACCGTAAATATATTGTGAAACTCGGAACAGCCCTAACCACCGCAAGAAAACTATATCGGAAGGAACTGAGACCGGACAATGGTATCCAACTGGATATGTTTTCGCAACTCGCAACCGTACCAACCGTAACAAAGGAACCTGAACCAATTGGAGTGTTGACAGTACGGGAAATGAGACCGGAGGAAAGAGAACAGGCAGAGAAAGAGAAACACGCCAAACAATCAATATTATTCTAACCAACCGATGAAGCAGGGAGCATACAACTCCCTGTTTTTTTTTGTTATTAATTGAATTAAAGAATAAAAGACCTTTATATCTTTTTCTATTAATCAGGTAAACATTTTGGATAAGCAAAAAGTATACTATATATAGGGGAACATCTTACACAAGTAAAAACCATAAAATTTACAGCCATGTTTGGATATAAAGAACTTCAAGTCATTGGTATGTACTTAGACGGCAGAGAGCCGATAAATGTACAGCCCAAAAGTATACCCTATATAGTAGAAGGTATACTAAATAAAATTGATAGCGTAAACATCGCAGATATACGCAAGTCAAAAAACCCCAACAAACATAATACCACAAAGCCATGAAAACAAAACTATCAAAGAAAACCATTCAACAGATAGTTGAGAAATCAACCAATGTTGTGGATTGTTTAATATTACTTTATTCAGAAGTAATAAAACCGACCACATTTGAAGAGGTGAAACAATTCAATGATTTTCCGAAAACCAACCGAGAGACCTCCCAATTTATTTTGAAACAGATGGGTGAAAAGTACGAAATCCTTGATATTTTTATGTTATGGTTAAATAAAGGATTCGGGGAGGATGAAACGCTGAAAGATTTTGAAGTAAAACTATCAAAAAATTGTTATCAGTTAAAATAAATCAAACCCATGAAAAACAAGGAAACATTGAAAGCTAAATTATTTGTTTATGCTATTATCATTATCTTTTTAGTCGTTAATTGGATTGTATACGCTGGATGATGACAACAGAAATACTAATAAAGGTAGCAGAGATCAAACTGGTTTATAAAACCAATATAAACCCGTCAGAACGCTCTAAAATTTCAGATTCCAATTGTGCATTCAGAATATTTATGCAAGTATGGGATAAGGATAAAATCGAATATACAGAGGCATTCAAGGTAATGTATCTGAACAGAGCCAACAAAGTACTTGGAGTCCACGATATATCCGAGGGAGGAATAAATGGGACAGTGATGGATATTCGAATAATTTTACAGGGAGCATTAAAAGCCAATGCATCCGGTATCATTGTGGCTCACAACCACCCATCCGGTAATTTAGAGCCCAGCGAAACAGATAGGCAAATCACAGATAAGTTAAAAAACGCTTGTAACTTTATGGATATAGCTTTGTTAGATCATTTAATTTTAACACCGGGAGAACGTTATACAAGTTTTGCCGATGAAAATTGGATATAAAAATATGACAAAAGCAGAAGTAAAACACCGGGATATTTTCAACGGTAATAACCTGAGAGATCACAGAATAGTTACCAGTATAATGAAAGGTAACTATTTTGTAGGGGAAAAAGCAGGAAAGTTTACAGTTTTCAGGGCAGTAATAAAAGACAACCGATTCCAAGTTATAACCATAGGCACAGAATGTTATTATAGACGTATTACAGAGGCCTACACACACGTTCACAGGTTGCAGGGTAAAATATACCATGCACGATATAATAATCTCTTAAATTAGCTAAAAATGAATATTATATTAGTAAAAGCAGAGTATCAAAACAATCTGAATGCAGTAAGAGAGGTAAGAGCCGGAAAAACTGACAATATTAAAAATGCAGAGACATGGTTAAATGATACCAATTTCCCGGCAATGTTTTATATAGATGGATTGCAAAATACAGACTATTGGCATAAATTCGGTTATGTTGTGAATGATCTGTATACAAAGGAATATAAAAAAATAATTACTGAAAAGCCATGAAAACAGAAAAAGCTAAAATTGAAGCACTTAGAATTGCAAGTACTGCCATTAGTGAACTAACAACAAGTGATTGTACCGATTCTCAAGAAATTAAAATGGAACTTGATGAAATCTCAATGGAGCTTTTGTTACAAGCTGATACCCTTGAAGAAAAATTGACTAAAACCACAAAGCCATGAAAACGAGAAACCATTTAGAAAAATACGAAGATAATAAAAGAGACAATAACGACAGGAGAAAAAAAGTTGCATGGGCCGTATTTTCCTATATAGATGAAAATAATATTGAATTCAGGAAATCATTTACGGCACCAGCCGGAACACCTGAGAAAGATTTTTGGGATATTGCACCAAAACAAATTAAATAATTTAATCAACGAAATATATACCTATTAATAGAGGGGTAATTGTAAAGAAGTAAACAGGCAGGAAATTATTTTGCTCCCTACTGGGGAAATTCGCACAAGCACAAGACGTATAACTAAACTTTATAGACAAGAAAATGAATAACGGAGAATTCAGACAAGAAATCAAAACATTAACCAACAATCAATACAATCTGTTATCCTGGTTAGCTACTTTTGTGTATAATACACAGTTAAATTCTGAAACATATAATAATCAATTTTATATTGGTAAGCAACAAGGAATTTCTTCATCCTGTACCTTTGCTGGTATATCGGATAATTTAATATTCGAAGTGGAGATAAATAAAATGTTTTCAGGACTGAGAAATTGGAATAAATTAACATACATTAAAATCTTTGATTAATACAGAGACAAACAGCCCTGAATAACTTACTGAAAAAAGAGAAGCCGACACCAAAGGATAAAACCATAATCGATAAACTAAAACGTAAAATCTGAAATGAAATTCTTACAGGATTACCAGGAAGAAAAACAAACCGAACTATTTAATAGGTTAGGTAGTTTTTTTGCTTTTAGTATGAAGCAATTTAATGAAGCTAAAAAAGACGGTATGAAATACGTTAATTTAGGAGCCGGATTGATTACCCCTAAAGGAACAGAAGAAGAATTAATTACTGAGCTTGACCGTATCTATAAAAATGCAATTAACCAGGATGTAAAAGAAAACGGGAAGGATGCAATTATAAGACGGGAATTATACAACCATGAAGCAACCTATACCGATGATATTTCTTCAACGGTTGATGCCCTGCAACACTATCCAATAATGGAAGCTGAAATATTTGCAGTATTCCAGGAAATAATGTACAAGGAAAATCAATAAAACATAAACCAATGCCAAAATTTAAAGGAATACCAGTTGATCTTTACCGGGATCACCCAGCTTGTGATTATTCACAGGTTACAGACCGAAGGAATAGATTTATTTTAATCGGTCATGGAATACCTCCGGTTTTCGAAACAGAAGACCCGGAACAAGTATTAAAAGTTGTTGTCCGGGATATATATGGTAAAGAATATATCCATGCCGAACCGATCCAACCTGTATCACCAGGACGAAAGGGTTATATGATGGGAGGAAATTTTGTTTATAGCTGTGATAGTAGATTTAGACAGCTTGTTAATGCTTATCCGATTGCAGTACACGACAGAACAGAATATTAACCATACAATAGAAAGGCACACGAAATGACAAATAAACAACTTAACTCAAAACTTAATGTAATGTACCGGGATATTCTTCCATATTTACGGAAGGAATGCAAAAGACTTGCTGACTCCGGGGGAATTGATATATCAGGAGCAGAGAATGATTTTAGAATACCTAAAATTATCCTTCATAAGGATGGTGGACACTAACCATAAATGATGTTGAGGGAAAAATTGATCGGGAAGATGAATCAACCCTTGAATATATTGGAGAAATGATTAAACAAGGATTTACTTCTGGAGAAATAATTCAAGAAGAATCGGAAGAAGATTAATAATCAAACCACAAAGCCATGAAAATACATCACACAACGGAAAGTAAATACAAATGTGGACAATGTGGGCGTACGATGCTTTGGCTTTGGAAAGATGCCGAAGAAAAGAATGGTCATCTCGAAACCCTATATGGATTTAATAAAATTTGTTTAGATTGTAAAACAGCAAATAATAATGGTCGTCCACCTCTTGGCTTAAAAGACTTGAATGAAATAAGGAAAAGAGGAATAACAAAAAACCAATATTACAAAGAACACGGATATAAGTGAACTACCCACCCACAGCAAAGCTGATGGGATGGGTTTCAGGAGTCAGCACTTCTCGTAACCGAGGCAGTTCGTCCTGATTTTTAAGAGTGTGTTCCCCACTCAAATGATTTTTAAGAGCAAATGATTTAATATTTATGGAAGCATTAATATCACGGTCAAGAACAGAATTACACTTAGGACAAGTCCAAGACCTGTCTTTAAGTGTCAATTCTTTATTGATATATCCACAGCAGTTGCAAGTTTTTGATGATGGTGCAAATCTACCTATCTTCAATAGGTTTACACCGTACCAATCAGCTTTGTACTCTAACATAGTTACAAAAGTTGACCAACTTACATCATTTATTGCTTGTGCTAAATTGTGGTTTTTTACCATATTGTTTACTGCAAGTGTTTCAAGTGCTATCGTTTGGTTCTCACGAATTAATTTAGTTGAAACTTTGTGTAAAAAATCTTTGCGTTTATTCACTACTTTTTCGTGTAGTAGTGCTAATTTTTGTTTTGTTCTTTTTCCTTTATTTTTAGAATATTTACTTTGTATATACTTTAATTTACTTTGTGCTTTTAGTAAGTTCTTTGGGTTATCAAAAACTTCGCCTTCAGATGTGATTGCAAAATCTTTAATCCCTAAATCAATACCAATAGTTGTGTTTTCTGTTATCGGTACTTTAATTGGCATTTCAACATTAGTGTTAACCAATATTGAAACAAAATATTTTCCTGTTGGAGTAACACTTATGGTTGCACTTTTAATAGTTCCTTTAATTTCTCTATGTAAAACAATATCAATTCCTTCTTTAAATTTAGGAATAATCAAGAGGTTGTTTTCAACTATTACATTCTGCGGAATACTAAAAGATTGTTTCCCTTTATGTTTTGATTTGTATTTTGGGAATCCAGCACCTTTAAAAAACTTCTTAAAGGCAATGTCCATATTTTGTATAGACTGTTGTAAGGATTGGCTATTGACTTCTTTTAACCATTCACATTCCTTTTTTAAATCAGGGAGTTGTTTGATTAAGTCAAAAGGTGAAAAGTTATGTTTAGAACCTATATATGCAGTTGTTTTAGTTTCAAGAGCAAGGTTATACACAAATCTACTACTGCCAATATGCTTAGTAATAAGCTCCTTTTGGGAGTTTGTAGGTGAAATTCGGTATTTGTATGCTCGAAACATATCACAAAGATACAATATTCTTTTGACAAAACAATATAGTTGTTTAAATTTACAAAATGTAAGTGTAAAAGGAGTCGCTTACATCCCATCGGCTAAAAACCGATGGGTTTTATGCTCCGTTTTATAAATCCAAACCACAAGGCCATGAACACCCAACCGGAAGAAGTGTAAACAATACAGGAATATTTAGCTGACCAGTACAGGAGAAAGAAGGGATTGAAAATGAAAGATGATGGTGCTGTATTCCAGAATGGAAAGAGATTGAGCCCGATGTTAACCTTACATCGTAAACAAAAGATTAGAGAGATTCTTAAAACTAAATACTAAACCATGGAAACAACTGAAACAACACTTTATAGTAATGCTGCTTGTGATTTTATCGCAACCCCTATAGTTGGCACAAAAAACATTATTATAGAAGGTTTGCCATTTACCCTAAAGGCAGAGTGTGTGATTTATGGAGATATTACCCGTATAGAACCAAAGCGGAGAAAACATAAAAGAAAACTTCCGAAACGAACAAAAGACCCATTAACCCATGTCACGGTAAATAATAACACTATTACCTTGGCTGATGCAGATAATTATAAGGAAGGCGAAACCGTTGCGGTTGTGTTAATGGGACCAAGTAAAGCATATAGCCATGAATGAAAAACTGAAATGTCGTCAAGTGAAATTTAAGGATGGTAGAAAGATTGTTGTGTGTATACATGAAGATTATCCTGATACGGTTATGATTGAATTTAATAAACTGATTCCAATAGACCAGGAACCGTTACCGGGATCAGAAATAATCAAGGTATATAAGAAAAGGAAGTTGCAACGTATGAAGATTAATCTTTCTCCAGAAGCCTTATATGCCACCATTCAAATGTTTTTTGAAATAGCAGAGAATGTTGAAATCCCGGAAGATTATATACTTGCTTTTACCAAAATCTAAAACAGAATTTTTTAACTTTGTATTAATATGAAATCAGATAAAGACGGATGCTCAGTCTGCCCCAAGGGTGGAGAAAGCTACGAATTCTTTGACACAAGACACGGGCAAAGGATTCAATACGATTACCGGACCTGGGATGGAGAACTCTTTTCCTGTGTTGCTGAAACTATGAAAGAAGCAAGGCAGAAAAGGGATAAGTGGATAAGTAAATTACTAATCGAAAAAGCAAGAACGATATGAACCTTATGTTATTAGACGACCAATTATTCAATCTCTGGATGGTTAATAACCCGAAGACCTTCGATGATGCACACAAAACTATTGTGAAAATGATGAAGGTATGCATTAATAAACTTACAGAGATCGCAGCCAAGCACCCGGAAGGGGTATTTGTGGATGAGATCAAAAAAATAAATAATTCCTGGAACCTGGCTATCGCAAAGATTAAAAAGGAATCGGACTTTAAGAAACTGCCGGAAGATTTGTTAATTAAATACCTTAAGAAACAATACCCGGAAGATGCACACTTACTTAAATAAATCGATATGACCCAAGAAGAACTTGAATACTACGAGAACACGGTAATATCTCAGATAGAAAAATCTGATTTACCAGAGAAGGAAAGGTTGATCACTTTCTTCCTGGACTTTTGTTCCAAGAAGGAGAAAGCAGACCTGGCTAAGTGTATAATGTGGTACGAGAACAATATTTATGATGAGGAAGAAAAAGAATTCGGCATCCTGTCTACTATTTCACATGATATTGGTGGAATAGTAAGAAAAGAAAAGGGATTCTCACCACGTTCTTCATCTTATTCCAACTACGTAATATCTCAACTTAACTGATATGGCTGAAGATAAAAGATACATATTTAAGACAGACCCCCCGTATATCCCGATCACAGAAAAATGGGTGGAAGAAAGTGTTAGGGATTATGCTGAATTTCTGAGAGATAAAACCAGACTGTTTGTACAACAACATAGGGATGTAGTGGTTGCTGTATGTAAGAAGTGTGGTTTTAGAGCAGGGAATTTACCCTATCCATATATAGAGGATGTCTATTGCCCTAAATGTAAAACCTTTTTATATAAACAAGTATGACACAACCGAAAGACAACATCTTAATCCTTGAAGAAGGGATTAACCGGATCATTGTCAAGAGAGCAGGAGCTACCTATGAAATAGGTATATTTGCTCTTATTAAAACCAATGACGATAATTATATTGTTAATTATACCGAGAATCCAGACAACTCAAGAAGATTCTGCTTTAAAAACAGAGAATTCTGGAACGGACAAAACCAACCAAAAGATGATCGAAAATCTTATCTTTACAATTAAAAAAACCTGTGCTGATGATGACCACATCACAGAATACACCGGTACACTGCAGCAAATTGAACTTTATATCCCTGATCCAATCGTGGACTTCATAGAAAACTATTGCCCTGTCAATGATGAAGTGTTCACTATTGAATATACCACGGATATATGTAAAGTATCTGTCATAAAACATACTAAAAACTTATGAAAGAACCCTGGAAACTAACACCCGAACAATTTAAGGAAAGGAGAATAGCTGAAAAGTATATCTCTTATCTTTTGAATAAGGATTTCAAGCTGTCAAAGTTTGACAGGGATAAGATACTCAAGCTCCCCTTTGATGAAATCAAGGACCACCATCACTTCATTATCTTTTCTGAGGACTATCCGGACCTTTTCGCTGACGATTACCAGTTGGCCCTGGACTTTGTACCTGGCAATAGAGATGTGCCCATAGCGAAGACCTTTGATGGCAAAATTTGCATCCTGGACCTCAACTACTGCAAGAAAAATAAGGTTTGGATCAAGGTAGGAGAAACCTGGAGATGTAAAGTCGTGACAGAGGAAGATAAAAAGATTATCGTCCGACCCCTCTATATACTCTTCTCTATTGAAGAAAATGAAATGCTCTTTAAATCCAAAACCGAAGCACTAAAAGAAAAGTATGGAGCCAATGTTAAAAACTAAAAATTAATACTATGAGCCAATGGACGCATGTTAATGCCTCAATAAGATTTGATGGAATTTTAAATACAGGATTACCAACAGAAAAAGAACTTGGAAAAATCTGTAGATGGGAAGATGAAGACACTTCTCATTGGGACCATCCTGATTTACCTTGTGGTAGTGAAGGTAGTATTGAATACCAAATTATTAGAAACCCTGACAGTCATAGTATGGCAGCAATGGTAGTTGTATTCTATGGGGATTTAAGGGATTATGAAAATGTTGATGAAATACTTGAATATTTCAAGAGAATTACACAAGGGAAAATGATCAGAAGTGGTATACTTGAAATTGATGTAGAGTTTCAATCTATATTTGTTTATAGATATGATGGAGTAATAAGAGAGTGGTTAAAATGTTCACAACATGAGTATAGCTAATATTATTATTATCTTGGTGGTAGTATTTGTACTTTACCTGTATATAAATGACTACATCCAGAACACATACATGACCAGAAAAATCAGGAAGGAGATTGAAGAAACAGCCAGACAGATGTTTGCCGGGGTAGATGAAGCTATCAGGCAGGACTTGATTGATCTTGACCAGGCACTCAAAGAACAACAGGTAGTCCGGCACCTTACCCACTGTCCCAAATGCTTTGACCTGTACTTTGATGATGAACCACATAAATGTAAAATGTTTAAAGGAAAAATTTTCAATGTTAAATTTTTCAATAGAATCTTAACGGAAAAGGAAATTATTAAAATCTATAAAAAATCGAAATGGAAGACGAAAATGACCAGTATTTTAAGGATGCTACATCCCAAAAGCTTGCTGAGATCAAGATAAGAAGGGTTATCAATAGCTGTATTACATCGGCACACTTTAATTCCTGCCGTAACCTGATTAATAATTTCTTTTTTCTCGGGAACTTTAAAGGTTATCCCAACCAAGACTTGCTTTGCTGTGATCTGCATGGATACCTTACTCAAAGAATGGAAATCTTTAACTGTAAATAACATGATACCAACAAGAGAAGTATGTTCCAGTTGCGGGAACATTATAAAAATAGGCTTTCATGTTCCTAATAAAATATGGAAGAAAGTAGTACACCCAAGCAATCTAAATAATATTCTTTGCCTGGAATGCTTTACGAGAAAGGCAGATGAGAAGTTAATAGAATGGGATAAGGAAATAAAATTTTACCCTGTTAGTTTTTATACACACTTAAGTAGAATTGGGAAATTAGTTAAATCTAAAAGCTGATGATACAAATTGGTAGATATATTTATGAACTCGCACCTACAGGAGATTGGTTAATAGTGGGTGAGATAATTAATGGAATAGATAGTGAATATGTATCATGGTATTCTTAAATTTAAGGATGCTGAGAGGCGTTCTAACAGATGATCTCCCCCTCGGTGGGGGAATACCCTAACCAATAACTAAAACTCTTTGTATGGAAAAATTAAGAGAAGTAAAGGTGCTAATAAAAAAAGATACCAATAAAAGTACTGTAGAAATAGATTTGAACTTAGGTGAGTATAATGAAAATGAAACTATTAAAGAATTTATAGAGAGAGTAATACAAAACTTGAATAATATATTAGTTAACTATGGCTTATAACAATCCAAGACTAACAGTATCAACCAGAGATTGTAGTTGTGCTGACTGCAATAAACTAATTAAAAAAGGTGAAACGGTAGTGGTAGTGCCTAAATATAAGCAAGCCTATTGCTATAAATGTGGTAAAAAACATTTGAAATGAAAACAGAAGAATTAAAAAAATGGGTAGATAAAATTATTGCCTGTAATAAAAGACATTCAGAGGGTGATCAGATAGGTGGTCAATACCCGGAGACTATTCTTGCTCAATTTGAGAAAGAAATATTGATTAAGGAAAAAGAATTAATTAAAAGTGCTAAACGATTGGCTGATTATGTCAGACTAAGCATGGAAATTGGATTGATTGAAAAAGATGCATCAATAACAATCGCATACAGAGATTTTATGATTGACTATAATGAATATAAACAAAGAGAATGGCGTAAAAAATATCTGGAATGAAGAAACAGATTATACTGATAAAAAAAGAAATGAAAACAGATCATATTAGAATAATAGGCAACCATATCTTTTTTAAAACTAAATTAACTAAAAGACAGAAATCTTTTGTCTTAGACCAAATGAGAAGAAAAGGAAATGTTTGTATTACTGAAATAAAAATAAATGAAACGCATCCAACGTAAGAGAAGAAAGGGCTGGAAGATGCCAGCCAACACGATTTATGTTGGTCGCCCTTCCCCCTGGGGTAATCCCTTCCGGGTGACAGGGGATATGATGTATTGTTATTCCATTAACCGGAAGATACTCTCTCCATGGATACTATGGTATCAGGATTGGGGATACACCAAGAAGGATGCTGTAGACCTATATGAAAAGTGGCTTACAGGTGAAATACAAGAAGCTTGGTTGCCACCAGTACCGGACCTCGAATCATTAAGAGGGAAGGATTTAGCTTGCTGGTGCCCGTTAGAAGAGCCTTATTGCCATGCAGATGTCTTACTAAAACTACTAAAAAATGGTGAACAAACGGAAATCAGACTTGAAGAACGGTAATTGTAGTCCTTTAAATGGTCGTGAAATACCATTAAGTGAGAGGTTAAGTAAAAAATTATCAGATGCCCTCTATTCAGTTCAGCAAAATTATTCAGAGGCACCTGAATATAAAAGTATAAAAGTAGGACTTGTTTCTGCTATCAAAGGGCTGGAAAACATCACATTAAAAATAACAAGAGGTGATGATTTGTCAGCTTCCCCTATAGAAGATTTTGGTGATTAAATATATTTGTTTATCTTTGCAGTTAACTAATGGGAAGATACAGGGATTATTGGTCTCTTGTAAGGAAGAGGTGGTCTGTTAAAGTCTTTTTCTATCAGTCTTTCGATGATCCTGATTATTACTTCATTTCAGCCAGTAGTGTAGGTTATTATAAGAAGCTTGGGTGGTATAGTGTAGACAGAATCAATGGATTTAAGAGATACTATAAAGGCTTTAAGGCTGAATACCTGGATAGGAAAGTATATGTAATGCATGATGATGTAGTAAGGGCTGTGTTAGGGTATCATGCCTTGTTTAAGCCAAACCCTTTGAATTTAAAAGACCAAACGGCAGATGATGAATGGATCAAGAGTAATACAAAAGAAATTATTAAATATGCAGAAGGGTAATGGAATACGGACTGAAAATAGTAAGTGGTGTTTACCTTATTACACACCAGGGTAAACTAAGGTATGCCTACCATGCTGTACGGGATGGTTGGCTGGTCCGGTATATTTTTGAATCATATGAACAGGCACAATTTGAATTGCAACTTACACAACTACTCTTAAAAGTAGGTATCATAAGGGAATAAAATGTTCTTTGAAATATAAAGAGTGGTAATAAAAGGGATACTTCGCCTGAAATGAAAAACCCCTTTTAGATTTTCCCTCTTTTATAATATTGCGGTACTGATAAAAGCGATACTTCGTATGCTAAACGAGAGGTCATTGGTTCGAATCCAATATATCTTCGGATATTAGCTCAGTGGTAGAGCTCTAATCCGCTTTTAAACTTTGTCCGCATCTTATAGGGTAGTGAATAAAGAGTTACTTCGGTATATGAAAACACTCTTTATAATTTTCTCCCTTTTTGTTTAATCTTAATACTAAACCCATGACACGTTTCAACCGAAAAACAACAACGCAGACTGTAAATCTTGCAGGGGGTCAAGCTTATAGTGAAACCCCAGAACTTCATTTAGTATCAATTCTTCTCACATCATTTGCACAAGATCAGTTTTATAGATCAGCAGATAATACTTTTCAAGAACTGAGTGATTTACTCCAGAATATTGACAGTATATTTGCAGCTAAAGCTGGTATTTATGCACGCACAAAATTTGGCATGAGATCAATTACTCATGTACTGGCAGCTAAACTCGCAAAACATATAAAGGGTAAGAATTGGGCTAAAGATTTTTATGATCATATCATTTATCGTCCTGATGATATGATGGAAATTCTTTCTTATTATAAATCAAATGAAGGTAAATCTATTCCGAATGCAATGAAGAAGGGATTTGCAAAGGCATTTAACCGTTTCGATGAGTATCAGCTTTCAAAATATCGTGGCGAAGGAAAGGGAATAAAACTTATTGATATTGTTAATCTTGTACATCCAGTATCAAATGAAAAGAATGCTGATGCATTGAAAAAACTTGTTGCCGGAAAACTTAAATCCGAAACATGGGAATCTCAACTTACAAAAGCCGGGCAAGTCGCTGGATCAGATGAGGAAAAAGCTGATCTTAAAAAAGAAGTATGGGTACAATTAATTAAAGAAAAGAAGATTGGCTACTTTGCTCTTTTAAGAAACTTGCGAAATATACTTGAACAAGCCCCGGAAGTAAAGATAGAAGCACTTGAGTTACTCAGAGATGAAGGATTGATAAAAAAATCCCTGGTACTACCATTCAGGTATTTTACTGCAATTAAAGAGATTAGCGATAGGGAAACAACCTCTGCCATATCAGATGCAGCAGAAATTTCACTAAATAATATTCCTGAATTCCCGGGAAGGACACTTATTATGATTGATGTATCAGGTTCTATGGGTGGAAGACCAGAAGAAATAGCCCGCATGTTCGGTGCTGTACTTTATAAAAGATTAGATTCTGATGTTATCACCTTTGATAATAATGCAAGATATATTAAAGGCTTAAATCCAAATGATAGTCTTTTGAGTATTATGAATGGAATTCCATTTACAGGGGGCGGAACTGACCTACAAGCAGCATTTATGGAAGCACATAAGCCTTATGACCGTATTATTGTACTCTCCGATATGCAGGCATGGGGTAATAGCTATTCGTGGTATAGAGGAAATCCTAACGAGGCATTCAGGGATTATAAAACCCGTACCGGTGCTGATTCACTTATTTATTCATTTGATCTTGCTGGCTATGGTTCTTTGCAGTTCCCGGAAAGAAATATCTTTTGTCTTGCTGGATTTTCTGACAAAGTTTTTGATATAATGAAATTTCTTGAAACAGATAAAAAGGCTTTAATTTCTGAAATCAATAAAATTAAACTGTAACCCATTAAATAAGGGAGTCTATAATTTATAGATTCCCTTATTTATTCTCACCCACTCTTTATATTCCTCAAGTAATTCT
>Ga0307427_1000907_pt1 | contig 16406 bp, 14 predicted proteins | sample SalMarWE160190MG_FD_202162 | JGI IMG/M metagenome (GOLD analysis project Ga0307427, IMG submission 202162) | Salt marsh sediment microbial communities from the Plum Island Ecosystem LTER, Massachusetts, United States - WE1603-190 | ecosystem: Environmental > Aquatic > Marine > Intertidal zone >... | reverse complement strand
ACGGGACACGCGTGTTATCGACCGGCACGTTGATGTGGTCGAAGAGTTCGGCGTTCATGAAGTAGCGGTACGACTGGGGATGGTCGCTGCCCAGGGCGGAGTACTCGTCCAGATTGAAACTGGATGTCTTCGAGAAATCGAGGGCCTCTTCCTTGTGCAGCCGGGCCAGTTCCCTGTAGAGCCCCATCGGGCTTGAGCCGGTTGCGAACCCGAGGACCGCGTCGGGCTTGGCATGTACGAGGTCGGCCACAACGCGTGCCGCCTTGACGCTCACTTCGTCGTAGTCGGTGCAGATGACAATCTCCATCAAGCGTCTCCTTTGCTGGTGCATCTGGTCTCTTGTGTGGAAGAGGACTCCCCGGCGGAATCCTCCGTTCGCTTGGGGTGGCGCACGCCGATCCCCGGATGCCGCTCCCCCGGCAGCGTATTCATCGGCCGCCGGCGCCGACCGCCGATAGAAATTGTTGATTTACCCATTCGGCTGTCGGCCGGCGTGTTTCGGTTCCGATTATGGAGCCCGTACGGGCCAGTGCTCCGTTACGCGTCATCGGATGCATAATAGCCGGGTGCCACTGGCGGCTTGTCCGCCAGTGCCTTCCTGCTGCTCGCCAAACACTGGCTGACAAGCAGCCAGTGGCACCCCGCAAACCAGCAGCGACAGAGCACCAGGCACGCCTTACCCCTACCCCAAAGGCGGCGCGGCGGCGCCACCCCACGGGCGAAGCGCACGGACGGCCGGTCAGCCGTGCAGTCTGACCGCCAGGTCGGCCACGTTGCGGCCGAGTTTGCGACACTCGCCCGTGGCCCGGTCGTCGGGCGCACCGATGGCCACCGGGCCGTAGTGGTCTCTCTGGCTGGTACCCTGGACGATCATGCCGTGGATGAGCATGGCCTGGAGGATCGAGAGGATGGTCGTCTCGTTCCCGCCGCCGAGGTTGGCAGCGCTCGTGAACGCGCCGCCCACTTTGCCCTCCAGTTGACCGTGCAGGACGACGCTCTTGTCGAAGAGGTCTTTGACCTGGGCGGCCATCTGGCCGTAATACGTGGGGCTGCCGACGAGAAGTGCGTCGTAGTCGGTCAGACTCTCGGCGTCGGTCTCCTCGACGGTCTTGAGGTCGATCTCGGCGCCTTGGATTTCGCGTGCCCCCTCGGCCACGAACTCGGCCATCTTGGCGGTGTTTCCGCTGTGAGAGTAGTAGGTGATCAGGATTTTCGCCATCGGGCTGCCTCCTTGTCAGTTTCGCAGTGGGGCTGCCTTTGGATAAATACCGGTACAGGCCGCGCGCTTCAAGCAAAACGTTGCTGCGGGCTGCGCGGGGCAGGCGCCGGGAGCGGCTGCTTTTTGCACATGACTTTCCGCCGCCCTCGTGTTAGATGGTTGGGAGGTCCTTTCGAGGAGAGTCGTCATGGCAAAGGCAGGCAGAGTTACACGCCGCACGTTCCTGAAGGCTGCCGCAGGTGCCGCTGCCGCGCCGTATGTGGTTTCGGCGTCGGCGCTCGGTGCGGCGGGCCGGCCGGCGGCGAGCGAGCGGATCGTTGCGGGTTCCATCGGCGTCGGAGGGCAGGGCGACCGCGACATGAGCGCTCTGCTCGGAGACAAACGCGTCCAGATGGTCACCGTGTGCGACTGCGACTCGGGCAGCACGAACTACGAGCGCGGATGGCATCGCGGAATCGCTCCGGCGAAAGAGAAGATCGAGAAACGCTACGCCGACGAGAAAGCCTCCGGGACGTTCAAGGGCGTGTTCACCACGCCGGACTTCCGCGAACTCCTCGCACGCAAAGACATCGACGCCGTCACGTGCTCGACGCCCGACCACTGGCATGCCGGCGTCGTGGTCGCAGCCGCAAGGGCCGGCAAGGACATCTACTGCCAGAAGCCGCTGTCGTTGACGATTTCCGACGGACAGGCCATGGTGCGGGCCGTCAAACGGTACGGCCGTGTGTTTCAGTGCGGGAGCCAGCGGCGTTCGAGCAGCAAGTGCCGCCACGCGTGCGAACTGGTGCGAAGCGGCCGTATCGGCAAGTTGCACACCATTCGCGTGGGGCTTCCGGGAGGGCACTCGAACCCGCGGAATGGCCGCTCGCCGGCGGTCATGCCCGTCCCCAAGGGGTTCGACTACAACCGGTGGCTCGGCCCTGCGCCCGAGGCGCCGTACACGCTCGACCGGTGCCATTGGACGTTCCGCTGGAACCTCGACTACTCGGGCGGCCAGATCACCGACTGGGGCGCCCACTACGTCGACATGGCCCACTGGGGCATGGGCGCCGAACGGACGGGCCCCATCGAGGTCACCGGCACGGGCAGGTTCCCGCCGCATACCGACCTCTGGAACACCGCCACGGAGTTCCACGTCGAGGCGACGTACGCGGGCGGCATGAAGATGATCGTCACGAGCCACGGCGGCGGCTTTCGCTTCGAGGGCACCGAAGGGTGGGTGGACCTGGGCGGAGGCTGCGAGCCGAAGTCGCTCTGGCAATCCAAGATCGGCCCGGGCGACGTCCACCTCTATGAGAGCCGCAGCCAGCACGGCAACTTCATCGATTGCATCCTCTCGCGAAAGCCCACGGCCGCGCCCGTGGACGTGGCTCACCGCAGCATCACGCCGTCGCATCTCGGCAACATCGCCATGATCCTCGGCCGCACGTTGAAGTGGGATCCCGAGAAAGAGGAGTTTCCCGGCGACGCGCAGGCCAACGCGATGCGTTCGCGGCCGTATCGTGCGCCGTGGCGCTTGTAGGCGCGTCGCAACGGTCCATGAGTGTTGACACCTCGGCGCCTCGCCGGTAGGCTGCTTCGTGAGTCCCTGGTCGTGAGGGCGGTGCCATGAAGCCGACGGAGGGTCTTGTTCTGTTTCCCCTGCTGCTTGCCGCGCTCGTCGTCTGCGCTTCGTGCCCCGGCGCGCCGGCGCCTGTCGACGCATGGCGGCCGCCGACCGTTGTGAAGATTGACCCGGGAGAAGCGTGGATGGCCAGGTCGCCAACGTACGGCGTGATGTACGGCGGGCCTCGCAAGGGAGCGCCCGCCTACATGCTCCTGCGCGACGGCGACCTCGTCTCGGCGGGGGGGGGACCGCCCTTCACGTACCGTTCGACCGACGGGGGCGCGGTGGCCGTATCGGCGAGCGAGGCCGGGATTAACGTGGCCGGCAACCTGGTTACGCTCGACCTCGCCAAGGGCGAGGGATGGCAGTGGCTCGAGCGGGCCACGCCCGAGGAGGTCTCGGCGCTGCGTCTCGTGCGCCTGGACAAGCCCACCGACATCGAACGCGAGCACCTGCTCCGGAAAGTGGCCGACGGGAACCCGCACGTCGACCTGGCCGTGGGCGATGGTGCGGCCCTGGAACAGGCGCTCGCGGTGTTCATGCCGCGTCGGCTGTGGATCGAGAACGTGCGTCTGACGGAAGACGTGCAGGGGCTCATCGCGGCACAGTCGCGGCTCGAGGTCCTTGCGATCAAGGGCGATGACAAGGATGGACTGGCGTTCCTGGCGCGCGTGCGGGGGCTGCGGACGCTCATCCTCCACAAGTGGGACCCCAAGACGGCCGGCCCGATTCCCGACGGGATGACCGGCCTGCGGTCGCTCCTCGTGCTGGGCGGGAGCATAAAGGACCTTGCGCCGCTCGGCAACCTGCCGCGCCTCCGGGAACTGACGTTCTGGGGGACGGAGTCGCTCCGCGACATCGGCCGCCTGACAGAGTTCCCGCACCTGCGTGTTCTGGTCTTCCAGAGGTGCAAGGGCGTGGCCGACCTCCAGGTCCTGAACAACCTGAAGGGCCTGCGGTGGTTGGGCCTGCCGGACGCGACGACGCCCGCGCAACTCGGCCGGGTCGTGCGGGAACACCCCGACCTTGAGATCCTCGCTGTGGCGTGGTGCGGGAAGATCGTGGACCTGACGCCCATCCGGCGGCTCGAGCGCCTCTCGGCCCTGGTGGTCGCGACGGCGGCGCCCCTGGACCCGCTGTATCGGATGAAGACACTCAAGTTCCTGGCCGTGGGCCTGGACAAGAAAAAGGACGACGCCGAGTCGGCCCGCGTCATGGCGCAAGTCCAGCAGGCGCTGCCCGACACGGCCGTCGTCCGCGTGGCGCCGCTCTGCCTGGGCTCAGGGTGGATCCTGCTGCTCGTGCCGCTTGCCGCGCTGGCGTGGTGGCTGGCAGCGAGGCGGAGGCGTCGCCGGCCGAGACCGGACGCCTGCCATGTTTGACGGAGGAGATCCTCATCGCGGCCGTCGTCGCGCGGTCCTCGAAGCGGCCGCCGCGTTGAGGATAGGTTGGGTGTATTCTCACCGGCGATGAAAGGGGAAGGTCATGTCGAGCCGCCGCCCGGTCGTCCTGCTCTTGCTGCTGGTCGTCTTTCCGCTGATGGGCGCCCCATGCTGGGGGAGGTCCTCCGAGCGCGGGGCCTGGCGACCGCCCAAGGTGGTCAGCGTCGAGGCCGGCGAGGCGTGGATGATGGCGATGTCGCCACTCTATGGCCTGCTATTCCAGAGTGGCGTCAAGAAAGGGGATGTGACCCATCTGCTCGTCAGGGACGGGGAACTGATCACGGGCGGGGAGATCCCGTGGTTTCCCTATCGATCCGCGGACGGCCGGTCGCTGAAGGTGGCCGGCGATAAGGCCCACGTCACGCTCGCCGGCAAGACGGTGACCCTGTGGCTGGGGGAGGAGGGCGGCTGGGAATGGCTGAAGAAGGCCACGCCCGAGCAGATGGCGTCCCTGCGTTTGGTCATGGTCGGCGCCAAGGAACCGCCTGAAGGGGTTGATGCGGAGGCCCTGCTCAAGAGGCTGGCCGGCGAGAACCCCGCGGTCGGGCTGATCGTATCGGGAGCCGACGCGCTGGCCGTCGTCTTGCGGCTTTTCGATCCTCACTGGCTTGGCTTCGGGGACGTGACGCTCGAGAAAGGGCACTCGGCGGCGCTCGTCGCCGAGAAACAACTCCGGACGCTGTTGACGGAGGCCGATGAGAAGGACAACCTTGCGTTCCTGGCAGGTCTGCCCGGCCTGGAAACGCTTTTCCTCACCAAGTGGGACGTCGAGAAGGCCGGTCCGCTTCCCGACGGCCTCGCAAATCTGCGGTCGCTCGTCGTCTTCGCCGGAAAGATGAAGGACCTCTCGTGCCTCGGCAAACAGCCTGGCCTTGAGGAACTGACTCTGACGGCCGAGAAGTCGCTCACCGACATCAGCGCCCTGGCCAACCATCCGCACCTAAAGACCCTGTGCCTGCGATCCTGCGAGGGCGTGACCGACCTGGCGGTCCTGGAGAAACTCAAAGGTCTCAAGTGGCTGGCCCTACCACCTGCCACCACCCAGAAGCAGTTCGCAGACATCGTGCGCAGCCATCCGGACCTGGTCGTGCTCGAGGCGACCAAGTGTGAGAAGATCACGGACCTGGGGCCCGCCGGGGACCTCAAGCACCTGAAAGCGCTGATCCTGGCGACCAAGGCGCCCCCCGACCCCCTCTACCAGATGAAAGGCCTGGAGTACCTGGCGGTGGCCGTGGAAAAGAAAGACGGCAAGGTGAAGCCGGAGCACCAGGAGATGGTGGTCCGGCTCCAGAAAGAACTGCCCGACACGGCCGTCGTTCGCCTGGCGCCGCTCTGCCTGGGCTCGGGGTGGATCCTGCTGCTCGTGCCGCTTGCCGCGCTGGCGTGGTGGTTGGCAGCGCGACGGAGGCGGCGCCGGCCGAGACCGGACGCCTGCCATGCCTGACGGGGGAGGCCACGAGCGCGGCCTTGGGCGGCCAGTCGTGGAGGCGGCCGCCGCGTGGGCGGGGATGGTGCTGTTCGCGCTGTTCGTCCGAAGCGGCCTGCCGTGGGTTGTCCTGTCGGGGGCCGGGCTGCTTGTGACGGCGCTGGCCGTAGCCAACTCGTTCCGTGTTGAACGTCGCCCCGCCGCGATCCTCGGCTTCTCTCCGGTCTCCGGGAAGGTGGCGGCGTATCTGATTCTTGGCTGCGCCGTAGGGGCGGGGCTGGGCATCCTCCACCGTGTCGTGTGGGAGATGGGGGCGTTGCCCCGAGGGTTCGGGCGGTTTGTCTTTGTTGCCGTCGCCATCGGAGCGAGCGAGGAACTGGTCTATCGCGGGTACGTCCAGGGGAGGCTCCGTCGCCTGGGGTGGGTGATTGCGGTGCTTCTTGCGGCGGCAGCGCACACGGCGTACAAGGCGGCGCTGTTTGCCTTTCCTCCGGAAGGCGTGGTTATCGACCTTGAGTTTCTTGCCGTCTGGACGCTCATCGGCGGTGTGGTCTTCGGTGCGCTTCGCGAACTCTCCGGCAGTGTCCTCGCGCCGCTTGCCGCGCACGTCCTGTTCGACATCGTTGTCTATGGCGAAAACGTCCAGGCCCCGTGGTGGGTGTGGTCGTAGGGGGGTTGGCGGGTTCAGGGGTGGCACGGAAGTCCCGGCGCGCCGGGACGGCCGTGTGCCCCAAATGTAGAACACGGCCACGCTTGCGCGTGACCGTGCCACCCGGCGAAGGGTAAGCGCGGCTGTTGACTACGCGTTGCTCTTCGCCGGCGCCTTGTCGTGGCCGAAGGGGCTGATCTCGCGCAGCCGCCGGATGATTGGTGGCAGGACCTCCACGACCTTATCGATCTCCTCCTGCGTGTTGTAAATGCTCAGGCTGAAGCGAATGGATCCGTGGGCGGCCGTAAAGGGCACGCCCATCGCCCGCAGGACGTGGCTGGGTTCGAGGCTGCCGGTGGTGCACGCCGACCCGCTGGAGGCGCAGATGCCGTGTTGGTCGAGCATTAGGAGGATGGCTTCACCCTCGACGTACTCAAAACTGATGTTGGTCGTGTTCGGGAGCCGTTGCTCGCGGCTGCCGTTGACGCTGGCGTCGGGCGCGCTGTCCAGGAGCGCGTTCTCCAGGCGGTCTCGCAGGGCGGCGACCTCGGTGTTCTCTTTGTGGAGGTTCTGGTTGGCGAGTTCGGCGGCCTTGCCGAAGGCGACGATGAGCGGGACCGACTCCGTCCCGCCGCGCCGGTTGCTCTCCTGGTGCCCGCCGATGATGTGCGGGCTGAACCGCGTCCCGCGACGCACGTACAGCGCGCCGATGCCCTTCGGGGCGTGCAGTTTGTGGCCGGACAGGCTCAGCATGTCGATCGGCAACTCCGAGACGTTCATTGGAATCTTGCCCACGGCCTGGACCGCATCGGTGTGGAACAGGATGCCTCGCTCGCGGCAAAGCGCGCCGACCGCTTCGACAGGCAGCAGGACGCCGGTCTCGTTGTTGGCCCACATCACGCTGACGATTGCCGTGTCCTCATCCAGCGCATCCTCGAAGGCGGCCACGTCGAGCAGGCCTTGGGCGTCGACGGGGATCTGGGTTACGCGATACAACGGCTGGTGGCGGCCCCCCTGGGCAAGCGCCTGGCACAGGTTCTTGACGGCGGGGTGTTCGACGCGCGTCGTAATGAGGTGACGCCGGTCGGGGCAGCAGTCCAGGGCGCTCATGATGGCCGTGTTGTCGCTCTCCGTGCCGCACGACGTGAAAATGATCTCCGTCGGATGGCACCCCAGGAGGTGGGCCACCCGCCGGCGCGCCTCGTCAACGTGGGCCTTCACCTGGCCGCCGAAGGTGTGGATGCTCGATGGGTTGCCGTACAGCCGGTCGAGGAACGGCATCATGGCGTCGCGGACCTCGGGTGCGACCGGCGTCGTGGCGTTGTTGTCGAGGTAGATGATGTTGTCCATGGCCGTGGTTCCTCTCACGGGGGGCCTCCGGGCAGGCTGCCGCCCACGTCTTCGACGACGATCTCCGGATCCACGAGTTCCTTGAGGCGCTCTTCGATCGCGCCTTTGAGCGTGAAATCCTTGACGCGGCACCAGGCGCAGTGGCCTCGCAGCGCCACCTGGACCATCTTGCCGTCGATGTCGATGAGTTCGATGTCGCCGCCGTCGGCCTGGAGCATCGGACGGATCTCATGCTCAATGACCTGTTGGATGAGCGTCATTCGCTCCAGGTTCGTCATGGGCGTGCGGCGCTGTCTGGCTTTGGCGACGTGCTCGGCCTTGGGACCGTGGACCTTCTGGATGATGGCCTCGATTTCGGGGTGGCATCCCTGGCACCCGCCGCCCGCCTTCGTGAAATGCGTGACCTGCTCGACGGTGTGCAGGTTCTGCTCGCGGACGACCTTCTCGATGAGTTTGTCGGTCACGCCGAAGCACCGGCAGACGATGGCGCCCTCGTCCTCGAACTCGAACGGTCGGCCGCGGTACAGGGCGATGGCCTTCTGAAGGGCTTCCGTGCCCATGACGGAGCAGTGCATCTTGGCCTCGGGCAAGCCGCCCAGGTAGTCCGCTATGTCGTTGTTCGTCAACCTTTCGGCTTCCTCGATCGTTTTGCCCTTGATGAGTTCGATGAGCGCGTCGGAGGAAGCGATGGCGCTGGCGCACCCGAAGGTTTGGAACTTGGCGTCTGCGATGCGGCCGTCCTCATCGAGCCGGATCATCAGCCTCAGGGCATCGCCGCACGTAATGCTGCCTACCGTGGCGTCGAGATCCGGGCGCTCGATGACGCCGGTGTGCTTCGGGTGCAGGAAGTGCTCTTTGACCTTGTCGGTGTAGTCCCACATGGCGGCCTGGGCCTCCTTGCCCGTCTCATCCGCCTATTCTATACGTGGGGGCGACGAGTATCAAGACGAGGGGGAACGAATCCGGGGCCGACGCTCCGCCGGCACGGTGGGCAGCGCCGGGCATGCGCTGCTGCACGCCGCACCTGACGGAGGACCTTCTTCGAAAGCGGGAGAGGCCGGCGCCTCCACCGAAGCCGCCGGCCTCTTGAGGATTGTGATAAGTTTGCCGCCTGCTACTCGAGCGCCTTGTCGAACCTGACGGCGATGATGTAGTCGTCTCCTCGCTCTTCGACGCGCACGACGTGGCTGGGCACCGGAACACGGCGAGCGATCTGGTCCACGTTCTTCGGGACGAGCAGAAACTCCAGCGTGACGTCCTGTCCCTCGACCACCCCTACGTGGGCCGGGAACCCTGCCAGTTTCGCGCCGGTGGTCGAGATGTCCACCGTCCAGCCCCGGAACACCTCGCGCCATGCCTGGTCGCGGATGACCGTGTCGTATTTTCGCCGCTGGCGGCGGTACCGGCGACGGTTGCCCGCCAGATGCCGCGTCAATGTGTCCAGTATGATTCCCACGGTCACCAACTCCTTATGCTTGTGGTTCTGCCTGGTTCAGACGCTGCGCGCCCACAGTATTCGTGCATCGGCATAACGCGGCCGCCGGCTGAAGTTTTCTTCGCGGCAGGTACGTCGATTCAAGGCGTTTGGCGGTTTGCTTGACTTGGGTTTCCGCCGGCCCTAGACTGCGGCGAGCGGTATCTGTCAGCGAGACTGTTCGACGGCGTCGCGTCATGGCGCGACGTGCCCGTTTGCCGGCGGGCATGCCCGCCGTGTTCCGCAGCGATGCGGCAAGGAGGTACCCGTGCAGCGGACCCTCGTTATGCTCAAGCCCGATGCCGTCCATCGCGGGCTGGCCGGCCGCATCCTCGCACGCTTCGAGGCCAAGGGCCTCAAGATCCTTGCCATGAAGATGGCGATGCTCGACCGCGAGACGGCCCATCGCCACTACGCCCAGCACAAGGGCAAGGACTTTTACGAGCCGCTCATCCGGTTCGTGACCGGTGGGCCGATGGTCTTTGTCGTGCTTGAGGGCAAAGGCGCCGTCGCCCTCGTCCGCAAGATGATGGGGGCGACGTTCGGTCCGGAAGCCGAACCGGGGACGATACGCGGCGACTTCGGCGTCTCGAACCGTTTCAACCTGGTCCACGGCAGCGACTCGCCCGAAGCCGCCCAGAAGGAGATCGACCTGTTCTTCAAACCGGAGGAACTCATCGACTGGATCCCCGCCGACTGGCCCTGGCGGTACGACTTCTCCACCGGCGACGTGGTTTGATCTTGCCGCTCGAGCACGACGTTCGAGCCCGCCGTTCGAGCCCGCCGCGGAAGCGGCGGGGCACGTTCCCCTGGGCGAAACGTTTATTTGCCGCATAGTCGAGCAGGTGAGAAATCGGTTCCATGCCACGCCCCGCCAAACGCGACGTCGTCATCGAGGCCCTCCGGTTCCGCCCGCCGCCGTACGTCCCGTGGGCGTGGGACATGACACAGGGATGCACCGAGCGGATGAAGGAGCACCTCGGCACCGCCGACCTCGCCCCGTTCATCGACACGCATTTCCTCGACCTTGGCGCCCGGATCGGCCGCTTCGAATCCGTTGGCAACGACCTCTACCGCGACGTCTACGGCGTGCTCTGGGATCGCAGTGTGGATAAGGACATCGGCAAGCCTGTCGAGTGGCCGATCCGCCAACCGTCGGACCTGCCCGCCTACGAGTGGCCCGACGCCGCCGACGATTCCTGGTACGCCGACATCCCGCCGCAACTGGCCGCTCGCCCCGACCTCTTCAGCCGGTACATGCTCGGCTTCTCGCTGTACGAGCGGGCGTGGACGATGCGCGGCCTGATGGAACTTCTGAGCGACATGGCCGAGCGGCCGCGCTTCGTCGAGGATCTCCTGGACCGGATCGTCGAGCACAACCTCGTCCAGATCCGCAAGGCCCTCGCGTTTCCTATCGACGCGGTCTACTTCGGCGACGATTACGGGATGCAGACGGGCCTGATCATGGGGCTGGACCATTGGCGGCAGTTCTTCAAGCCGCGCCTGGCCCGCATGTTCGCCCCCGTCCGCGAGGCGGGCAAGTACGTCTTCCTGCACTCGTGCGGGTGCGTCGTCGAACTGTTCGACGACCTAATCGAGATCGGTCTCAGCGCGTTCAACCCGTTTCAGCCGGAGGTGATGGACATCTTCGCCATCAAGCGGCAGTACCACGGCCGCCTGGCGTTCCACGGGGGGATGAGCATCCAGAAGATCCTGCCGTTCGGCACGCCCGATGAGGTACGCGATGCCGCTGCCGCCCTCATCGAAGCGGGTCGCGTGGGCGGCTACATCTTCTCGCCCTCCCACAGCGTCCCGCCCGACGTCCCGCCCGAGAATCTCATCGCCATGATGGACGTCGTGCGCAGCCAGCCGGGCTACGCTTCCGCCTAAGCCTACAACGCTACTTTGCGCGGCGGGTCTTGGCGCAGCCGTTTCCGATTGAATAAACCGGACTCCTGCCTATAATCACCCCTCGGGAGCACATCCGGACGGAGCATTACCATGATTCGGCGGATCGATGCCGGAACGCCCGAAGGTCGCGAGGCGCTGGAGATTCTGCGCGCCCGCCTCAGCGCCCAGCAGGGCATGGTCTCGGGCAAGGGCGCCGCCACGGTCGAGGACGATGTCCGCCGCATCCTCGACGACGTCCGCGAGCGGGGCGATGAGGCCGTCTGCGAGTGGACCAACCGCTTCGACGGGTCGAGCCTCACGCCGGCCGACCTTCGCGTGCCGGAGAATGAGATCGAGGCGGCCTACGAGGCCGAGTCCGAGGACTTCATCGCGACGGCCACGCGCATTCGCGATCGGATCCGCGAGTTCCAGCGGCAGATTCTGCATCGCGACCCGCCGGCGCTCGCGCGCGGCGGACGTGTTCTGCGGCAGGTGTATCGTCCGCTTGCGCGGGTCGGCGTCCGCGCGCCGGGGTGGAAGGCGTTCTACCCGTCGTCGTTGCTGATGACGGCGGTGCCGGCGTTGGCGGCGGGCGTGCCGGAGGTGGCTGTCGCTTCGCCCCCGACCGCCGACGGCGACATCCATCCGGCCGTCCTCGCCGTCTGCCGCGTCTGTGGCATCCACGAGGTCTACCGGATGGGCGGCACGCCGTCTATCGCGGCGTTCGCCTGCGGCACGCAGACGATCCGCCCCGTCGAGATGATCGCCGGCCCCGGCAACCAGTACGTCACGGTGGCCAAGCGGATGGTGTACGGCCGGGTGAAGATCGACAGTCTGGCCGGTCCGAGCGAGGTGGTCGTCCTGGCCGATTCGTCGGCCGACCCGCGCCTCGTGGCCGCCGACATGCTGAGCCAGGCCGAACACGATCCCGGGTCGGCCATCCTGGTGACGCCCGACGGGGCGCTGGCCGACGCGGTCGCCCGTGAGATCGAAACGCAGGTGGCCGACCTCGACCGCGCCGACGCCACCCGCGAGGCGCTGAAGAAGTACTCCGCCGCCGTCGTCGTGGCCGATATGGACGAGGCTGCACGCGTGACCAACCATCTGGCGCCCGAGCACCTGGAGATCCAGACCGAGCAGCCGGAGACGGTGCTTCGCAGCATCCGCTGCGCCGGGGCGGTCTTCCTCGGCCGCTATACCCCTGTCGCGGTGGGCGATTACGTGGCGGGGCCGAGTCACACGCTGCCGACCGGCGGGACGGCTCGCTGGGCGAGCGGCCTGACGGCGAACGATTTCCGCCGGTCGATGAGCGTTATCGCCTACGACCGCGACGCCCTGGAGGCCGACGCCGAGGACGTGTACCGCATGGCCGAGACGGAAGGCCTGACGGCCCACGCCGAAAGCGTCCGCAAACGCCTCGAACAGCAACGTTAGCCGCGGCGCTAGCGCCGCGCGTGCCGTTGGTGATGCCCATGAGTTACTTCCGCAAGAACATCGACGAGATGTCCGGCTACGTCCCCGGCGAGCAACCGGGGGCCGACGAACGTGTCATCAAACTCAACACCAATGAGAACCCGTATCCGCCCTCGCCGCGCGTCCTCCAGGTGCTGAGCCAGACCGACTGGTCCGTCCTGCGCAAGTACCCCGACCCGATGGCGAACAAGGTTCGCGACATCGTCGCGCGGCTGTTCAACGTGGACCGCCGGAACGTCCTGTGCGGCAACGGCAGCGACGAACTGCTGACGCTCGTGCTCCGGGCGTTCGTCGGAGAGGGCGAGCGCATCGCCTGGCCGACGCCGACGTACTCGCTGTACCCGGTCCTGGCGGAGATCCAGGCGGCCGAGGCGGTCGAGATTCCGACGCGCGACGATTTCACGCTACCCCTTGACGAACTCGCCCACGTCGATGCCAAGGTCGTCGTCGTCTGCAACCCGAACGCGCCGACGGGCGTCTTCACGCCGGTTGAGGCGATCGCCGACCTCGCCGACCGTTTCGGCGGCGTCGTCGTGGTGGACGAGGCGTATGCCGACTTCGGCCCCGGCTCGGCGGTCGCGACCGTCAGGGACAAGGTGAACGTCCTGGTGCTGCGGACGCTGTCGAAGTCGTACAGTCTGGCGGGGCTTCGGTTCGGCTTTGCCGTAGGCCCGGCCGATCTGATCGCGGGCCTCGTGAAGGCCAAGGATTCGTATAACACCGACGCCGTCTCGATCGAGGTCGCCGCCGCCGCCCTCCAGGACCAGGAGTGGATGCGGGCGAACGTCGAGAAGATCCGCTCCGAACGCGACCGCCTGACGGTGCGTCTGGGCGCCCTGGGGTTCGACGTGACGCCGTCGGAGTCGAACTTCCTTCTGGCCCGCGTCCCGGATTCGGACGGCGCGGCGTGGTACGAGGACCTGAAGGCCCGCGGCATCCTGGTCCGCTACTGGAACCTGCCGCGACTTGCCGATAAGGTGCGCATCACCGTGGGGACGCCCGGCCAGAACGATGCCCTGTTGGCGGCCCTCGAAAAACGATGCGAGGAGACCAGCGTATGAGTGCCCAACCCGATAGAGGAGAGCGGCGCGCGGACGTCTCGCGCCAAACGAAAGAGACGCAGATTGAACTCGCCCTGAACCTTGACGGGGCAGGGCGGGCCGAGATCGACTCGCCCGCAGGGTTCCTCAACCACATGCTGAATCTGCTCGCGCGGCACGCGGCGGTGGATCTGAAGGTTGTGGCCGCCGGCGACACCGACGTGGACCTCCACCACACGGTCGAGGACATTGGCATCTGTCTCGGCCAGGCGGTCGAGGAGGCCCTCGGCGACCGGGCGGGCATCGCGCGGTTCGCGTCGGTTGCCGTCCCGATGGACGAGGCCCTGGCCGAGGTCAGCCTCGACCTCTCCGGCCGGCCGTTCCTGGTGTACAACGTGACGTTCCCCGGCGAGCGGGTCGGCGAGTTCGAGACGGAACTCGTCGAAGAGTTCCTCCAGGGCTTCGTCAATCACGCCCGCGCGACACTGCACGTCAACGTCCCCTACGGCGCGAACGACCACCACATTGCCGAGGCGATCTTCAAGGGCGTGGCCCGTGCCCTGAAGGCTGCCGTCGCCCGCGACCCGCGCGGCGGCGGCATCCCGAGCACGAAGGGCGTGCTATGAAGTGTCCGGCATGAACTCTGCGCGGCGGGTCTCCGCACCCGCCGCGCACCAACTTCAAGAGATTCATCTCGGACCGCTCAGTCCAGCCGGCCCGTCTTCGGCAGGCCGCCCACGAGAGGAAGGCAGTAGTCGCGGAAGGCGGGACGGATGTCGTTTCCGCTTGGGCTGATGTACTTCTTCGGCACCTCGCGGTTGCCGCCGGCCACCCTCTTGAGTGCGATCAGCGCGAGGTAAGCACGGTACGGCTTGCCCTTCTTGCGCTTGATGGCAACCGAACCGCTACTGCCCTGGCACGCCCACTTCACGGCCGCACGCCCCACCATGCGAGCCTCTTTCTGGTCCACAGGGCTGGCGAATCCGGGGAACGACCGCTGGAGGTACCCGAAGGTATCGCCCCTGACGCGCGAGATGCCCAGGCTTTTCAGGCCGGCCTTGATCCGGATCGTCAGGTAATCGGCCAGCGCGCCGGTGCCGGAGAGTTGGAAGTGCCCGAACGAATCGTTCTTGACGTCGGCTTCCGACTGTGTGGCGATCCGCTTGGCCCACAGTTTGCCCTTGGCGTCGCGCACGCCCTCGCTGACGCAGACGACGGCCCGCCCGTACCTGTTGCAGACGGCACGGACGTCCTTGAGGAACTTGGTGATAGAGAACGGGACCTCCGGCAGGTAGATCAGGTGCGGTCCGTCGCCGGGTTTGCGGCGGGCGAGCATGGTGGCGGCGGTCAGCCATCCGGCGTCGCGGCCCATGATGACGTCGACCTTGATGCCGGGGATGCTCTGGTTGTCGAGGTCGTCCCCGCGCACCGCGTTTGCCACAAAGCGGGCCGCACTGCCGAACCCCGGCGTGTGGTCGCTGCCCACCAGGTTGTTGTCGATCGTCTTTGGGATGTGGACCAGGCGCATGCGGTACCCGGCGTCCCGTGCCATACCGGCGATGATGTTGGTGGATTTGGCCGAGTCGTCGCCGCCGATGTAAAAGTAGTACCGCACGTCGCGGGCGCGGAGGACATCGAGGATTCTGGCGCAGTCGGCTTCATCGGGTTTGTGGCGGCACGAACCGATTGCCGCCCCGGGCGTCACGGCGATCGCCTCCAGCCGCCGCGCCCCCACCCGCGAGAGGTTGACGAACTCCTCGGCCATCATGCCGAGGGTGCCGTGACGGGCGCCGAGGAGTTTTGTGATCTGGCGGTGCTTTCTGGCTTCCTCGATCGCGCCGACGAGGCTCTGGTTGATGACCACGCTCGGACCGCCCGACTGCCCGATCAAAGCGTTTCCAACGAGTGTCCCGGCCACGGCAGCCTCCTTTGGACGTACTGGACCCGTCGCCCCTTCGCGGGCGACGTATCCTTCCCGACGGCAACGCGGTTGTCAAGGCCTTTTGCGAGGCTCCCGACCCGGCGCGCGGATTGGTTGGGTGTGGCAAGTTTTTCTGGTCCCGACACATCGGGACAGGCGGTTGTAGCGCCGGGCTTTATGCCCGGCGGCCGTTGGCGGCGGCGCCGGCCAGGATGCGCCGGGGATAAACCCCGGCGCTACGGCCAAGCCGCAGGAAATCGTTCCATGCCGGAAATCGTTGCCACACCCGATTGGTTTCTCGGCCTCCCGCACGCTTGCAGGTGCTGCCGGCAGGTTGTAGCATGGGCTGGACGGCGCCGGCGGCCGAGACCCGCCGTCCGTCACACGCAAGGGTGATCAGAGGACACGACCATGACCGAGACGAAAGCGGCCGGTTCCGGACCGTCACCGGAGACCGCGCCGACGAGGCGCGCCGTCGGATTCGACAACGAGAAGTACCTGAAGGATCAGACCGAGGCCATTCTGGAGCGCGTCGAGAAGTTCGAGAACAAATTGTACCTGGAGTTCGGCGGCAAACTCCTCTTCGATTACCACGCTTCGCGCGTCCTGCCCGGGTTCGACCCGAACGTCAAGATACGGCTGCTCCAAAAACTCAAGGGCGAGGCCGACATCATCCTCTGCATCTACGCCGGCGACATCGAGCGCAAGAAACTGCGGGCCGACTTCGGCATCACCTACGACGTCGATGCCATGAAACTCATCGACGATCTCCGAGACTGGGACCTGGAGGTCTGCGGCGTGGTTATCACGCGGTTCGACAACCAGCCCACCGCCGTCACGTTCAAGAGCAAACTCGAACGATTCGGCATCCGCGTGTACACCCACCGCGCCACGCCCGGCTACCCGACCGACGTGG
>Ga0307427_1000906_pt1 | contig 16424 bp, 14 predicted proteins | sample SalMarWE160190MG_FD_202162 | JGI IMG/M metagenome (GOLD analysis project Ga0307427, IMG submission 202162) | Salt marsh sediment microbial communities from the Plum Island Ecosystem LTER, Massachusetts, United States - WE1603-190 | ecosystem: Environmental > Aquatic > Marine > Intertidal zone >... | reverse complement strand
ATTGATGATCAGCCCGCGTTGGCGGCCGCGATGGACCTCGAAGCCGCACGGAGGCGATGTGCATCGTTCGACAAACTGATGCGCGAGGTGGCCCGCTTTGTGGCTGAGTTGCCCCGTCCGGAATCCGGCAACTGAACGGAGGGCGCGCGACCGGGGCGCTTCTGCCGCGCTCGCCTGACGCGAAAGGATGACGATGATCATCTCCGATCTTGCAGGAATTGAAGGCCGCCGTTACCCCGCCCGTCGCCGGACGCAGAACCTCGTGGGCGGACCGGCCCCCATCCAGTGCGAGAACTTCTGCATGGGCTACGTCACGCTCGAGCCCGACGGCGGACAGGTGCCGTGGCACAATCAGACGAGCGAGGAAGTGTACATCCTCATCAGCGGCACGTGCGAGATGTGTCTCGGCCGGGAGCGGCAAACGGTGACCGGCGGCCAGGCCGTTTACATTCCGCCCGGCACGTTCCACCAGATCACGAACATCGGCGACGAACCAGCCACGTTCGTCTACTGTTACGGTCCGGCGGGCGAGGTGGACCACTGGCGGCAGGAACTTGCCGGCACGCTGCCGGTGGCGGGCATCGACGTGCCGCCCCTGCCCGATGGCGCACGGCCCCAATGTACCGACAAACCGGGCGAGTGACGCTCCGGGCCCGACGCCGAAGCGGCGGGGCACCGGGACCCGGCGCGAGTCGCAGCCGCAGGCAAAGGAAGGAGAAGATGGCTCCAGCCATCCACCACGTCGGCATCATCATGAACGGCGTCACCGGGCGCATGGGGACCAACCAACACCTCGTCCGCTCGATCCTCGCTATCCGCGACTCCGGCGGCGTCCGGCTTGAGGATGGCGGGACGATCATGCCCGAGCCCGTCCTCGTCGGACGCAACCCCACGAAACTGAAGGCCCTCGATGAGACGTACGGCCCGCTGAAGTGGACCACGGACCTCGACGAGGTCCTCGCCGACGACACGCTTACCGTCTATTTCGACGCCCTCTCGACATCGTTGCGTCCGGCCACCGTCCGGAAGGCCATCGCCGCCGGCAAACACATCTACTGCGAAAAGCCCACCGCCCTGAGCGCCCGCGACGCTTACGAACTCTACACGCTGGCCCGCGACGCCGGCGTCAAACACGGCGTCGTCCAGGACAAACTCTGGCTGCCGGGACTCATCAAGTTGAAAACACTGGTCGATGGCGGTTTCTTCGGCCGCATCCTCTCAGTGTGCGGCGAGTTCGGGTATTGGGTCTTCACGGGCGAGACGAGCGACCAGCCGGCGCAGCGGCCGTCGTGGAACTACCGCAAGGAGGACGGCGGCAGCATCATCTTCGACATGTTCTGCCACTGGCGGTACGTGCTCGATAACATCTTCGGAAGCGTGAAGGCCGTTTCGTGCATCGCCGCCACGCACGTTCCCAGGCGATGGGACGAGGGGGGCAAGCCCTACGACGCTACGGCCGACGATTCGGCCTACGCCGCGTTCGAACTGGAAGGCGGCATCATCGTGCAACTCAACTCTTCCTGGTGCGTCCGCGTCCGCCGCGACGACCTGCTGGTCCTTCAGGTGGACGGCACGGACGGCTCGGCCGTGGCGGGCCTGCGTGATTGCCGCATTCAGTCGCTCGCCGATACGCCGCGGCCCGTCTGGAACCCCGACGTTCCGAACCCCATCGACTTCCGGGAAGCCTGGGAAGCGGTTGACACCGACGCCGAATACGACAACGCCTTCAAAGCGCAGTGGGAACTGTTCCTGCGGCACGTCGTCGCCGGCGAGCCGTTCCGCTGGAGCCTGCTCGAAGGCGCCAAAGGCGTTCAACTGGCCGAACTCGGCGTCGAGTCCTGGCGCCGGCGCTGCTGGATGGATGTGCCCGAACTCGAAGCGTGACATGCCGTTTTGCGCCGTTACCAGCGCCGTTACCAGCGCCGTTACTAGCGCCGTTACCAGCGCCGTTACCAGCGCCGTTACCAGCGCCGTTACTAGCGCCGTTACTAGCGCCGTTACTAGCGCCGTTACTAGCGCCGTTACTAGCGCCGTTACTAGCGCCGTTACTAGCGCCGTTACTAGCGCCGTTACTAGCGCCGTTACCAGCCCCCGCTGGTAAGCGGGGGTGCTAAGCGCCCCAGTTATCATGGGACCAATCAGGAGGCCCGACAATGACCATGCACGAAAAACCTCACTCGCACCCAACCTGTTCCGGCTGCTGCGGCTGCACCACCGGAAGCCATGAGACAGGCGTCTCGCGCCGCGACTTCCTGAAGGCGGGCAGCCTCGCGCTGGGCGGCATGGCGCTGGCCGGCTGCGCGGACGCGATCCTCAGGGACGCCGGCGCCGAGGTTCAGATGCCGCCCGCACGAAAACCCCTCGTCGTCAAACCGATCCTCATCTACGACCTGCCCAAGCCGCGGCCGAAACGGAGTTGGCGAAACTGGGGCGGCGTCCAGACGCCCGAAGCGGCCAAGGAGGAAACCGCACGCATCACCGGCGAAGTCGAAAACATCCGCGCCGGGGCCGACTTCCCCCTCACCGTCCTGCCGGTCTCCGCCATACGCGGAGCCGGCGACGTGGCGAAGATTGCGGACCTCGCCGACGCCGACACCGTCATCATCTACGCCGCAGGCGGATGGACCAACACACTCGACGCCATCGCCAAGACCGGCAAGCACGTCATCTTCTTCGTGCGGCACAGGTCGGGGCCGGTGTACCTGTGGTACGAGATCATCTCGCCGCGCTACCTCCGCCGGCACACCGATACGCTGGCCGTCAAGGGCATGGATTTCGAGGACGTGGTCGTCGATTCCACCGACGCGTTGACTTGGCGTCTGCGGGCCCTGTGCGGTCTGAAGAACGCGCTCGGCACGCGCATCGTCGCCATCGGCGGCCCGAGCGGTTGGGCGACCCGCGAGGCCCCGAACCTGGCGCGTGACAGGTTCAAACTCGACATCCAGACCGTCTCGTATCCGGAACTCACGAAACTCATCCAGGCCGCACGCAACGATAAGGCCGCCGTCGAGACCGCCCGCCGCCGCGCCGACGCGTACCTCAAGGGACCCGGCGTCAGCCTCGAAACCGAGAAGGTCTTTGTCGAGAAGTGCTTCCTCCTGGACCAGATCTTCCGCGCCATTATGAAACAGGCCGATGCGTCGGCCATCACCGTCAATCACTGCATGGGCACCATCATACCGATTGCCGAGACGACGGCCTGCCTGACGCTATCGACACTCAACGACGACGGCTACCTGGCGTTCTGCGAATCGGACTTCGTGGCCATTCCGGCGGGGATCCTTCTGGCGAACATCACGGGCCACCCGGCGTTCCTCAACAACCCGACCTTCCCGCACGATGGGTTGACCACGCAGGCCCACTGCACCGCCCCACGGAAGATGGACGGCAAGACGCTCGAACCGGTCCGCATCGTCACGCACATGGAATCCGATTACGGCGCCGCCCCGAAGGTGGAACTCCGCAAGGGCCAGCAGATTACCAACGTCATCACGGACTTTAAGATGGAGAAGTGGTCGGGCCTTCTGTGCAAGATCGTCGATACGCCGTTCCTGCCCATCTGCCGCTCCCAGATGGACGTGTCGTACACGATTTCCGACGCCGAACTGGCCGAGAAGATGCGGGGCTTCCACTGGATGACCGTCTACGGCGACTACCTCCGCGAGACGGGCTACGCCCTGAAGAAAACCTCGATTGCGTGGGAGCGGCTGGGGTAGGCAGGCGGCTTCAGCGACCTTGACAGGCTCCTAGGAGTTAGGTACAAGGACACAGTAACCTTTGTTCATCTGGGTTTCGCGCACGGGGTGAGGAGACCCATGACAATCCCCGCTAAGGCCCGGAAGTGGGCCGATGCCATGAGCAAGACGGCACGAGGCAGACGTATCATCAAGAACGTGGAGCGGGAGCAAAACGTGCCAAGTGGCTTGGCCAGGAGCTTCTTCAACGCGATCTCCAGGGCGTATGCCAAGGGTGGTGACCCGATGCGTGCAATGGGCAAGGCTCTCCTATCAACGGCGGCATTCGTCTTGGCGGGGCCAAGCTTCGACCTCGGTCTCGATCTGCTGACACGTTTTGAACCGCTGGCCCGTCTGGCGGATAGCCCCGACCTCAAGCGCGCGGGGGTAAGTTTACAAAGGCTCATTGCCAATCCGGGCTTGGTCGATATAATCACCGAGTTGCGGTTGGGCAATGCACGGGGCATTGTGTGGACCGCGTTGGAAGAGGCCGTGAGTGCCGATGTGAATCGAGATGCGTCCATTCGCGAAGTTGTGGACAGGCTTGGTATAACAGATGACCTCAGGGAGGACATGTACGAGGTAGTGTACGGGGCGGGCGATGTGGGAGACCCGTGCCATGTGCCAACGGTTTTGGATGCTGGCGCGGATGACCGTTTCCGTCCTTCGCCCAAAGGGGCGAAGCATGGAATGACGCATCCCTGCTCTGGTAGTGGCGCGGGGTACCCTGAGTACGTTCATCGGGAGTGCGTAGTTGGTGATCCCAACGTTAGGCTTCATCAAGTAGGTGCGCTATGAGCAAGGCGACAGACACGACCCACCTCAAGCAATTGCTGTGGACCCGCTTGTCCGCACACCCAGATACGCTTGATCTCGACGACCGCATCAACGAGCAGCCTGAAGATCTATTCGTGCGTATGGCGACGGCGGGTGAGCGAGACGCAGTCGTTGCTGCGCTGAGATCTCATCTGGTGCGCTGCGCTGGGGGAACCGTTGCGCCAACCCATCTTCCTAGAGCCCTGCGCTTCCTGTCGCGCGCCATCAGGCTCTGCGACAGCTTGGGGGGCGTGGAGTGCAAGGACGCGCTTAAGTTGCTGCTTCTGCAGGAGGAGCCTGGACCGTGGGGGGAGTATCTGGCTGAGGTCCAAGAACTTGCTGCGAGGGTCCTTTCGGGCTTGCCCAAGAAGCCCACAGACTTGGAACTGTGGTGTCATGTGGCGCGCGCATGTAGCCCTGCACTGCCTTACGCGCTAAACGCCGCGATTGAGATCGACGTTGAGCGAGGTGTTGAGCTTCTGGCGCGCACTTACGACCGGCTTGCCCCACGGAGGCGCAATGCTGTGAACTGGCGTGCGATTCTCCAGATTGCGGCAACCATGCATGGTGTTGAAGCTCTGGGCGACGCTCTTGGCAGGGCGCTTGCTGACAAGAGCGTTCTTGAGTACGAGAGGTTTGTACGACTGGCGGGTCTTCCCGAACTGCGGAAGCAGATGACTGTTGCCTTGAGCGACCTTGTTGGGTACTCACAAGGCCGCGGAGGAGATCAGACTTCGTATACACTGGGCAAGTCTGCCGGTGGAGAATATCGCCTGACGGGAACGTCTGCACAGGAGGTACGTCCGCGCACAGCCTTTGAGGACGTCACAGGGCCGGGTTACGGTCTCGCGCTTCCCCTACAGGCTATTGTAGAACAGGGCGCACCTCGGTGGCTCAACTACTACCCGCCCAATGCGGGAGAAGCGAAAGGACTTGCCCATGAGCAAGAACGCTAGGCAAGAAGTGTCGGCTGAGGCGGACCTGGAGAAGGTCTCGGACCTTATCGCGCAGGGTCAACTAGACGAGGCTATGTCAGGGCTTGATCCGGCCGATGTCCCCGGCACGCTCGACAGAGTCCCGGCAGAACTTGTGCGTCTGGTTGCCTCCCTCCACCTGGCCGAGAAACTCTCGGACGTGGTGCCGTACCTGTCCAAAGAGCATGCGAACCTTGTCCGAGAACTCGCGGCCGCGTCGAAGAAGCGCGCCGGCTCTGCATTCGTCAAGGCGCTGCTCGAGGCGATGAAGGCCGATCCTGATATTCGTCGGCGGGTCGGCGTGGAGTCGTTCGTGCGTTCAGCATGGCCTATTACCGAGGTCGAAGCGAAGACATATAATACAATAACAGAGATCAATGCCGTGCCCCAGGTCATGCTGAACAGCGCACGTGTATACGTTGACCTCTCCTTCCTCCAGCGCGGCGACCTGCTGTGGCGATGCAAGCTGGAGATTGACGAGCTCCTCTCGGTCGGCTCTTACCTATTGACAAACGCGAGTGAGATTCTTGAGCGGCTTTCCCAGAAGGAAGACATCGAGGCCCGAGTCCGGCACGACGAGTGTCGCACCGCCCTCCGACGTGCGAGCAAGGCTGCCCGCGAGGCGCAGCGGCACCTTCGTGAGCTGAAGAAGCGGTCTGCGAGCAACGGGCAGCAAGAAGGAAAAGGGGCGGCGAAGGTAAGGAAGGCGAAGAGGACCAAGAAGGCCAACAAGGCCGGTAGGCCCAAGAAGCGGAAGAAGGCCAAGGCAACCAAGAGACGTGGTGCGGGCTGACCTGGGTCTCCCACGTAGCATATCTGGTGTGCTGCCCGTCGGCCCTTTGGTGAGCAGCCGACGCCCATCGTGTGCAACATGGCTCACGTACTCGGCTGTACCACGTCTCCGGGCGGGCGGTGTTAGTGTGCCTTCACCTCCCGCCGCAACGTCTCGGCTCCCTTGATCCACCCGTGCTGCGGGTCATCGAAGGGGCACATCACGCGCCCGGTGCCGGCCATCAGCCAGAGGTAATAGACCTGGTACCCCGGCGCGGCCGCAACGGGATGGGCGCCGCGTGGCCTTCGGATAGGACCAGCCGGTCGCTGAGCGGGTTCCACGGATTCGCCAGGTCGTACCGCATCTTGTGGTACATGAGGACGGCCGTGATATCGGCCGGGCCGTTGGCGGAACTCGGATGCCCGTACCCGGCGGCAGCGGTCATCTCGACCGCGCGGCGGCACACCAGTGTGCCGATCGCTCGAGGGCACTGGCGGGCAAGCCGCCAGTGGCACCCGTCAGTTCCGCGCCGTCTACTCCAGCGCCGGATGGACGAGGCGGTCGATGTCGGGGTCGGTCAGGTTGTCGGGGGTGACGAGGACCACGCCGGTGTCGATGCGTTTCTCGACTTGGTGGCCGCGAAGGTGCGATACGACGGTCCGGACGCCTTCGTAGGCCATGCGAACGGGGTCTTGGACGACGAGGGCGTGGAGGCGGCGTGCCTTGAGGGCGTCCAGGAGCCGGTCGGAGGAGATAACCGTGATTCTAAGCGTGAACGCGGCCCGCCGCAAGCGCGTCTGCCCCGCGTTCCGGCCGGCTCAGATCACCGGCGGTCGTTTCAGAGTTGAATCCGCCACGTAGATATACGGCGGGGGTTACTCGGTCTTGAGGCGGCCGCCCAGGGCCTGGAGCCGGGCGCGGGCGGCGGTCTGATCGGGATCTTCGGGGTAATCTTCGACGGCCGTCTGCAAAAGCAGCCGGGCCTTGTCGGTTTGGCCCTCTGCCATGTGGCACTGGGCCGCGAACATGAGCAGACGGACGGCGTAGGCGCTATCGGGGTTAGCGCCCAGGAGGTCCATGGCCTCGCGCAGAGCCGCCGGCCGGTCGCGCCTGGCCAACAGGGCCTGGGCGTACAGGAAGGACCAGTGCCCTTTCAGTTTATCGAGCGGAAACTCCCAAGCCCAGTCGTCGATAAACTTGAACGCCCATTCCCACTGGCGTTGGCGGGTGTATTCCTCGACGTTCCGTGCCAGGGTTCCGACGCGGACGGCTGCCACGTTCGGCGGCTGGAAGGTCAACCGGATAGCCGCCGCCGCCGTATAGGCCGCCCGCGCCTTCTCGCCGTCGCCGCGATGCCGCCAGATGTCACCGATGCCGATATGTGCGCGGCGGATCTCGCGATCGGCCCCGGCGGTGGCGTAGGTTTTCAGAACCCGCTGATACTCTTTCTCGGCCTCGCCGTAGCGACGTAGGTCCTTCAAGAGCGTCTCACCGATCTGGACGGCGATCTCGGCTTTTCTGCGGCCGCTCTTGATGCGGCCCTCGATGGTCCGATATGCGCGCAGCGCCTCCTCGGCCCGTCCGGCAGCGCGAAGGTTCTCGCCGAGGATGAGCCCGCCAGCCAGGAAGTCCTTCTCCGAAACCCCCTCGCGCCGGACCGTCACCTCCTTCGCAGCCGCGATGAGCGGCTGCCGCATCTTCTCGTGCTTGAAAAGGTCTACGGCCAGGACGAGATTGGGCACGTCGAGTTTCGCAAAGTCGTACTTGGCAACCGCCTCGGCGTACTGCGCGATGGGCGTGACCTCGCGGGACGCCTGGTTGAACCAGTCGCGCTCGACGCCAACCTTCGTGCGGAACGTGTTGGACAACATGCCGCGGCTCGCCTTCAGCGAAACGGTGTAGTCGCCGGGCGCCAGGTAAACGTGGGTGGGCCTGGACTCTGAACTCGTCTGCCCGTCGCCGAAGTTCCATTCGAACCGGCCTCCGTGCGCAACACTGACGGCCTTCGACAGATTCGTGAAGCGCATCCGGACGGCGTACCGTTTCGGCCACCAGGCCTCGTCGGCCTGTTCTGCGAAGAAGTCGGCCACCAGTTTCTCGGCCCTCAGGTCCACCTCAACCAGTTTGGCCTCGGCGACGGGCAGAAAGACGTTCGGCGGAATGGCCCGGTACCGCTTCTCGCCCGGTGCTCTCCACGCCGCCACCGACATGGTCCGGCCGGCCTGGCTCACGTTCCAGTAATCGATTCGATGAACAGCCTGCGTCAAAGCCACGTCTTTGGCGTGCCGCGCGTCACGGGCGGCGCCGTGCGAACCGGGCCAGACGACCACCGGCCGCCCATCGATCAGGATCCAGGAGCCCCCGTCGCTGGAGGTTGCAATCGAATACGTGCCCGGGCTCGGCGGGATGAACCAGCCGACGTAATGGAAAATGGTCGGCGTGCCGTCGGCGGCGAAGGGATGATGGCCGAACGAGATGTGGCTGACGAAGTCGGCTCCGATGGGGCGGCCCTTGGCGAACGCCGCCTCGACCATCGGGAGGCCGGCCAGCCGCCGTCCGGATACCCATCGGCGGGCCTCCAGCAGGACACCGCGTTTGATCTCCCAGGGCTTCGGCGCCGGCGCCTTGGGATTGCCGTAATAGACGTAATACCGCGTGACGTTCGGCAGCGCCTCAAAGGCGACGCGCACGAGGTCGCCCGGCCCGACCTGGAGGACGCGATGGCCGGTCAACCTTCGCCCGTTGACCGCGACCCGGACGTCGGAGGCATCGGGCTTGGCCATCCCCCCGGTGTAGAAGGCGCAGACCGCCACGTCGCTGCCGGCGCCACCGGTGTCCTGCACGACGGCGCCGACAACACGCCGGACGGTCCACTCGGGGTTCAGCCATGGGGCCTGATCGGCGACGACGGGCGCGGTCGCCGCCACCCCCGTAACGGCAGCAAGCCAGAGCGTTGTCAGGCACCGCACGGGAACGCTCCTTACGGAGTACGTGTTTAGCGTGTCATTCCGAGCGAGCGAAGCGAGTCGAGGAATCTCGCCGTTATCCGTGTGCGGACGACGAGATTTCTCCGCTCGGCCGTACGGCCTCGGTCGAAATGACATCGCTTCGAGAGCACGCTAAACAGGTTCCTTCCGGAAAGGCCTCACCGGCCGCTGGAATAAACCGACCCGACAGCCGAAAGTATCGGCCGTCGGGCCGGAGTCGGCATCCATTCTGGCCCCGTCGCGGCATGAGGGGTTGGCGTTACCCGCCGGCGGCGGCTTTTTTCTTCGCCTTGTACGCGTCGTTGAGGACCTTCAGAACGTCCTGCGTCAAGTCCGTCACCGCCGTCGGATAGAGGACGCGCTGGCCCACGATACGCTTCTGAAGGTCCTGGAGACCGACGGCCTTGTCGACGTCGATCTGCGGGGGCTCCAGGAAGGCCGTCGTGAAGACGAGATCGATGCCGTTCTTCTTGGCCATGCGTCCGGTGGCATCGGTCATCTCGCGATACATGTCGAGGAGGACTTCCTGGTGTCGGCGTTCGATCTTGAACCTTTCGATCTGCATCCAGGTGTTGAGTTCCGCCCGGGCCTTGAGCACCTGGTCGTCGAGTTGCTGCCACTCCTTGGTTCCCTTGTTGAACCCGTCGCGTTTCAGGCGCAGGTCCTCGAGCGCCTTGATTCTGGGTTCCGCCGCAGCCTTGAAGTTCGCCTGCTCCACCTGAATGTCGGTGTTGGCGTCCTTGGTACGGTCATAGCCGTTGGTGACCGCGACGAGGTCCACCACGCCGACCTTGATGGCGGCATCGGCCGCAGCCGAGGCGACCAGAGCGACGGCCATGGCGACCGCCAAGAGAATTAACCTGCGCATGGATGACTCCTTTTTCAGAAAGACACGTCGTTCGAGTGGTTTCTCTAATTATCGGAAAATCACCACCGTCTCGCCACAGAAAACCGCTGTGCGGGAGGTGAGCGCCGCATCCGCCTCAGACCCCCTGCCCCCGGCAACCACGCACGGCCTAGAACGACGTCCCCAGCGAGAACGAGAAGAACTCCTCGTCGTCATCCCCGTCCTTGGAGATCGGGAACCCGAAATCGAGCGCAAACGGGACCGGGCCAAAAAACGGAACGGTGAAGCGGACGCCGAACCCCACGGCGGCCCGCCACGTCGAGAGCGTGATTCGCTCCTCCACGGTACCCGTGTCGAGGAAGAGGACGCCGGTGAGCGTTTTTTCGAAGATCGGGAAGGAGTACTCGGTCGACGCCAGGGCGAGGAAGTCGCCGCCGACGAACGTGTCCGCCGTTTTCGGCCCGACGCCGCGGAACTCGAAGCCGCGGATGCTGCCGTGACCGCCCGCGAAGAATCGCTCGAAGACCGGGGCGTCGCCGCCGATAAAGCCCATCCGCCCACGAAGCGACAGGACGCTCTTTCGGTCGAGCACGTCGCGGGTCACCGTCCAGTACCGCCGCCCGTCCACCAGGAACTTGGTGAAGGTGTAATCGCCGCCCAGAGCGCCCGCCTGTTCCACCGACCCGGTCAGGCGATACCCCTCCGTCGGGAAGAGGAACGAGTCGGTCGTGTCCTTGACGAGCCCCACCTCGGCGCTCGTCAGGTTCGAACTCCCTTCGTCATCAAGGACGTCCTTAGGCACGCCGGCGTCCACGTTGCGGATGTTGATGTTTTCGAGCCGCAGGTTCAGGAACGCGCGGAGGTCCTCTCGGAGTTCCCTGCCGAACCCGAAGTGGCCGCCCACGCGCCGCTCGTCGTACGAGTCGCGCTCGCGGTCGAAGTAAAACAGGCTCGTCGAGAAACTGAAGTCCGTGTCGAACACGTGCGGGTCGCGGAAACCAACCCGGTACCGCTGAAGCTCGACACCGGGCTCCAACACGATCTGTGCGGTCTGGCCGGCGCCGCGGAACGCCTCGCCTCGCCAGAACTCCTCGTTCGACTGCGGCCAGTCGGTGATGTCGAAGTTGCGCTGGACGAGGGAGATGTTGCCCACCACACCGCTGTTGCTCGAGATGCCGGCGCCCAGGATGAGGTTGGCGGTCTCGGTCTCTTCGATGCGTACCAGGACATCGGCCACGCCCGGATCGTCGGTCGGGATCGTGGTGATCTGGACCGACCCCGGCCGGTACAGGCCGGTGCCTTCGAGGCGGCGGCGGGCGCGGTCGATGAGTTTCATATTGACCGGCTCTTCCGGATAGAACCGCAGTTCGCGCCGGACGACCTTGTCCTGGGTCAGGAGGTTGCCTTCGACTCGGATCTCGCCGATCTGGACGGGGTTGCCTTCCTCGACCTTGAACGTGACGTCCACTTGGCCGGGCTCGTCGGTAAAGTCGATGACGGGGCGGATGAAGGTGTCGATGTACCCCACCTCGCCGTAGGTCTCGCGGATCAGTTTCACGTCGGCGCGGACGCCGTCGGCGGTGTACGGCTCGCCCGGCGCCAACTGCATCTGCTTTTGGAGGAGGGGGCGACTGAAACGGTCGACACCCTCAAGGGCCACCGACCGCGCCTGGTACCGGGGCCCCTCCTCCACGATGACCCGGATCGTCAGTTTCGTCTTGTCGGGGGTAAACTCCAGTTCCCGCCCCACCCGCACGTCGAGGAACCCCTGCTCGACGTAGTAGTTGCGAATGGCCACGACATCGCGCTCGAGTTGCTCGTCATCGTACGTGCCGGTGACGAGCAGCGGGAACCACGTGCGGGTCTCCACCCGCTTCGCCAGTTCGCCCGCCCCGATGGAATGGTTGCCGACAAACCTGATCTTGCGGACGCGGACGCGCGGCCCTTCGGCGATGGTGTACCGGGCAACCCGGCTCTTCGCCAGCAGATCCTCGTCGAGCGTAACGGAGACGAAATAGTATCCCTTGTCGCGGTACTTGCGTTCGATGGCGCGGGCGCCGGCGAAGACCTTGTGCCGGTCGAGAAGGTTCCCGGCCTCGACGCCCACCGTCTCGGTAAGATCCTTATCGTCGAACTTGCGGTTCCCGTCGAACTCGAGTCGTTCGAGCGCCGGCCGCTCGGTCACCTCGACCACGAGAACAAGGCCGTCGGCCTCCCGTTGAGGACGGATGACCACGTTGTCGAACTCGCCGAGGTCGTAGATGCGTTTGAGGTCTTCATCGACGGCGGCCGGACTGTAGAGGCTGCCCTCGCGCAGTCGCATCTGACCGAGGATTCGGTGGGCGGTGGCGCGGACGTTGCCGCGGAGGACCACGCGGACGATCCGGTCGCCCGACGTCTCGGCCTCGCCGGCCACAAGTCCGCCGACCAAGCCGGCTGCCAGCAGCAGGACGAGCGCTGAGGCGGCGAGCCTCTCCACGATGGCAGGATGCCAGGCGCCGGTAGCCACTGGGAAGGTCATGCCTCGAGTTTCGACTCCGCTGTCTTCACCCGTTGGAACACCCTCGGCCGGTATTCTACTTACGCCGACCGCCGCGTGTCACCAAGAAACTGCGCCGATTGCGCCGACCGGCTCACGCGGCGTCGGGGTGATCTGATGGTGCGGACAACGCCGGCCGGAACACGACGAGCGGCCAGAGCAGCGGGAACAGCGTCACGATCGGCAGGAGCAGCCCCGCCACAGCAACCTTCATCTCGGGCCGGGAACTCGACATCTGGTTCTTAACGAACCATACCACCCCCAAGGCTAACAGTACCGCGTTGGCGATGATGAAGACCCAGCGGGCCCAGGATCGGTTTCGGGCATACATAATGCCCACGAAAACCGCCACGACGAAACACAACACCGTGGCAGCAACCGCCGCGTAATAGATGGCCGCTCTCGTCTCAGCACTGCCGGCGGTCACAACGAGAAAGGCTCGGAGCAGGTACGCGTAAAAGATCGGGTAGAAGTTCACCGTCACGGCCACCACCTCGGTCGCCGCCAACAGGTAGGCGACGTTCCGTCTCGCTTTCGCATCGCGCTGCCACGGTGCCATCAGGCTTCCTCCTTAGCGAAGCGTCCCGTACGTGCGGCCGCCATGCCGGCCGGCGCCGCTACTGTTCCTCGAACGTCGGGCCGACGAGAACGTCAAACGCATCGAGTGTCGAACGATCCGCGCTCTTGATGAGGCGAAGCGTGTGCTCGCACCTGGGGATCGCCCGCCGGATGAACCGCTTCGCCGAGACAGTCTTCGCCTTCGACCGCCGCGCCATCCCAAGCCACAGGTACGCGAGGTACACGTCGATCGCCACGTCCACCAGCGGGCGTGCCATCAGGTCGAGGTAATCGGCCGACTGGTCGTTCTTGAGATAGTTGACGGCCTCGGCCAGTTTTTCGCGGATGCGTTTCAGATGCCCGGCCATGCCCTTGAACCCGCGCGGCGGGTCGGCCGCCTCAAACTCGGCGAATCGTTTCTCGGCCGTGCCGCTCGTCACACCGCGCACCGCCGCCAGAATCTGGAGTTGGCTCGTCCCCTCATAGATCGTCGTAATGCGAGCGTCGCGATACAACTGCTCCAACGGGTAGTCTTTCATGTAACCCGAGCCGCCGAGGACGCTGATGGCCTCGTAGGTCACGCGGTTGCACATCTCGCTGAGCCAGTATTTGGCGATGGGGGTCATGAGTGCGGCCAGGCGTTTGTACTTTTTCTGCTCCTTGTTGACGGCAGAGCGTTTCTCGGGATCTTCCTCTCGCTGCTTCGCCTGGTCGAGGACGTACTCGTAATCGGCGGCGAGGGTAGCGTCGTAGAGGAGCGCGCGGCCGGACTCGATGGCGAGTTTCATTTCGGCCAGCAGGTCCGCTACGGCGGGGAACCGATCGATGGACCGCCCGAACTGGACGCGCGACGCCGCGTAGTTCCGGGCCGCGCGAAACGCCGCCTCCGCAATCCCCAGGCTCTGGGCCGCAATGCCGATCCGCGCACCGTTCATCAGCGCCATGACGTAGGTCACCAGGCCGCGTCGCCGCTCGCCCACCAGTTCGGCGGGAGCATCGTTGAACTGCATCTCGCAGGTTGGCGACCCGTGGATGCCCATTTTGTCTTCGGTCCGACGGATGCGGATGCGGTCGCCGGCCTCGGTCAGAAAAAGGCTGAGGCCCATGCCGCCCGTCTCGTCCGGCTCGCTGCGCGCCAGCACCAGGAGCACCTCGCCGCACCCGTTCGTGATGAACCGCTTGACGCCGCTCAGGCGCCACTGGCCGCCATCATCCTGGTAGGCCTGCAGTTGCACGTTCTGGAGGTCGCTGCCGGCATCGGGTTCCGTGAGGACCATGGCGCCGGTCACCTCGCCGGAGGCGAAGCGCGGCAGGTAGACCTGCTTCTGCTCCTCGGAGGCGAACATATTGATCGTCTCGGCGATGCCCTGGAGACCGAAGATGTTCATGAGGCCGGCGTCGGCCCGGCTGACGATCTCGGTGGCGATGGTGTAGATGATGCCAGGCAGATTGAGGCCGCCGAACCGTCGCGGGAGCGTGGCGCCCATCAGGTCGGCCTGCGAGAGCGCCTTGAGGGCCTTGGCGATGCCCGGCGCATAGCGGACGCGCCCTTCTTCCAGGCACAGGTGCGAACCGTCGGTGTCGATTTCGGGCGAGAGCGGTGCGATTACGTCGCCGGCGATCTCGCCCACCAGGTCGAGCGTGCGCCGGTAACTGTCGAGGGCGTCGGCCAGGTCCGTCGGCGCGTGGTCGTACTCTTCGGCCTCCGCGAAATCCCGTTCACGGATGCGGACCAGGCGCTGGAGGTCCATGGAACCGAGGTGGAACTGTATGTCCGCGTTATCGGTATAGAAATTGGCCACGTCTTACACCCGCTTCTTGACGGCGTCGACCATCATGGGGAGCACGCGGTTCAGGTCGCCGACGATGCCGTAATGCGCAACCTCGAAGATGGGGGCGTTCGGGTCGGCATTGACGGCGACGATCTTCTTGGCATCGCTCATGCCGGCCCGATGCTGCACCGCCCCGCTGATTCCGACTGCAATGTACAAGGCGGGACGGACCGTCGTGCCCGTCTGGCCGACCTGGTAGTCCTTGTCGATCCACCCGCTATCGACGGCGGCACGGCTGGCGCCGACGGCGGCGCCGAGGGCATTCGCCAAGTCCCATACGAGGCGGAAATTCGCTTTGCCGCCCACTCCCGCGCCGCCTGCGACGATGATACGGGCCGCCTTGAGGTTGACCTTTCGCTCGGTCCGCTGGTGTTCGAGAATCGTCAAGGCGACGTCCCCGTCGTCCAATTCGGGCGAGACCATGACGATTTCGCCGCGCCGCGTCGGGTCCGCCTCCGGCATCCGCATAACGCCCTCGCGGACGGTGGCCATCTGCGGCCAGCGCTCGGGGTTGACGATGGTGGCGATGATGTTGCCGCCGAACGCCGGGCGGATCTGGTAAAGCAGGTTCTTGTACCGCTTCTTCGTGCCGGGCTCCGTGTGGTGGCCGATGTCGAGGTCCGTGCAGTCGGCGGTCAGGCCCGACCAGACGGCGCTGGCCACGCGCGGCGCAAGGTCGCGACCCACCGGCGTCGCACCGAAGATGACGATCTGCGGACGGTGCTCCTCGACCAGCCGCGCAACCGTCTTGGCATACGGGTTGGTCTGGTAGTGGTCCAGGAGCGGGTGCTCGCCGACCAGGACCCGGTCGGCACCGCAGTGGATGAGGCGTTCGGCAATCCCGGCCACCTTTGCCCCGAGCAGGACGGCCGTCAGGCGAACGCCGAGCGTGAGCGCCAGTTCGCGGCCCTTCGAGAGAAGTTCCAGGCCGACGTCATGTAGCGCGCCGTCATTCTGTTCGGCGACGACCCAGACGTCGCCCTGTGGGCTAACGTCAATCATGGAACCCCTTCTCGCCTATATGGCGGACCGCCGGAAACCTAAGCCTACTCGTTCGTGTAATCTCTGCCGCTTCCGGCCTCCTCCTTGGCACTAACGACCGCGGCTTTCACACGATCTGGCTCGGTAACTCCCCCAAACGCAATCTCTCTTTGCCCCGTAGCCGCACAAGAAACGCCGACATTTCCCCAGCCGAAAATTCGGCCTATTATCGGTATGGTAACAATAACGTTACGAATATCCGCCAACTCGATCTCCGACGTGTGTTTTGCGATAATGCCGTACTTCAGTTCAACCCGTTTGTTCGTCAGCGTGTAAATGCGGTATCTTCGATCAAGGATAGCCCACAAGATAACAAGGATGCCG
>Ga0307427_1000904_pt1 | contig 16458 bp, 13 predicted proteins | sample SalMarWE160190MG_FD_202162 | JGI IMG/M metagenome (GOLD analysis project Ga0307427, IMG submission 202162) | Salt marsh sediment microbial communities from the Plum Island Ecosystem LTER, Massachusetts, United States - WE1603-190 | ecosystem: Environmental > Aquatic > Marine > Intertidal zone >... | reverse complement strand
CGCCGCGACATGGCGGTCGCAAGCGCGGTAGGTACGGAGACCCACCGCGCAAAACTTTCCTGATGCCGCTTAGGCATAGGTGCTCCCATGAGACACTGCTCGCCAATCGGGGTAAGAACACGGCTCGCCTGAGCGAGCCGTGGCACACGCACGTCTCGGCGGCGCGCCTTCAAACGGTAAACCCGAAGCCGGGTGCGCCCGGTCCGGCCACCTGGTCCAGCACGTGGTCCTCGACGAAGATGGGCGTGTCGTTCGCCACCGCCAGGGCGATGGCGTCCGACGGCCGCGAATCGATCAGGATCTCGTCGCCGTTCCGCTCGACGACCAGGTTGGCGTAGAACGTGTGGTCCTTCAGGTCGGTCACGACGATCTTCGCCAGGTGCCCGCCCATCGATTCGATGACCGACGCCAGCAGGTCGTGCGTCATCGGCCGGGGCAGCATGTGGCCCTTGATACGCCGGTCGATGGCGGCGGCCTCGAAGAAACCGATGATGATCGGGAACACCCGCTCGCCCTCCTTCTCCTTGAGGACGATGACCTGGCTGTCCTCGGTCTCGCTGATCATAATCCGAATGAGTTCGCAGTGAATCTGCATCGGACGTTCCTTGCCATGATACCTCAACTATTCTACCGCGCTGCGGCGGTTGGGCAAGTTGCGAGTTTTCAGGCGCGCGAGCCGCGATCCTGAACTCGCGCGTGTGGCACGACCGGCTTGCCCGGCCGTGCATTGCGTGCTGCCCAGGCTGTGCCTATGAACGCGCCGCGCAAGCGCGGCGGCTAACGCGGCACCTACCCCAACTCAGCGGCGCGTTTCTGGAGCGCGTCGATGACGGCGCGGGCCTCCTCGGCCAGGGCGCGCTGGCGCGCGACCACCTCGGCCGGCGCCCGCTCAGTGAAGTTCGTGTTCGCGAGTTTCTTCTCGGCGCCGGCGAGCAGACGTTTCTTGTCCGCGATCTGCCTGGCGACGCGCCGGCGTTCCTGATCGACCTTCTCCTGGGGCATCGGCACGTACACGCTGCCACCGAGCGACGCCACGTAATCTGACGCGCAGACCTGCCCGTCGGCCGGCGCCTCGCCGATATGCACCTCGGTCACACCCGCCAGTTGGCCGTAATCGGCAAATGTGGAGGCGATCAACTCTTCCTGACCGCCGGGTTCGGGAAAATACGCCGGCGCCGACGACGCCGACTGCCCGCTTTCGGCCTTGGCCCGCCGCACGCCGTCGATGAGGTCACGCCGCAAGGCGAACGCCTGCTCGCCCTCTTCATCGAGTAGCGCGTCGCAGGCGTCAGGCCACGCGGCGGCAATCAATCGTTCGGACGGCGGCGCTTCGGCCAGGTGCGTCAGGCTCCGGTCCGCCACGGTCGCGTTCAGCCCCTCCCATGCGGCCTCGGTGATGAACGGCATGAAGGGGTGCAACATCCGCAGCGTCCTATCGAGCACAAACGCCAGGACCCGCTGCGCCACCCCTCGCTGCTCCGCGTCGGCCATGCGCGGCTTGACGGCCTCGAGGTACCAGTCGCACAGGTCGTCCCAGAAGAAGGCATAGAGCGTGGAAATGGCCCCCTGGAATCGGAACGCCTCCAGGTAACCGGTGACGGTGCGCAACGTATGCTCCGACCGTGACAGGATCCAGCGGTCTTCCAGGCGCATCGCCGCAGCGTCGAACTCGGCCTCGGCCGCGCCCTCCAGGTTCATCAGGGCGAAGCGGACGGCGTTCCACACTTTGTTGCAGAAGTTGCGGCCCATGTCGAACTTCGGCGACGTATTGCGGCCGGTCTCCGGGTCCATCTCGACGGGCATGCGCACGTCCTGCGTCTCGGTCGTCATGTAGGCCAGCGTGAACCGCAGGGCATCGGCCCCGTGCGTTGCGATGACCTCGAGCGGGTCCACGCCGTTGCCGAGGCTCTTCTGCATCCGCCGGCCCTGCCCGTCCTGGATCATCGCATGGATGTACACGTCGCCGAACGGGACCTTCCGGTTGGAATCGTCCGAATCGACCGGGTTGATGTACAGACCCATCATCACCATCCTGGCGACCCACAGGGTGACGATCTCACGGGCCGTTATGAGAACGTCGGTCGGGTAAAACGCCTTCAGGTCGTCCGTCGGCTCCGGCCAGCCGAGGGTCGAGAACGGCCAGAGGGCGCTCGAAAACCACGTATCGAGCACGTCGGGGTCCCGCTCGAGCGTGTGGCCGGCCACGGCGTCGGGCGCGAGGTACGCCGGCGAGCAGATCAACCAGCCGCCCCGCGACTCGTCCGTGCGCCACGCCACGTCGTCGCGGTCGGCAAACACCTCCTTCAAGTCCTGCTCGGAGCACGTCGCGCAACTCCAGATCGGAATCTGATGACCCCACCATAGTTGCCGGCTTATGCACCAGTCGCGCTTCTGGCTGAGCCAGTCGAGGTACGTCCGGGCGTACCGTTCGGGATGGAAGCGCAGGCGGCCGTCGCGCACGGCCTCCATTGCCTGCTGGGCCAGGTCGGCCATCTTCACGAACCACTGCTCCGACAAATACGGCTCGATGGGCGTCTTTGAACGGTCGGAGTGGCCGATTTCGGTCTCGTACGGCTCGATCCGCTCCATGAGGCCCAGGGCTTCGAGGTCCGCGACGACCTTCTTGCGGGCCTCGAACCGGTCGAGACCCTCGTACGGTCCTCCGTTTTCATTGATGCGGCCGTCGGGCGTCAGGATGTTGATCATCTCCAGGTCGTGCCGCAGGCCCACCTCGTAATCGTTCGGGTCGTGGGCGGGCGTGACCTTGACGCACCCCGATCCGAACTCCGGGTCCACCAGTTGCCCGTCGGCGATGACCGGCAGTTGGCGGTCAAGGAGCGGCAGGATGACGGTCTTGCCGATGAGTCCCGAGTACCGCTCGTCGTTCGGATGGACGGCCACGGCGGTGTCGCCGAGCATCGTCTCGGGCCGCGTCGTCGCAACGGTCACGAACTCGCCCGGCTCATCCTTAATGGGGTACTTGATGTGCCACATGTGCCCCGCCACCGTCTCGTGATACACCTCGTCGTCGGCGACGGCGGTCTGAAGGTGGGTGTCCCAGTTCACCAGGCGTAGGCCGCGATAGATGAGGCCGTCGCAGAACATCTTGTAGAAGGCCGTGCGGACGGCGCGGGCGCACGTGTCGTCGAGTGTGAACCGGGTGCGTGTCCAGTCGCAGGAGCATCCGATTCGCCGCAGTTGCTTCAGGATGATGTCGCCGCTGCGCTGGCGCCAGGCCCAGATTCGCCGCACGAGTTCATCGCGGCCGACGTCGCGGCGGGTCTTGCCTTCCTCCTCAAACATCCGACGCTCGACCACCGCCTGCGTCGCGATGCCGGCGTGGTCGGTGCCGGGAAGCCAGAGCGTCTTGCGGCCCTGCATCCGGCGCCAGCGGATGAGGATGTCCTGGAGGGCGTTGTTCAGCGCGTGACCCAGGTGCAGCCGGTCCGTGACGTTCGGCGGCGGAATGACGATCGTGAACGGCCCGTTCGGCGCGTCGGCGTCGGGCTCGAAGAACCCGCCCTCTTCCCACGCCCGGTAGATGCGATCCTCGACCGACGCCGGGTCGTAGACCTTCGGCAGCTCGCCGGCGCCGGCTCTCTCGTCACTGGTCCCTGCTGACACGCTGTGCTCCCTCCGCGTTTTTGCATGACGCGCCGCGCAAGCGCGGCGGCTAACACGTTGCCGTTGGCGTTGCCTGACCCCCGTTCCCGATTCCCTGTTCCCTGTCCTTGGTGAGTTTGTATGCGATGCTGTCGACAAGCGCTTGCCAGGAGGCATCGATGATGTTCTCCGAGACGCCGACCGTGCCCCAGTGCTCGTCGCGGTCCCTCGACTCGATGATCACGCGGACGCTGGCGGCCGTGCCGGCGCCCGAGTTGATGACGCGGACCTTATAGTCCGTCAGGTTCATCTCGGCAAGGTTCGGGAAGGCCGGCTGCAGGGCCTTGCGGAGTGCGGCGTCGAGGGCGTTGACGGGACCGTCGCCCTCTGCCACGGTGTGGTGCCACTCACCGGCCACCTTGAGTTTGATCGTCGCCTCGGTGACGGCTTCGCGGTGCTCGTCCTTCTTGATGACGACGTTGTAGTGGTCGAGTTCAAAGAACGGTTTCGCGAGCCCGGCCAGCCGCCGCACAAGCAGCGCAAACGACGCCTCGGCCGACTCAAACTGGTAGCCGGCGTTCTCCAGCCGCTGGATCTCGTCGAGCACCTTCTCCTGAAGTTCAACGTCATCTTCGAACCGCGTGCCGGCGACCTTTGCGAGAATCGTGCCGCGGCCCGACAGTTCGCTCACCAGGATCCGCCGCGTGTTCCCCACCATCACCGGGTCCACGTGCTCGTAGGAGCCACGCTCCCGCGCGACGGCCGCCACGTGCATCCCACCCTTGTGCGCGAACGCGCCCGGGCCGACATACGGCTGTCCGGGCACCATCAGCATGTTCGCCAGGTCGTAGACGAACCGCGACGCGTCGGTCAGTTTCGCCAGGCCCGTCGGGCCGAGGCACTCCAGACCCATCTTCAGTTCCAGGTCCGGCAGAACCGAGCACAGGTCCGCGTTGCCGCAACGTTCGCCAAGCCCGTTGATGGTGCCCTGAACCTGCGTGCACCCTGCGCGGACCGCCGCAAGCGTGTTCGCCACCGCCAGCCCGGCGTCGTTGTGGCAGTGAACGGCGAACGACCCGCCGACCTCGCCGACGGTCGCCGCGACGATCGCCTCCATCTCGTCCGGCAGGCGCCCGCCGTTCGTATCGCACAGGACCAACCAGTCGGCCCCCGCCTCCAGGGCCGCACGCAGCACGCGCAGGGCGTACTCGCCGTTGGCCTTGTATCCGTCGAAGAAGTGCTCGGCGTCGAAGAAGACGGTGCGGCCGGCGCCTTTGAGAAACGCGACCGAATCGCGGACCATCGCCACGTTCTCGTCCAGATCGGTCCGCAGAACCTTCGTCACGTGGAAGTCCCACGCCTTGCCGACGACGGCCACCGCCTCGGTCTTGGCTGCAACCAGGCCCTGAAGTGCGGCGTCTTCGCCCGGCTCGACACCCACGCGCCGCGTCATGCCGAAGGCGACCGGCAAGGCGTGGGCCAACGGTTCACGTGCCAGGGCCTCGAAGACCGCCTCGTCCTTGGGGTTCGAGACGGGGTACCCCGCTTCGATATAATCGACGCCGAGATCGTCGAGGCGGCGGGCGATCTCGATCTTGTCCTGGAGACTGAAACTGACGCCCTCGCCCTGTGTGCCATCGCGCAGCGTCGTGTCGCAAACGGTTATCGTTTTCATGGCTTGCGCCTCGTCTATTCTGTGCGTCCTCGGGCCGAGGACGGCAGATTGCCGTAACCGACCTGTCTGACGCCACAAAAAAACCCGGAGCCGTCGGCCCCGGGTCCGTCACCGGCTTGGCCACGCCTAGACCCGAGGCCCTCCTACCGCTACGACAACCACAACGATACCGGCGCGCGCGGCACCCGGAGCCCCGCCGAGGCGTGTTTCTTGGCCTCGATGTCCGTGTGCCGGCACGCTACGTCCTCCTTGCGGCGAATCGCCCGGCCACACTCCCGACCGGACACAGATGACACGTCAAAGTATACCATCGGCTCCGGGGGAGTCAAACGTTTATTGGAATCGCCGCAGCCGGCGACGCTCACCCCGGCGGCAGCGACGTCGGTTCGTCGGTGATGGAAATAGCCGGCGGCGGTTCGACGATTTGCATCGAGCGCCATTTGCCGCCCAGGAAGCGGCCCCACATCACGAGGCCCAGGACCGCGATGTAGACGGTAACGGCGCCCCACGGGCCGAAACTGCCCCACTCGGGTCTCAGGGAAGCCACCAGCCACGAGCCACCCAGTCCCAGGCCGTAGCAAAGCACCAGTTGGACGACGCCCGGCCAAAGGGTGTCGCCCGCCCCGCGCAAACTCCCGATAAAGATGACGTTCATGGCGTCGAAGGCCTGGCAGACAAGGATGACCAGCGCCGCACGGGTGGCGATCGACTGGACCAGCGGGTCGGCCACCTCGCCCGAGAGGTAAAGCAGCGACACCCAGTCAAACGCGAGGCGCTGGCCGTTGAAGATGCCGACCAGCGTGTGGCGCAAGAGCCAGATGGCCACGCCCATCCCGACCATGTAGACCTCCACCAGGGCGAACCCCGCATGGGCCCGCCGCCACGCCAGACCTTGCCGCCCTGCCCCGCAGTATCGGCCCACGATGGCCGTAACGGCGACGCTGACGCCGATAGCCGGCATGAAACACAGGTGCCAGTACCGGTTCAGGATGGCGGCAGCCGCCAGGTGGGCGGTTCCGAAACCGCCGAGGATGCGGCCCATGAAGATGGTCCACATAAGAATGTCGCCGCTGAACATGACGCCGGCGGGGGTGCCGATCCTGAGCAGGTCGCGCACGGCCGACCATCGGAAACAGCACCGGCGGCGGACCTGGAACTGCGGCCCCGCCACGCCCGCCACGAAGGCCGCCCCGAAGATGGCGGCCTCGACCGCGAAGCCGATGACCGTCGCAATGCCGGCGCCCACGAGGCCGAGTTCGGGAAAACCGAACTTGCCGAAGATCAGCACGTAGTTCCCCAGGATGTTGACCGTGTTGGCCGCCACCCCGGCCACCAGATTGATACCCGGCCGATGGACGCCCACAAACCACGCTCCAAGCGCCCGGGCCGACAGGCAGAACAGGGCGCCGCCCAAGAGAATCTGGAAGTACTTCGTCTCCAGCGCCGTGACGTGCGCCTCGTGGCCGAACAGGGCCATGACCTGCGGTGCGGGCACGATGAGCAGCGCGAGCAGCCCCGCCGCCGCCCACGCCACCCACAGGCCGTGCCAGCCGTACACCGACGACTGCTCGGGCCGCCCGGCGCCCATGTTCTGAGACGCGAACGTGCTGACGCACGAGAGCAGGCCCATGAAGAAACAGACCGGCACGAACGCCGAGATGCCGCCGATGAACTGGGCCGACAGCGCCTCTTTGCTGACCGTCGAGACCATCCACCCGTCCACGAACTGCATCACCGTGACGCTGATGGTGCTCAGGACCGTGGGTACGGCCAGGCGCACGACCTCCCCGACGCCCCACCAGCGGGCGGGGTCGTGGTCGCGGTCCGTCAGGCGCAGTGGTTCGTCACTGGTCATCGGCCGGCTCTCGTTGAAGGCAACAACAGCCCGGCAGTATAGCGGCGTGCCGGCGCGCTGCAAGCCATCGACACGCGGCTTGACGGGCGCTCTGTGCGGCCTTACGATGGCGGCGCCATGTTTACGGGACTGGTAGAAACGGTTGGCGAAGTCGTCTCGGCCGAGCGAACGGCGGCGGGGCTGCGCCTGCGCGTGGACCTGAAGGCCGCCGCCGAGGACGTGGCCGCCGGCGATTCCATCAACCTCAGCGGCGCCTGCCACACGGTAGCCGCAATTGACCGACGCGTCGCAGCATTCGACACGGTCGCCGAGACGCTCGCCAAAACCACCCTCAACTCGTGGGGGCCGGGCACGGCGGTCAACATCGAGCGGAGCCTGCGGCCGGGCGACCGTCTGGGCGGACACTTCGTGGCCGGGCACGTGGACGGCGCCGCGCGGGTGCTCCAGAACGGTGAGCGCGGCGGCGGATGGGTGCTGAGCGTCGAGACCCCGGCGGACCTTCTGCCGGAGATCGCGCCGAAAGGGTGCATCGCCATCGACGGCGTCAGCCTGACGGTCGTCGAGGCCGGGCCGCCGGCCGTCAGCGTCGCGCTGATTCCGACGACGCTCGCCGAGACAACCCTCGGGCGGCTGAGGCCGGGCGACCTCGTGAACCTCGAGACCGACCTGCTGGCGAAGTACGTCCGCCGCGCCCTTGCCGCCGGCGGCGACGCCGACGCAGCCAATCACAGGCTGATGGAGACGCTCGAACGGTCGGGGTTTCTCGACTGAGCGTCGCACGCGCCGAGTGAACTCGGCTATGCCTGGTTAGCCACCGCGCTTGCGCGGCGCGCCATTGATCGCGTCGCACGCGCCGAGTGAACTCGGCTATGCCTGCTTAGCCGCCGCGCTTGCGCGGCGCGCAATGCATAGCGTCGCACGCGCCGAGTGAACTCGGCTATGTCTGGTTAGCCGCCGCGCTTGCGCGGCGCGCCATTGTTGTGGGGTTATCATGCCCGACGCATCACTACACCGAATCGGCATCACGCTGGGCGACCCGGCGGGCGTGGGCCCGGAGGTTGCCCTGAAGGCGCTCGCGGACGAGACGGTGCGGGGCCTCGCGCGCTTTGCCGTCTTCGGCCCGCCGCGCGAGCGTTGGACGGAATCGGCCGGCGCCCAGCCGTCGTTCCTCACGCGGTCGCACGACCGGGACACGTGGGACGGAAGTCTCGAAGGCGTCGAACTCGTTCAGGTCAAGGCGGACCTCGACGGAGTACCTCCCGGCGGGCCGAGCAAGGCAAGCGGCAAGGCGAGCATCGCCTACGTCCTGGCGGCCGTCGAGGCGGCCAAACGCGGATGGATCGACGCCATCGTCACGGGGCCCATCTCGAAGGAAGCCGTCGGCCTGGCGGGGTACCCGTGGCCGGGGCACACGGAACTGCTGGCCGACGAGTTCGGCGCCCGCGAGGTCGCCATGATGCTGGCGGGCGGCCCGTTTCGGGTGGTCCTCGTGACGATCCACCTGGCCCTGGCCGAGGCTATCCGGTCCATAACGGTCGAGCGGATTCTGACCGCCTGCCGCCTGGGCTCCGAGGCGGTCCGCCGGTGGTTCGGCGTCGATGTGCCGCGTCTCGGGGTGTGCGGCCTGAACCCGCACGCGGGCGAAGCCGGACGGTTCGGCCACGAGGAACGCGAAACAATCGGCCCTGCCATCGAGGAAGCCAACGCCGCCGGCCTGTGCGCGTTCGGGCCCCTCGCGCCCGACACGGCGTTCCGCCAGGCGATGCAGGGCAAGTTCGACCTGATCGTGGCCATGTACCACGACCAGGGCCTGATTCCGATCAAGACCGTCGCGTTCGAGGAGTCGGTGAACGTGACGCTGGGCCTGCCCATCGTCCGGACGAGCGTCGACCACGGCACGGCCTACGACATCGCCGGCCGCAACGTGGCCGACCCCAGCAGCATGAAGGCGGCGATCCGCATGGCGGTCGAGATGGTCGGCCGCAGGCGCGAGGTGGACTGAACGGCAGAGGGCGCCGCGCGGCACGACGGGGTGTTCGTCGCTCCTGAACCGGCGGGTGGCCGCGCCCCTACAGAAGATTCAGAAACTGCTCCCGGCTCAGGCCCGCCTGGTAAAGGATGGCGAGAACCGTGCCCCTGGGTATGTCTTTCCCCTGCGGCACAATAACGAGGCGCGTCTCATCCCCCGGTTGGACGCGGCAAAAGGCACGATGGCTTCCCTTGCCTCGGTGCGGCGCCTCAACGAACCCCGCTCGGCGCAGGGCCGCGATGATCTGTCTGGAGGACAGCGCGGGCAGTTTGCTCATGGCTCAGACGGCCACTTCCAGCGGCGCGGTGTAGCGCTCGGCCTTCTCGAGGGACGGCTGGATTTCAGCGAGAATGCCCAGTTCCTTGGCGTTGGCGATCCACAGTTCGACGGCTTCCTGAAGGGCCTTGCGAGCGGCCACGGGGGTCTTGCCGTAAGAAGCAACCCCTATCTCGGGGCACCGCGACACGAAGCGGTTGCCTTCACGCCAGATCACCGCCGTCAGATGCAAGGTCTTGGCCATCGTGAACACCTCCAACGCGAATGGTACCACCTTCGGGGAAAAGAGCAAGGCGCAATCGCGGCTGCGGCAGGCATACAGGCAGGCGACAGGGGTGTGACTCTTTTCACTGGCGGGCGGCAGGGCAAAAAGGTTCCTGGAACCTTTTCCCTGAAGGGCCCGGAGAGTGCCACGCAGAAAAGGTTCCTGGAACCTTTTTGCCTGCGCGCGATGCATCGTGAACGGTTACAATCTCTGTGGCCGCACACCACAGAAGGCCGTAATGAACCATCCTCCCACGCAGAGCGAGATCAAGGCGATGCTGGCCGAGGCGGGGCTGAGGCCGGAGCGCCGATGGGGACAACACTTCCTCATCGACGGCAACCTCATGCGGATGCTCGTCGCGGCCGCAGACCTCTCGCACGCCGACACCGTCCTGGAGGTCGGCGCCGCGGTGGGCAACCTGACGGGGCTGCTCCTGGCGGAGGCCGGCCGCGTGGTGGCGGTGGAGGTGGACCCGAACCTGGCCGCCATCGCGCGCGACCGCCTCGCCGACGCCGCCAACCTCGACCTGTTGGTCGCCGACGTCCTGGCCGACAAGCACCGCGTGGCGCCGGCCGTCCTGGAAAGGGTCGAGAGACGCCGGGCGGAACTCGGCGGGGCGGTGAAACTCGTCGCGAACCTGCCGTACCAGGCCGCCACACCGCTCGTGGCCGAACTGGTCCGGGCCGACCCGCCGCCCGAACGGCTCGTCTTTACGGTCCAGAAGGAAGTGGCCGACCGTCTGGTCGCCATGCCCGACACGTCCGATTACGGCCCCGCTGGGGTGCTGGTCCAGGCGCTGGCGGAGGTGGCCGTGCTGCGGCGTCTGGGGCCGAGCGTCTTCTGGCCCCGGCCGCGCGTGTGGTCGGCGATGGTGCGCATCCGGCCGAGCGCAGCGAAGCGAGCGCGGGTGGCGGACCTTGGGATGTTCCGCCAAACCATCGACGGTCTGTTCGGCCATCGGCGGAAACGCGCGGCCCGAAGCCTCGCGCTGGCCGACCCGTCCGGCGCATCGCTCGAGGCCTGGGCGGAACGGCTGACGGCGGCAGGGCTCGACCCGAAGGCGCGCGGCGAAGCGTACTCGGTCGAGGAGATCATCCGCCTGGCAAACGCCATGGCGCGGCAACGGCGGGGTTGAGGCCGCTCAATCGGGTGTGGCAAGTTTTTCTGGCGAGCGCAGGCGGTTGTAGCGCCGGGCTTTATGCCCGGCGGCCGTTGGCGGCGGGGCAAAAAGGTTCCAGGAACCTTTTCTGCGTAGCACCCTCCGGGCCTTTCAGGGAAAAGGATCCTGGAACCTTTTTGCCTGACGGCGGCGGCACCGGCCAGGATGCGCCGGGGATAAACCCCGGCGCTACAACCTCCACAGAGGCCAAGCCGCAGGAAATCGTCCCCTGCCAGAAATCGCTACCACACCCGCTCAATCGGCGGCCGCCATGAGGTCCGGCCGGTTCTCGCGGAACCAGGCCAGCGTTTCGCGGAGCGATTCTTCGGTGCCGACGTGCGGCTGGTAGCCGAGCACGCGCCGGGCCTTGTCGATGTTGTACGTCAGGGGCGTGGCCATGAACTTCAGGCGCATCTTGTTGACGAGCGGCGGTTCCCGGCCTCGCCGGAGCGAGTAAATCCCCTCGAAGAGCGGGCACACCATCCGGACCAGCCATGTCGGCGCGTGCGCCGTCGGCATCGGATACCCCGTCTCTTCGCAGATGATCTCCAGCAGCCGCACCCGGGTGATGGCCTCGCCGTTGGTCACGAGGAACGCTTCGCCCACGACGTCGGGCCGAGTGGCTGCCCGGAACAGGCCGTCCACGAGGTTCCCGACATAGACCAGCGTCAGTGGATGGCGGCCGGAGCCGATGAACTTGAACCGTCCCGTCTTGAGATTCTCAAGAAGTCTCGGCAAGACCTGGCGGTCGCGCGGCCCGTACACGTACGGCGGCCGGATGAACCGGTGGATGAGTTCCTCGCTGCGGATCTTCGTCAGGTTGTAATTGTCGCCGGCGTGAATCAGGGGGGCGGTCTCGTCGAGATTCCGCTGCGGGTGCATCCCGAAGACGACCATGGAACTCAGATACACGAACCGCTTGAGTCGGCCGCACGCGATCGCCGCCTCCGCCAGGTGCCCCGTGCCCTCGACGTTGACGCGGACCATCTCGGCCAGCGGCGCCCAGTCCGAGACCGCCGCCGCACAGTGGAAGATGTAGTCGGCGTCTTCCAACACCGGCGTGAACGATCCGGCAGGGTCGCTGACGTCGCCTTCAACAAGGTCCACGCCCCAAGATTCGAGGAGCGCCGTATCGCTGGTCGTTCGGACCAGAGCCCGCACGCACCACCCTTCATCGAGCAGGCGCCGGACAAGATGGCTGCCGACCATCCCGGTCGCCCCGGTCACAAACGCGAGCGGCGAATCCTGATCCGCCATCGCTCTCCTCTACCAAGGTGCAACTCGTATTGTAGGCCGGTCTACGGCCCAGTCAACGAGAAACAAGCCGCGGTGACGAGGCGCGACGCCCAGGCTTGCAGCGGCTCGGCGCGCCCGGGGCCAAGGGGGCGGCGCCTTTCAGATTCTGCCAAAAGAATCGCGCAAAATCCCTTGCATCGAGGCCGTACGCGATTCAAGATGCCTGTGCCACACGTTTGTCTTGGCCGTGGCAGGTGTGCCACTCAGCTGTCACTGAGTCACCGGTTCTCGACGGAATTGGCACATGGGAGCCCGGCGAGGCATCACGCTTACGGAACTTCTCGTCACCATCGCCGGCTTGCTCTGCCTCTCGACTGCGCTGGTTCCGGCCGTCATAGGCGCCAAAGACGTTGCTGATCGGACGGTGTGCGCGGCCCACCTGTCGTCCCTCAGTAAGGCCATCGCGTTGTACGCCATCGATCACAACGGCCGACTTCCGGATTGTGGAGCCGCTTCGCCGTTGGGCGGCGAGGTGCCGAAGGACGGGTGGCATTTCCCCAGCCGGTTCGATGCGCCCGGGACGTGCGCGTGGCCGCACGTCAGGGCCGTCGGAAACCAGGCCAACCTCTGGCTGCTGGTCCGCGAGGGCTACACCCTTCCGGCGGTTCTCGTCTGCCCCGCCACGGCGGACCGGCCCAGCCTGAACCCCGACACCTCGCCGGCGGCCATGGGGTTCCTGGCGATGGACCCCACCACCGGGCGGGCCGTGCCGGCCGAAGACCGTTTCCTGAAGCGCGTGCGGGCAGGTCGATGCTCCTACTCGTACCAGAACCAGTTCGCCCATCCCGAAACCGCCTCCGGTGGCGCCGCGCGCAGCCCTGCCACCACCCTCCGCGCGGTCCATCCGCCAAGGCTCGCTATCCTGGCCGACCGCAACCCGTACACGCGGACCGACCTCGTGCACCAGCCCATCATCTCCCCCGAGGAGCATCCAGAGGCCAACAGTCTGAACCATCACGGGGCCGGCCAAAACGTCCTGTATCTGAGCGGCGAGGTCGAGTGGCAGGACACCCCCTTCTGCGGCGCCATGCGGGCCCACGGCCGACGCGACAACATCTACCGGCCCGACGCCGGGCAGCCGGACGACCCGTTCAACGTGCCGCGGGCCCCCGCCGACTCGTTCCTGGTGCCGTGATGGCTAAGCGGCCCGACGCCGATCTCTCAACGTTGGCGCGCGGTGGGTCCCCGTTCGACAGGCTCAGGGCAGGCTCCGACCCACCGCGCAACGCCTGTGCCGGACCGTGCGGGTTCACGCTGCTCGAACTGCTCGTGGTCATCGCCATCATAGCCGTCCTGGCGGCGTTGTTGGTACCCGCGCTCTTCGATGCGATAGGGCTGGCATACATGCTCCAGTGCCAGGGCAATCTGCGCACCATCGCCGTGGCCTACGAGCGATACATGACCGACTCGGGCGGCGTCTGGCCACCCATCCTGACCAGCGACGTGCCGGAGGAACTGTTCAAGCGGATCGAGACCGAGACGCGCTTGGTCATGGCGCCCCGCCGGCCGGCGGCCGGATGGGGCCAGCCCGGGCCGCACTGGAGCATCGTCCTGTGGCCGTACATCCAGTCGCTCGAAGTGTACACCTGCCCGGCCGATCCCAAAGCGGGCCTGCGAGGCGCCGACGTGCTGCCGGACGGCAGCGAACACGCTGTGGCCCTGCTCGACGCCCCGCCCGAAAGTTACGCCCTGAACGTCATCCTCTTTCGGACGGCCGACGACATGCGGCGGCAGGCGGGTTGCGAGTGGGGCACGGACGGCGACTCCGACTTCAACGGCCTCCAGTCGTGCACGACCGAGGCGGAGCAGCGGCGGCAGTTCCCCCAGTGGCCCCGCGTCATCCTGTTCTTCTGCGGCGCGGCGGGACAGACCGTCGGCAGCCAGTTCAACATACCGTTCCGCACGAACGGCCTCGTCGAGCGGTGGGAGTGGCACCCGCGGCGTGCATCAGGCCCGTTCGCCGACGAACCGGGAAAGGGCGCGAACTACCTCTACGCCGACGGCCACGTCGAGTACCACGACGAACTGCCCAGCAAACGCGAATGGGGATACGACATCGGAACACCGCGATGACGGAATTGCGTGTCCTGTCGCTACCGACGCGCTGGGCGGATGCCTGCCGACGCACGACAGAGCCTATCCGGGCCTGTTCCACGCGGGGCGCACGTGGCTCTGGGACATCCGGGCAGGGCTTCTCCTGCGCCCGCATGAGGACGACGCGAATCGGCTTCGGCCCTACTCGACGGGCGAGAGAAGGTCCGGCGAGAAGTTGCTCCGGAGAACAACGACGACGGCCACGTGTCTGTCTTCGCCCCTGCCGCTGCCTCGCCGGATGTCGCCCATGAGTTTGATGATGCGGCGTCGTGCCCCTCCCCTGTAGGGACGAGGCACGCTCAGTTCAACCCAACAGGCCTGTCCGTCGTGGAACGGCAGTCTCCGCTCGCCAGCAACGCGGATCCCCCCCGTCGAGACGTCGCATGCCCGGCCCTGCACAAGGATCTTGCCCGAGTTGTCGAGCAGCCTGACCGAGCAGTTCAGCGGGGTCCGTTCGTGCCGCCGCAATTCCTGCACACGATGCACCGGTGTCCCTCCCTCGTGTATCAAGCCGCGATGCCGGCAGGGCCGCGACCTGCCCACGGTGGTCGTAACACCGTAGTCCCCCATACGTAGGGCGAGCCCTAACCCGCATCCCGGCGCCCTTGAGTTCCACTGGAATCATGCACATGGAACGTGCAAAGTCAAACGGGGCCGGCGCCGCAGGGCCGGCGGCGGCGGAATAGCGGCCTAAGTGCCTGCCAAACCAAGAGATAGGGAAACCGCGCCCCAAGACCGTCTCCGGCACTTGCTTGGGTTTCCTGCAGAGCACGCGGGAAAAACGCTCGAAAAACACAATCAACTCCGCCGCCCTGTGCCATGCCGTTCTTCCGCGGCGCGTCCCTTGCCGGCCGACGCGGTGCAGGCAACAACGCTACCGCAATCCTGCGCCGGGGACGGAGCCACGGGACCGTCCTTGACCGGGCGGCCTCCCTCGCCTACGATGCCGCCGCACCACAGGCGGGACGGGTCGGGCGATGGCACGCAAGGAACAGGGCCGCGTTCCCAAACGGATTCTGCGCGGGAAGATGCCGCGCGAATCCTTCGACCTGGGCGGACGCACATACCGTCTCGAGAAGACGCTGAAGCAGGACTTCTTCGCGGCCACCGGCCGGTACGTCTCGGACGACGGCGAGCGTGTCTGTCTGAAACACTATCACACGGAACCGTTTCTCGGGTGCCCGCTTGCGTGGGCCGGGCGGCTGATGGCCGACCGCGAGGTCCGCCATTACCGGTTGCTCCACGACACGGGCGGCGTGCCGCACCTCGTCGGACGCATCGGCAAGAGCGCCTTCGTCCACGAGTGGATCGAGGGCAGCGACCTGCTGGACCTCGCGGACCCGCCGCCGGAGGATTTCTTCGACCAACTCGAAGCCCTCGTGCGGGCGGTGCACGCGCGCGGCATGGCATACGTTGACATGAACAAGCCTGACAACGTCCTGGTGGCGGAGGACGGGCGGCCGGTGCTCATCGACTTCCAGATCTCGTGGGCGCCGCGGCCGTCGTGGGGGCCGCTCGGCAGCGTCAAGCGCCGGGTGCTGGCGATGCTCCAGGAGGCGGACCTCTACCACGTGCGGAAACTCAAGCGACTCTACCGCGGCGACCTGATGACGCCCCAGGAACGTGACGCCGGCAAGCGGCCTCCGTGGTTCCTCAGGCTCCACCGCCTGTTCGGGGCGCCGCTCAGGGACCTCAGGCGCAAGTTCCTCGAATGGGTCGGGGCAAGATGATCTCATTCATCGCACTCTGTGTCGTCCTGTACGCCGGGTACTTTCTGCGGAGCAAGGTGCGGCTGCTCCAGTGGCTGTACCTGCCGTCGCCGGTGATCGCGGGCCTGCTGGCGTTGGCGATCATCCAGGTCGCCGGGTGGACCGGCAACCCGCTGCCCGATGAGTGGACGGCTGGATGGAGCAGACTGCCGGGCCTGCTGATCAACGTCGTCTTCGCGTGCCTGTTCCTGGGACACGCGCTGCCGAAGGTGGGCACGCTGTGGCGGCGGGCCGGTCCGCAACTGGCGTACGGCCAAGTCGTGGCGTGGGGGCAGTACGTCGTCGGCATCGGCCTGGTGCTCGTCCTGTTGGGGCCCGTGTTCGGCGTGGACCCGATGTTCGGCGGCATCATCCCGGTCGGGTTCGAGGGCGGGCACGGGACGGCGGGCGGTCTGGCGGCCACGTTCGAGGACCGCGGATGGCCCGAGGGCAAGGAC
>Ga0307427_1000903_pt1 | contig 16471 bp, 15 predicted proteins | sample SalMarWE160190MG_FD_202162 | JGI IMG/M metagenome (GOLD analysis project Ga0307427, IMG submission 202162) | Salt marsh sediment microbial communities from the Plum Island Ecosystem LTER, Massachusetts, United States - WE1603-190 | ecosystem: Environmental > Aquatic > Marine > Intertidal zone >... | reverse complement strand
GTCTTGTCATGGAAGTGTAGCTTCAAAATGAGCAGTAAATTTCTCTTTCGAGGTTAAGCTTTCTTCCAAGTCCTCAATAATATTCAATTCTTTTGCATTTTCCAAGTATAATTGGACTGCTTCTCGTAAATTATTAACGGCATCACCAAAAGAATCACCACAACTGGCAACTCCAAGTTCTGGGCACTTGGATACATATCCTTCCGCTTCGTAACAGTTCAGCTATCTTTTGACAAGATAAACAGGAATGACAGGATAATTGTCCTCATTCTGTTGATCCCCTATTATAAGTATCGCTTCAAAGTTATATATGGAGTGCCCTTTGGGAAGAAAATAAGCGAGCTTATTTACCTCTAAAGGGCCTCCACATTGATCCCGATGAAGTTTCATCGGGATCCCCGCCATCAAGCGGAGCTTTTAAGCGATTATTAAAATTTAGATCTACCAAATTGAGAGAGTATAGAGGAGATAGAAATCTTGCCTATCCCTGGCCCAGACCTGATTACAAGAGAAACTGCTATCAATTCCCAGCATCTACTGATTAACACAGTTAATTGTAAACGAAGCTTCTTCTGTCGCGCCAGGGCGGGCCTGTAATCCTGTCAAAATATTTTTCCAGGTGAACTATTACTCCGCTTCTTTCCAAACTACTGCAGTGTACCCGAAGATTTTCATGATTTTCCCATTCTCCTTTTATAGATTTTTCAAATTATAGCCTATTCGAAATAAAACATCTATAAATATTATTACCTGATTTTTGAAGGGTCACGGTAGTAAAAGGGGACATTGGTTCCAAAACGATTTATGATAACTCATAGCGTATAAGCTGAAAGCATAGAAGCTGAAAGCTGATAGGGAATAGGAAGTTATCTTCCCAGTGAAATACACTGCGCCAAGTTAAATCCGCTTCGCTCAGACTTTGTCTATTTCACCCGGCAAGCTGTGACTAACGTCAATTTCACGGGGCACAGCGGGGCAGGCATAGCTGATGGCTGATAGCTCACTGTTGAGTATGGAGTAGGCAGTAAACACCGAAAAATCATGATTTGTTTAACTTAAAGATTAGAGTGCTTAAGGAGCAAAAGCCGATTTCATTTCTTCAGGAGGCCAAGCTGATTCTGTATTAAGGTGCACAGAGTATTTTTAATCTCTTTATGCCTTGGCACTGGTACCTTTCTACCAGTTCGTGGGTTCATGTAGAGGTCGTGTTTAGAACCATGGCGGTATAAGAAACACCCGTCGTTTATCAATCGACGGATGAACTCACTCCGCTTCAAGGGCTTACCTCAACAACAACACGATTCCGTGTGCTCGGAAAAGAGTCCAGGGGCTCGCTTTCTGACATCATTTTATAGGCATCCTGGATATTTTCCTTAAGCTCATCAATGGTTGCGCCTTGGCTAAAGACTCCGGGAACTTCCACGAGTCGACCAACTAACCATCCATCGTCTTCCCAGTACTCTAATGTTAATTTTGTCATTACAAATAGTCCCCCATCTTTCTAAACTTTTTTAAGATCATAGCAGTTTAGCATTGTTTATTCAAGATATATCGAGGTCTGTGAAGAGGGACGTCGTAAATAATTCAATAACTTTTTATGTTACAAGTTAGTTCGAAGCTCCCCGGTTAAAACCTTCGATCCCGATACGGGATCCTCCAGAGGCGGATAAATCTACGCTTCGCTTCGACAGGCTCAGGTTAAATAGTACGCGCCCCAGTTGAATAGGAAAGGCATTCACCCCGGTGAAATATCCTAAAGGATTTCTGCTACGCAGAATTTCACGGGGCACCGCATAGCGGCATCTTCGACCCCGAGGGGCGGGATCTACGACAGGCGGGGTAAACTTAGCTGTAACTGAAGTAAATTTCACCCCGGTACCATCTCCTGGAGCTACGGGGCAAGCGGGGTAAACCCGGTTCAACAGGGCGAGAGGGGTAAAGATTGCGGAATAAGGAAAAATTCCATGCTGACGTAATTCAATAAACAGAAGAGGAAAACGGTTCAAGAGCGCTCTTTATCACATCACGGATATGTTCTGCGGACTTTTTTGCTTTAAGGGCTCCCTCCTTTATATATTGGGTCGGCCAGTGTACAGGATATCTCGTATCAATATAGAATCGGTTTAGAAATTTGCAATCATCCATAAGTTCTTGGAGATTAGTATCCTTTGCCAGGCACGATTTCAAGAGCACTTGCAAATCATGAATCTTTTTGAATTCAAGGCCCTGTGCTATTATAAATTATCTGAGGTACTTCTCAGATGCCTGATGAAAGTGAAAGCAAATCTGGGCGTAGAAGGTGCTATCTTCAATAACTGAAATGGCAAATTCAAGATCTTCATCGGCCTTTTTCAACCACTCTATAATTATTTGTGGATCAGCCATAAAGAACCCGGCCCTCTCTGAGAATAGACTTAATAAAGGGATCGCCTAATTTGACGCGTTCCTCAAATTCATCGGGACGGTAAACAAGCATATCGGCAGCGATATTTCGGTCAATTAACTCATCAAGTTCGCGCATTCTTGCAAGGCCATATTGGGGGACATCCTTTTTTATGATAAGAAAATCTAAGTCATTGACTTTATCATACTCCCTTCGCCCAGCTGAGCCAAATAGAATGATCTTCAACGGCTTATACTTCTGGATGATTTGATCTATAATATTTTGAATTTCTGATGTAATTTCCTGAGGTTCCATAAATTATCATTTAGCACATCTTTTGGAGAAATGCAAGATTGGGCTGATTTAACAAGTTTTATCGTGTAATAATTGGTAATTGGGTAATTGGGGATGTTCGTTGAAGAGGGATATCCTTAAAATTCTAAATAACTTTCTTGGTTACTGGATATTTGATTATGGATGTAAAATGCATGGGACAGTAAATGGGGCCAGGCATAACTAATTAGACAGGATTAATAGAATTTAATGGATTTTTTCTTTGCTTTTTTCTCTTTCTATATGAAAGAGAAAGACCCAATCCACTCCATTACGATATTACATACCTACCTCGAAGGAATATTCTTTGGATTCCACAGTAAGCTGAGTAGGGATTGTGTATAAGAATACTTTATATATATCCAGCTCCGCCCCGTGAGTTACAATTTGGTTATAAAGCTAACCTATTGAAATAGCTTATTATTTTCTCTGATTATATGCTACAATCTAAACATATTTATACAACTATTGATCAGAACCTATTGATGGACAAGCATTCTTGAAGTAACTTCCTTGACAGGATTTATGTGGATGTCTCCCAGCAATGAATATCTATCAACAATCACGCTTCTTCGTCATATCCGTTTTTTGATTTTTTCTTTCTGTGGAACTTTTTTCTCATGTCTCCATCCTCACCGTAATAGTAATAATAATACTGATAATTGTAACTATCCCTGCTCATATCTACCCCGTTCAAAACTGCTCCAAGTACAGGGGCTCCAACGGCCCCAAACTGCGCTACACCATTCTTTACAATCTCTCGTGCGGTATGACCCGCACTTATAACCAGGATCACACCATCTACGGATTTTGACAGCACCACCGCATCCGTTACCGCTGTAGAGGGAGGAGAATCGATGAGGATATGGACATAATTTTTTCGGAGTGCATTCAGCAACCTTGCCATACGAGTTGATCCTAATAACTCTGAAGGATTTGGTGGGATAGGACCACAGGGTATTACATCCAGGTTAGGAATCCGAGTATGGATAATGGCCCCTCCAACATTCCTGGAGCCTACCAAGAGATTTGAAATCCCATGCTCCTTTGCAATGCCGAATATTTTATGCATCTTGGGCTTTCGCATATCGCAATCGAGGACAATGACCTTGCTATCGGCCTGCGCCATCGTGACAGCCAGATTTGCTGTTGTGATAGATTTTCCTTCCTGAGGTCCAGCACTCGTGATCAGGATTGCTTGGGGCACTGACTCAGCAGAGGAGAAACGAATGTTGGTCCGTATGCCACGGAACGATTCGCTTGCACTGGACTTTGGGTAATTAAAAGTAACCAGTTCCGGGCTTGTATCGTCCCTTTGGTTCCACTTATTTTCTATAGAGAAGAAAGGAGTGAGGCCGAGATAGGGGATCTTGAGGTGCTGTTTAATATCTTCAGGGATCTTGATGGTATTATCCAGATACTCAAAAAAGAAGGCCAGTCCAATTCCCATAAACAGACCGAGAATAATAGCAAGGAAGATGTTAAGCCTTTTCTTAGGTTTTACCGGATTTTTCGGTACCTCTGCCCTATCAATGATACGGATATTCCCTGTCTTCATATCCTCGGTTAAGGAAGTTTCTTTAAAGCGCTTAATCAACAATTCATACATGTGTCTGGCACTTTCTGCCTCACGCCTGAGAACACCATACTGGATCGCCTTTTGATTCAGTTCGAGTGAATCCTTTTTCTGTTTGGCAAGGGCATTCTTCAAAGAATTCTCCTTTGCCAGTATCACTCGGTATTCATTTTTCAGGGAGGTAATAACCCGATTCACCTCCTGGGTTTTGCGCTTGTTCAGTGTTTTTAACTCGCTCTCGATTGCCACCATCTGTGGATGTTTTTGCCCGTATCTTTTGGAAAGCTCAGACATTCGCTTGTATAACTCAACTTCCATTGCCTTGATCTGGAGTATCAACTCATTATTCAACACCTCAGGTATAGAATCCAACAAATCCGGAGTAGCTGAGAGGGCCATGGCTTGTTTGTAACGGGTTTCTGCCTCAACCCGTTCTGATTCCACCTCTACCACCTGCGTGTTTAATTGAGCGAGTTTCTGGGCAGTAATATTTTCTACATCGCTTGAAAAATCGGTGACGATGCTATGTTTCTCTTTATACCGAAGGAGGGCCTGTTCGGCCTTCTCTACCTTCTTGCGTTCCTCTTGTATCCTACTGTGAAGCCATTTAACCGCATCCTGTACAGCACTGAGCTTTGTTTCAAGGTTTTGATCTATATAGGCATTGGCAAGGGTGTTGAGGATTGTGGCAGCGAGCACAGGGTCTTTGGCCTGAAAGTTGACATCTACAAGACGACTGTTACGGATGGGATTAACCTCTATCCTGTTGATAAAATCCTCTACAAGGGAAGAATCTGGCGCATAGTCCGACATTTTTTTTGGGGCTGCCTCTTCGCCAGTTCTGAGCAGGGAGGCAACCGAATCTTTCCAGAAGACAAACGTGTCCTGAATAGAGCGTTTCAGGTTAGATATAACATCGTCCTTTGGTTTGGGGAAAAACTCCTCGCTTTTGTCTAAATTAAGACGTCGTATTACCTCCCGAGCAACAGTGCGGCTTTCAATGATCCTATATTGTGTCTGATAATAGTCGGTACCGGAGGCATCAAATGCCATAACCTCCTGTATTGAGACAACATTCGGATTTTCCTTGTCAATTATCAGGCGGGTAGCGGCCTCATAGATTGGAGTAGCTGTAAAGGCATGGATAGCAACGGTTATCACAATGATGGCAAAAACTGTGATTACCGTCCACCTGCGTTTCTGAGTCACACGGAGGTAATCACGAAGATTTATCTGTTCCTCAGTGTTTTGATCCATCATCAAAAAAAGCTCTCAGGTACTACGATCACATCACCCGGTTTTATAGGAACATCCTGTATCTTTTTTCCGGCCTTTGTAATGGCATCCACCTTCACTTCTATAATCTTTTCTATCCCGTCCTCTACACGAATAATTCGAGTCCGGTTGCGCGCTGCAATGCGCGTGAATCCTCCAGCTATACTGATTGCTTCGACAAGTGTAACCTCCTTGTCTGTAATAGAATACGATCCTGGCCGTATAACCTGGCCTATAATATAAAAATGCTCGGCTGTTGGAATAAAGAATACATCCTTATCTATGAGATATATATTGGAAATCTGGTCTCTTCCTTTGAGAAGCCCTTCAAGGTCTAGATTTATGACGATTTTTCGTTCATGATCTGTATATGGGTTTTCCGTGCGGATGATCATACCTTTCTTTCCTGCCCGCTCCCCACCTGCCCGTTCCCAATACGCCTCTCGTGTCCTTCGAATCCCGCCTGCCTTTGAAATGGCGTCCAAAACACGCTCCTGTGCCTGAAGAGAATAACTACCAGGGTTTTTCACAGCCCCGAGGACCAAGAAGCGCTTGCTATTGTATCCGGTCACCATAACAGAGATATGGGCATCTAACAGATATTGCTCTTCGGCTAATTTACGTGATATGAGTCTTTCGATCTTTGAGGTGGTAAGATTTTCCACCTTGATACGCCCTATTAAAGGGAATGAAATGAATCCATCCGCCGATACCCTCACTGCTCCCCTTGAGAGGTCTTTTTCTTCATACACAATAATACCCAAGACATCGTAACCACCAACCTTGTAATCACCGCCTGTGAGACCTCGTGCCTCAGGATGCTCCAAAAGGTATTGGGAAACAGAGAAATGTTTGGTCTCCTCTATAATAGACCGAAGACTATCATCGATGCCCTTGTCTCCTCGGGCTCTCTTGATTTCCTCAAGCCTTTTCATGTCCTCTTTTTTAATGCCGGCATAAGAATCCTCTTGAACTGTGGTTACCTTTACAACTTCTACCCCAACGCTGCAGGCACCAAAACAGAAGGCCATTGTTATAAGCATGATAAGATGAAAGGGAGTTGAAATCTTCATTATATACAGTTCTTTTCTCTTATTTTTCTTTCACACAAATCCTTACTCTAAGAAAGAGGAGAGAGTATTAATCATTATTTTGTAATCTCTCTACAGTAAAAATGCAAGGCGAAATCACTTCCTCGTTTTTGACATTAATGGCTTCAAACCTTTCAGGAAACTATAGTAAATACGAGAAGGTGATCAAAAAAGGGGTCAAAAAGACCCCTTGCTTTTCTAATGAAGATTTTGCACACCAGGACTACACGATTTTTCTCTCAAAGAAAAATCCAGTTTCTCCTTTGTTTAGTACACGCCACTCAATGAAATGAGAAACTGGGTATCGGTATAGTCATACTCGCTATAATTTGAATCTTTTTTCTCATATCTATACCCAACCGCTGCAGTCAACCAATCCCGAATCAGGTAATCAAGGCCAATATTGACATTATAACGATCATCTTCTCGGGGGCGGGTTACGGGGAGGTTATAGTCGTTTATGTTATACACACCACCCGCATTCAGGATGAATTTCGACCTGATCAATTTCTTCATGTTTATCCCTATGCCGGTATCTTCAAAATATTCATTATCACCTGAGCCCGTTTCCCTCAGTGCTCTTGTGAGACGTAGGGCAAGTCCTAAAGTGGGCGTTGTTGAATAGGTAATTGATGTTGCTGCAATCCAGGTGTCTTTACCATTATATCTGTCGCCTTGTGCATCAACTGCATTCACATAATCAATCAATTGATATCCAAAGTTCAGCTCACCCTCGAATTTAGCACCTGTTTCCCACGTGACACCTAAGTTTACACGTTTCCAGTCAAAATCGGAATCATTGGACTCGGTTACGTTCCCTCGATGGGTAAAATAATCCCGCTCACCAAAATAATATCTGAAAAACCCCCATGTCTTGGGGAGTAATCTCATCTGGAATCCCGCACCGAATTCGGTGATATCCCAATCCTGAGTATAGTCCCTTAGGAGATCATAATCCTGTTTATAATAATTATAGTATGCCAGGATTTGAAATCTATTACCAAAGCTATAGGCTATCTTTGCCTTTAGATCATTGCTTTGTCGTTCGGTCTTTAAACCGATTCTATACAGCTCGAGATTACCATAGGGGTCCTCTGTGTCCGTATAAATAGTATTTATATCAAGTATAATTCCGCCAGGTGCCTGGTAGTTGACATTAAATTCACCTTTATGTGTCTGCCAGTCATTTTTGTCATTATCATTATAATTGGCAAGGTCGCCTAAGTAGTGAAAGGATACATTGCCCCTTTCATGAAGGTTATAATCGAGGCCTACAGAGGGCATGAAATGGGTTATCAAATCAGACTCTTCGGCCTCGGTGGTATTATTGGATCCGCTACCCAGGTATATATTATCATCATAGACTTCCTGAAGCGTAATACCAGGGATCAGCTTCAAATTATTAAACCGAATTCTGCCTCCCTGAGCCATTACCTGTGAAAATAGGACTACCAAAATGCTCACCACAAAACCGACAATGAAAATTCCTCTTTTCATAGATCAACTCCTTTAAGTAAGCGGTTCTTCTTAGATTATTATATCAATCATTGAGAAGGACTAACCTCTTGCTGATATACCTTAATCTCTTGCTGATACGCCTCAATCTCAGTTGTGTCTGTATCTGGTGGCGCTGCTTTTGGTGCTCCCCTTTCAGGTGTTACCTTTTCACCAGGTTCAACCACTGACGGTCTGACTATCTGGATGGCCTTAGCATTCAGCTCTTTGGCCTTATTGGCTTTTTGTAAAATCTCTTTGGTCTCAGAAATGGTTTTTTTGTCTGTACTAACCTGAGAAATAAATGTGGCTGCAGCAATGATTTGAGTAATTGCTTTTCTAACGCTATTGGCTGTATTTATTGCCATCTGTGACAGAGCAGGATCATCTTTTTTTTGTGCCTCAGTAACTACCTCTAAGACAAGATAAGTAGCCTGATTAGCCAGTTCAAGAGATTCTTTAGCAAGTCCTATATTATAAGACACCTTGGCCTTTGTTGCCATTTCAGAGGCCTTGGTTGATAATTCTTTAGCCTTTTGAAGCTTGCCTTCCGGAGTTATCTTTGCAGCCATAACCGATACAGCCAAAAAAGTAACCGCCAAAAAAGTGCATACACATAGCAACCATCTTGTATCTTTTAAAGATTCTTTCATAGTACAGACCTCCTAAAAAATTACACTCATTTTAATACTATACCTTGGTAAAAAATGCTACCGTATTTATTAGATTTTCTTATAATTTTTGCTGAGTATCTTCAAGAGTCTGTTAAACATGCGTAAAAGTGTTTATCGGCCACGCTCTTTGAACCTCCAATAGAGCAAACTTGTTATTTCATCACATCTAAAAAACTCTTGTTTTCATTGAGTAAGACCATGTTGATAAATTCCTTGTCAGGATAGTATTTCCATACATAGTTTACTATGTTATCTACCAGACTCTTCTTTTTTTCCAGGCTCTGGGCCTTCTTATAATGCCAACAAGCCTTGCTCCAGGCAGTGTCCCATGTAAGCACAGCAGGATTAATTGTCTTTGATCGAAATATCCAATAATTTCCCAAACGCACATGAAGGTAAGGGTTTTTCTCGCCTGCAAAATAGGCCGCCCTTTCCATAGATACATCTGCTGCTGGCAGCCATCTGTGACGGTAATCTGGATCTTTCCAAAGGTAGGCATATTCCCATCCCAGCCGTATATGATATCCTGCCTTAAAAGGATTCAACCGCACAGCCTCCTCCATGGCCCCGATGATTTCCATCTGATATCTGTGGCGATCTTCATCATCAACTTCAAGATTTCCCATCTTACTGTCTCGATTTTTCCTTAATTTCCTCGCTAACTTATACCAATACTCTGCATTCCATCTGTCCTTTTTGATGGCCTTCTTAATCTCTTCCAAGGGTGGATTTTGATCTCTATTCAGGGTTGAGTTAGTGACAGTATTGCAATAGGCCTCGGCCATAAAATGTCTGATAGTCCAGATACCACTCCAGATAATAAGCCCCAGAACCAAAAGCAAGGCCAAAATCCCTTTATATTTTAAATGTATGGTATGGTAACGGTACAGGGTTTTATCTCGTCCATGATGGCTCTCCAGATGAAGAGCACTATATCCAATGGCCATGATGGCTATAAGCATCAGACAGTTGGCAGGAATATGAAGATTGAAATCAGAATAGGAGTGAATCGCCATGGCAGTCATAACAGCTAAAGGGGCAACCCCGAGGCAGATTGCAAAGGGATCAGTCCTTTTTCTCCACAACCTTAGTGTCTGATAAACATAATAAAATATTCCGGCAAGAAACAGGCAAAAACCTAAGATACCTGCCTCAGCCAAAAATTGGACCCAGTCATTGTGGGCATGTCGTATAAAGACGTTTTTATCTTCGGAGGCCTGATATTTGGGATAGGCGTACTGAAAATTACCAACCCCTATACCTGTTACCTTGTAATCGTCAAACATATCCATTGTTTTTTGAGCTAATCTGGCCCTGGTCTTAATGCCTATATCAAAGTATTTAAAGCGCCCGATCGGGTACTCAGCGCCAATATGAAGGGCATAGACTGATATAATAAGAAACAGAAAAAGTATGATAAACCCTTTTCTGCGATGATCTTTCCTGAAAATAAAAAACAAGCTCATGCATAACATGGCCCCTGCTGCCGAGATCATGCCGCCCCGAGAGGCAGAGAAAACAAGTCCGATACCTATCACTGCACCTGCAAAGAGGATTAAAGTTCTTTTATTGAATCGTTGTTCCCCAGATAGAAACCGTGAAAGCCTGCCCCTTAGGCTGGCCTTATGGTCTGAAATAATCTCTCGCTTTTTCTTTTTAGCCGAGAATGCACCTGCATACGCAGCGGCCAAAAGCAAGCACATCTCCATCAATCCTGCGAGGTGATTTCGGTTAATATAGGTGCCAGTTACATCTAACCCATGCGAAATTTTTTTGAACCACCAGATATGCCCAGACCCTGAATAGGCCTCTGCCAGGCCGTAGAGGGACTCGAAACAAGCGGTTATTAATATCAAAAAGATTGTGAGCTCAATTCTCCTTTGGGAATTAAGCACCTGGGTTAGGCCAAGAAAAAAGAGCACATACACAGTCCATCTAATTATGGACATGCGGACAGGGTAATAATATGGTGAGAGAGAAAACCAGTCTCTGGCAGGGCTTTCTGAAATGACAGTGATTGAGGCGGGTAACGATTTCCGCGCAACAACCATCGCCTCAGGCGATAAAAACTCTAAAAGAAAATCAGGCAATGGAATGACCTGAAAGACAAGGAATATTAAAAGGATTAAAAAGGCAAAATTAAGGCTAGTGCCTGGGAATTGAACCTTGTATGCCTTGGTTTTAGGGTCTTTTTGTATATTCTTTATCACTAATAAAAAGCCACCGACCAATACCCCCAGAGACATGATGGTATAGGCGTAGGTATGGACAGCCCCAAAAAGGAGAGGGCTTAAAAGCAGAGTGATAAGATAGATCTTGAAGGCGGTCTTATCCATATCCAAGCTCGGCTAAAAAGTATATCGATTGTATATCTGATTCTTGTTTGAACCTTGAATCTAATTGAGTGTAAACCGAATGGGTATCTTTACCCACATCTCAAACAACTCATCCCCCCTCTTTGCAGGGTAAAAAAGCCAACCTCTTACCCCTTGTATGGCAGCTCTATCTAAAATTTTATAGCCACTTGATCTGCTCAACTGGATAGAGGCGGCCTTACCATCCTTGCTTACCAAAACCTCTAAGAGCACCGTCCCCTGATATCCCCTTTTCCTTGCCAGTAATGGGTATAGTGGAGAAATATTGCTCTTGTAAATAGGGATGGCATAGGTAATTGGAATAGCAGAAAGTGAACCAGATATGTCCTCTTTCTTTACCTTGTGAGGCGTATCTTTTATGTTTGGTGAGGCTCGTGGTATATCTACCATATCAGGTATAAAAACAGTATCTTCCTCAAAAAAATCATCTTCTTTTTTTTTGTCTGTAGGAAAATCTGTGGGTGAAAGATCAGAAAGGGTTTTACCCTTTTCTGGCAGTGTCTCTTTCATTACTGATCTATCAAGTTGAATCTTTTTTATCCTCGCAACTTTTGGCGTAATTCTCTTTTTTGGTTTGACTTTTTCTTTTACCATCCTTTTTTTTGCAATGGGCTTTTTAACAGCTATTGATGGAACCTTATCTATAGAAGGTTTTTTGATTGGCTGTGGTGCAACTATATTCATGGTCAGGGTCTTTGGAGAAATCTTAACAGAAAGAGGTCTCTTAAAGGCGTCTAACTCCACTAATGCTACAACTGAATGTAGAATTAATGCACATAAGAAAGCAAAAATGAGCGATCGACTCAAGGCTGCCTCTCCATTGTGGTTTGTAAAGAAATCCTATGTATATCGGCCATTCTTATCTGATCCAACACCTTGACTAACAACTGGCATGAAACGTTTCTATCGGCAAAAAGGAGAATCCCTGGGCTTTTGTGCCCTTTTGCTCTACGTTTTAAAAGCCTGGCAAGGCCTTTCAAGGGTGTCCGATCATCATCCACCAATATTTCACCACTATCTTTGATGGTTACAGATAATACGAGCTCTTTTTCTATGCTGGAAGATAAAGAAACGGGTAAATTTACAGGTATACCTCTATGAATAGCCATAGAAAGCATTGCATAGATAAAAAAAACAAGCAGAAGAAACACTATATCGATCAAAGGGAGGATCTCAATCCTGGCCCTTCTCTGCGCCCCAAGATTAACCTTCATGGGATATTCCTTCCTTTTTAGTGTTATCGTTTGGTTGTGTAACTATTCAGCCACTAAGCCAGCCTGCCCTGGTGCGACTTCCTTGGCAAATGTTACAATTGCTGTAGTATTTCTGGAGCTTAAGCAGCATAAGCTAAGCATTGCAAACCAGGTCTGGGCCAGGGGCACAAAGGGTATTAAATGATCAATGAAAAATTATCAATCATCAATTTTAAATTGCAAATTGTCTAATCTTGGTGTCTTGGTGTCTTGGTGGCTACCTGAACAGTTATTGATTGATTAAGTTTCTCATAAACTATCTCCAGGCTTGTAGCGTACTTTTCTATGGTTGTTGCTGCCTTTTCAACCCTGGAATTAAAATAGTTAAAAGGAAAGAGTGAAAGAATAGCTATTCCTAATCCAGAGGCAGTTGTTATAAGGGCCTGAGCGATCCCAGCCGTTACTGCCTGGGGCTCCTCGATTCCTGCACTTCCCAGCATTTCAAAGGAAAGCATAATGCCAATTACCGTCCCAAAAATACCCAGCAAAGGAGAAACAGTGATTATGGTATCAAGTATGGGAAGATACCGTCTCATTCTGTCTAATTCATCCGAGGCAGCTGTTTCCATTGCCTTTGCTATGCTAAACTCTCTATGGAGGACACCTGCTACCAGGATTCTTATAATAAAATCCTTTGAATCTCCGATTCTTGCCCTTGCCGTTTCCCAATTGCCCCGTTCAGCTAAAGATAAAACCTCATTAACCAGGGCCTGGTCTCTCCTATAATCCTCACCTATCCAGAATATTGTGCGCTCAATTATCACTGTCAGGGCTATTATTGAGCAAATCAAAAGGGGATACATTATAGGCCCGCCTTTAATGAATAAATTGATCATACTGTCTCCTCTTTGCTCTCTTTCCTTTTTGAAAGAATCGTAACCCTGGGTGTTTTGCTAATCGGATTTTTGTCAACAAGCACCGGACACTGATATACCGTGCTTATATTGTCAGCAGTTATCACCTCAGCAGGTTCACCTATTTTATAAACACCTCCCTTGTTCAAAAGAAGCATTCTATGACAATATTGTGCAGCAAGACTGATATCGTGTGAAATAATGATCACGCTGAGTCCTTGTGTCAGAGTTAAATATGAAATAAGTTCAAATATCTCTACCTTGTGCCGTATATCAAGGAAAGATGTTGGTTCATCCAACAGGATTATTTGCGCCCTCTGGGTTAATGCCCTTGCAATCAGTACACGCTGCTTCTCTCCTCCTGACAGTTCATGTATAGAGCGTGGTCCCAGGTTAAGGGTGCCGGTTAGCCTCATAGATTGATTTGCTATTTCCAGATCTTCCTTTCCCTCAAAAGGAAAGAGTCCTAAATGAGAAAACCGACCCATAAGCACCACCTCGGAGACCAAAAAAGAAAACCTAAAGGTTTCCTCGTGTGGCACCATGGCAATATGTCTGGCAATATCACCTCTTCTATACCTGGATAGAGGTTTATTAAAAAGTAGAATCTCACCCTTCTGTATCTTGAGGAGGCCATCCATAATCTTTAACAAGGTGCTTTTGCCTGATCCGTTTGGACCTATTATCCCTACAATCTCACCCTTTTTAAGCTCAAAATCTATTCCTTCAAGACACCACTGGCTATCATACCTAAAATAGATATCTCGTAGGATCAACTCTGAGTCCATTGGCTTCCTCGTGACTTTAAAAGATATATAAAGAAAGGGGCCCCTAAAAAGGCGGTAATTACCCCTACCGGTAATTCACTGGGAGAAATGATTGTGCGTGCCAATGTATCTGCTGCTATCAAAAAAACGGCACCCCCAAGGGAAGAGGCCGGTATCAATAGCCTGTGATCAGAGCCAAGAATCATCCTCATCAGGTGCGGCACAATCAGACCAACAAAGCCTATTATCCCAGAAAAAGATACAGCTATACCGATAATTAAGGATATTCCAAGGAATGATATCCATTTTAACAGTTCTATCTCGACACCCATCTGAAGGGCAGACTCCTCACCTCCTACTATAAGGTTAAGGTGACGAGAAAAGAGATAAATTATACCTGAAACAATGAGGATAAATGGAAGGCTGATCGATAGCTGAACGTATTTGCTTTGTGAAAGATCACCGTACAGCCAGAAAAGCATGGAATGAAGTCTGCTATCACTGGTAGTGGTAATAAAAAACATTATCACAGCGGTAAAAAAGGCATTAATGATTACCCCGGTCAGAAGTAAGGTCGATGATTCTAGCCCTCCATGACGGCTGCTTATGCCCATCACCAGTAAAACAGTAAACAATGCGCCCATGAAGGAGAGAAGAGGTACTCCAAAGCTAAATCCAAGGCCAAAAAAAATCCCTATAATGGCTCCAACTGCGGCTCCACTTGAGATACCAAGTATAAAAGGCTCTGCGAGAGGGTTTCTCAGAAGTGCCTGGAATACAACTCCCCCAAGAGAGAGTGTGAACCCAACCAGGCCAGCCAGTAAGATTCTGGGTAGACGTATCTTGAACAGAATCATCCATGCCGTTTGATCAATTGATTTATAGCCAATTAAGCACGCCAGAATATCTTTCAAAGAGATCTTTGCAGGACCCACACTTAAAGAAATAAGGGCTATAATAACGAGCATCCCTATTAATATGAGCCCTGTGTATAGTACCCTTAAAGGCGTTATTCTCTGCCTGTAACGTTCTCGCTTGTGAGTCGTGTGGGTCTTTTCTTCATTACCTTTCATGTTATTCCATGTAATGTCAGTCCCGATAAATCAGGATTGTCAGTGGTCCGCAGATACTCCCCCATTTTATTTCTGGATGTATCAATTTTGCCATCTCTTCTAAGCCAGTAACTATTCTTGGGGCAGGCCTATCTATCAAATCAGAATCTATAAGATACACTCTCCCCCTTTTAACTGCAGGTAAAGTAGGCCATCGAAACCATTCTTTTCGTGCCTTCTCAAACTCCCCTTCCCTTTCCATAGATGAGATGATTATCACATCCGGACCTTTTTTTATTACCTCTTCCATGCTTAATATTGGATACGTAATAGGCTGATCCCCGGTCATATTTTTTCCACCAGCAAGTTGGATTATGTCATGATGTATTGTGCTTTGATTTACACTTATAAGAGGTTTCACATTTATCACCAAGAGGATCAGCGGTCTTTCTCTATTTCTCACTGCTTTCATAACTTTTGTGACTCTTTCTCTCAGACAATTAACCAAATATTTTGCCCTATCAGGTGCACCACATATCTGGCCTAATCTCTCTATTGTATCTAAAACCTGATTTACCTTTCGAGGATTGACAACATAGACCGGGATACCTGCCTCTTCAAGCATCTCGACATCCTCTCTCTTGTTTCCGTCAGCCGTAGCAATTACAAGATCGGGGTTAAGAGTAACTACTTTTTCAATATTTACATCTGTATAGGCGCCTACCTTTGGTTTTTTCTGGGCCTCTTTGGGAAAATAGCTAAATTGGGTAACGCCTACAAGCCTTTCTCCCAATCCGAGAAAATAGATCATCTCTGTAATGTTTGGTGCTAAAGAAACGATCCTTTTGGGAACAAAGGGTACCTCCACGTTTCTGCCCAAAGAATCACGGAAATCAGCCGCATGTGATAATAGAGGAGCTAAGGAGATAAAAATAATTAAAAACACATTTAAAAAAACCTTTACAGTAAAATGGAGTCTTAACTGTGTTATAATCATGTATTGTTGTGTCCCTAAGATTATGAAGGTCAGCCTGTGATGACCTTTCAGCAGTATTATAAAAAAAGTCCTTAAATCCATATGGATTTAAGGACTGCACCCTGCTTCCTTGATCCTTAAATAATACAATAGTGGCAGGTCTTCTGGCTCTCCCGACCTCATGGCTAGCCTTCCCACCCCTGCTGAATCAGGGACAGTGACGTTAACCCTCATTGATTGAGGATATACCTGAGGTAATGTTACCTGATTTTATCAGGTACGGGATTACAGCGGCGGGACCGTTCCCGATTTTAACGGGATTCCCTTTTAAATCATCTCGATACCACTAACTGTAGATCAAAGTAAAA